>Ga0210059_1011843_pt1 | contig 13284 bp, 7 predicted proteins | sample Ectturendosymbi2_FD_188042 | JGI IMG/M metagenome (GOLD analysis project Ga0210059, IMG submission 188042) | Ecteinascidia turbinata endosymbiont from Florida, USA - Sample 2 (SPAdes) (version 2) | ecosystem: Host-associated > Tunicates > Ascidians > Unclassified | place: Key West, Florida...
ACTTCCCCAGTCATTTCGGACTCGGGCATTTTGATTGTTTCCGGCGTTCGTCCTTAGGCACTTTCTCTCACATTGCTGCGCGACGTCATCTCATTCCCTTTCTGATCGGGAACTTTCCGCCGGGGAAGTACCCTTGGACTTAGCCGAATTTTGTCATGTAGTGGCCCTAGCGCCACTACACTGATTTGATTGCATGTACAGTATATACAGTGTATATCACTGCAACGAGTGAGGAAACGGCTTGAACAGGGCTGCAAGATTTTAAGGCCACCTGAAATTTTTTTAAGATTTTTGAATTTTTCTTCGTTGTAAACAAAAATGGTAACGGAAACCATGGCATATTATATATTGCTGAATTCAGAATTTTATGCTGATTTCATTTCTTTTATCTAGCTTACACTTGTGGGATTATATGCAACAAAATTATTGTAAAATGATGAAAAAGTTAACACTTCCGTGAGCACAGTGTGTGATACCGCTACAGATTCGGGCTGAAATCTAAAGTTTGAAGACCGTGACAGCCACTACGTCAAAAGGACCACAGCTTTTGAGTCAATTTTCGGCCATAACTCGGCTTCCGATCGCGCTAGAGAGTCAATCAATACATCGTAAGATGCGTCGTTTTGAGGTCTTTCTTTTATTTAAACAAACGGGTAAATTGGCATTTGAAATTTTTTCACAGGTCCCAATAACGCCACTGGGACCTCCAGTTGAGGTCCACTGCCACAAAAAACTCAAATCAAACCCAGAAATAACAAATTTTGTTTTTAAACGAAAGTACACGAAAATCCGCATCTTATGACATCTTCAATGACTCTCTATTAGCGCTTTCGGTCGCCAAGTGATGAACGAATCGTCTGAAAGCCACTTGCATGGTTTTCGCGGTCCTATAAAGGGTGTTTGGTAGGCTTGACAGGTACAGTTTTGTGAGGTAATAAAGAGTCTTGTGATGTAATAAAAGTGTCGTGCATCGTCAAGATCAATGAAAAGCAAAAACGGGCCGGGATCACTTGGGAAAAAGAGCGTCTGCATCTGGAACGTGATCAATGTGATAACATGCTTTTCAGTGACGAAACCATTTCCACAAAACCACACAGGAAGCAGTTATAAGTGAAGGAGGCCCCGCGAAAACTTCAATCTTCAGCGTATGTTACCCACTATCATGGGCGTCCGCAGAAATTTTTCCAGGGGGGGAAACATCAACATTTTGCTGGTTCTTGTCAGGTTGCTGACGATGCAATGCAAGCGTACGTTCACGAAACGTTTTACTATTTCTACACGACAACACCGCAAAAAATGCCCATGTTACGACAATAGCCACAAAACTGCGCTTCGTTTGCAGCCATCGCCAGGTATATTACGATAATTTTCACGATAGGCTATCTGCAGATTTTCAAGACAGGGTACTTCTTTTCACAGAAGTATTGTCATGGTCTTTAACGAAACCACAAATTACGGCTGTATTTTACCTAGCAAGACTTATCAACGTCATTCAGAAACAAGAGTTGCAAATGTCTGGGATCTCGTCCAAAGCAACCAATCACACTTTCAATAAAACCTCGCATGTCTTTGCTGACTTTTTCACGAGGAACACTTATCATCATGGGCGTCCCCAGAGGGTGTCAAAACGGGCATTTGCCCCCCCTGGAAATTGGGACTAAGAACCAAAATTTTTTTGAAAACCTGTAGTCAACACTTAATTCAGATTAATTGACTTACTTCTTGCAATGACAGTTTGTTTACCGATATCAGTGGTGTAGGGAGGCGGGGATGCAAGCGCACCCCCAAAAGTTTTGATGTGGTGAAAATCCGGGCAAAATTCCTGAAAATCGGCAAAATCCGCGGAAATCTGAACAAAATCTGTGAAAATCTGGGCAAACGCCCTGAAAATACGAGCAAAAATGGCGTCCAACGTGCTTTGTTTTTTTAAAAATTGCCCCCCCAACGTGTGTAGAATCACATGAAACTTTTTTTCATTCCAAAAATGGTCTTCATGAGAAAATATTCGTACAAAAATGGTCCAAAATTTTTTCGGGCAAGTTTGAGGAAGTCGGGCAAAAATCCTTCGCGCCCCCAAACATTTGTTTGCTCCTTCACCCCAAACATTTGTTTGCTCCCCCCTATGGCAGGCCTGCCCAACCTTTTTAGTGTTGTGGGTCACTTTCATATGAGAAATTTTTTGCGGGCCACAAACGTTTTTGTGATGTAACAATGAGCTATTGTGACGAAACAAATGCCTTGATTTTGATAAGGTTTATGCGATAACACGAGGTGATAATGAGTCCTATAGTTGCACGCAATAAATGAGTCCTATAGTTGCAGTTGCACGCACGTTGCCAGCTTGTATGGATGTAAACCAATTCTAGAAAAATGAAATATTTTCGAAGCGTTTGTTATGCAATTTTTGGGTGCTAGGCCCATAACAGAAAAAAACAGGTATAATTTTGGTGTGTTTTGATGGCAAATATGTTTGAGCCTATAAAAACATACTAAAAATTTGTTTCTGCTTACGAACTTATTACATCGCGGGCCACTTAATCCAGGGGTGTGAAATTAATTTGGCATGGGAGTAATTTGAAGAAAGCCACGTTCAGCGGAGGGCGTACCTTCTCATCATCAGAAGAATCCAATGGAAATAGAAGCAAGTCTCGATTCAAGTTTAGGTCTAAGTTAGAGGAAATTTCAGTATTGTTGATTTTTTACTGAATGCTTCCGCGGACCACTGAAAACGCTGAGGCGGACCGCATGAGGCCCGCGGGTTTCCCACTTCTGGCTTAATCAAACTACATTTATTAAGGCTTTTTTGACACAGTATGAGACTATGGGACTTGTTGGAATACGTCTTATCCGTTCAGGTATATTTCCGGTATCTGAGTGAGTTCTTAGAGGCGATTGCAGCTCTTGCCGAGACTGCAGAATATGGAGTCCAGGTGTTTGCAGCTCTTGTTTCGAAGTGATGCTGACAAGTCTTGCTAGATAAATTAACTTATTAATTTATAGTTTTTTTTAAAGAGCAGGCAATGCTTCTTTAAAAAATCGCCCTACTTTGAAAATCTGAGGATAGGTTATTTTGTAAATTCTATCTTAATATACTTGGCTATTGCTGCCAAAGAAGCATTTTTGTGACTGAAGCCGTTACAAGGGGCGTTTTTGTGGTGTAGAAAGACGGCCCGTAGCCACGGCGTGGCATTCGGGGCCAGTGCCACACCAAATACTTTTGTGCGTCCCCAAATTTTGTTTTGCCCATTAAATTTTTTTGAAACATATAATTTAAAAAATCTCCCCCCCTAAAATGTATTCTGTCCCCTAAACCTTAAAACCTGGCTGCAGGCCTGGTAGAAAGGGGAAAGTTTTTTGTGAAAGTCCACGTGCATTACATCGTCAGCAACCTGAAAGTATGAACAAAATGTTGACGTTGCCCCCCCTGGAAAAATTTCTGCGGACGCCCATGCTCATCATACATAAACCGCGCAAGTGGACGATGTTGACAGGACTATTGGACAACTTACTAAAGTTAGAATTGCACGCAGGCTTAAAAAAAAATTAGCAATGGGTCATGAAAAGTCGCCACAGCAATGGTAGCTTTGCACTCAACTTACTCAGAAGTCAGAAATAATTCTTAAAGATTAAGACGTATTCCCACAACCCGGCATAAACGTATTGTAACAAACCACATACTTTTATACTGTGCGAAAAGCAGTGATGTAACACGGGTCAGCAAATGCCGGGCTGCGACCCGGTGACAGTCCATGGAGAAATTGTTACCGTGCTGTGCAGAACCAAGGCCAAATTCGTCCAGAAGTGATTGGAACGACTCACGTTGGAACACATTGCGGGTGCCATAGACTACTATAATCCTTCCATGTCAGAGCATGTTACTGCAGCAACGTAAGCCCAGTTCTCGCTATGAATCAGTCTTCAGTGCCATGTTGAGTTGCGAGTTGTAGCAAATTTGCATATGCCAAACATTCATAATTTTATTGAGGGCCGGTCCGCAAAATAATGCCAGGCGAAACCGGTCCGCTGTGCGAAAACGTTTGCCGACCCCCTGATGTAACTGACGGGTGACGAGAGGGGAGAATCGCCCCCACCTCCGGCAAGCTAAATGCAAAACTGGGCCTCCACTTAGCTTATATTCCGTTTTAGCAGTCTTTTGGCTTTCCGTAGGTTGTTTTTTATGTTTTTGTGAGTATTTTCCGGAGATGCAGGGTTTTAGTATAGCCATCCACATCCTGATTCACCATTATTTCTCAAGTTTTTTTCTGTGTGTTGGCTAGACGGTTACCTACAGTGGCAAGTAGGCGCGTTTCAGCTAAGTTTCTTCCCTGGCTCAAACCTCTGTAGTTACGCTGAAACTGGTGAAAAGAAGTCTGCATGAGAACAATTTGACTAAGCTATTCACTCAGGTCAGGCACATTGTTCACACGTCTCACACTAACAATGGAGTTTTCAAACTTGTGGAAGAATTGCTGTACAGATTCACCCATGCTTTTTCTCACCCAATAAAAACCTACATGTCGCTATCAGTAGTCATTGCAGGGGCGGATCCAGAGGGGCTATCGCGCCCCCCCTAAAACCTACGAAAGTAACGATATTCACCATGATTTTTTACAATTCGGAAAATAGCATTCGCGATGAAAGGCCGTTTTGTCGTCCACAGTTTTGTAATAGCAGCATTATGAAGAATACTTCATCCCTCTTAAAGTTGCGAAGCCGTTATGAGACTTGACTACTAAATATTACTGAAATCTTCTCCCTTAAGCTACTGGCTGGATCCGTCCCTGAGTCAATGCCTTGCTGCATTGCCTGCACGATGTCTGCGTGCGGCAAAACGCCTCCTACAATTATTTAAAGTGAAGCTTTGAAGATTTGTTGCCATGTTATTGTTACACAATAAAAACCAACCATAAAAATCCGCTTGCCAGTTTCGCGACCTGCCTTTGCATGAAAATTGTGGACTTGAGTGAACTGCAAGCTCATCACTGCATGCATGACACCAGTATAGTGAACCTGGTTCTTGCGCAGTGTGAGTGTCATGCCGGCAAATAGACTGTCAATGCGAGAATTGAATCAATCCATCGGAATTAAGCTCCCGATTTCAAATTTTCTAGAAAATTTTGTTTCTTAGTTCCAATTTCCAGGGGGCAAATGCCCGTTTTGCCCGCCCCTGCGGACGCCCATGCCCACTATTAAGTATCAAACAAACATGATATTTAGGGGGTGTATGTCCAGGCCCGGATTTCCCATATAGGCTTTCGAAGCTGTAGCCTAAGGCGGCAGAATTTCCAGGGGCGGCAAAAATTTTATCAAAAGTTTCTTTGAGTTGCTTTGCTTAGACATTTTGCAGGACAGGGCCCATTCTAGAGTTACCTGATATTTTCCTCTTGGGTGAAGAGGGGTCGGCACAATTTCTACAGCTTATGGGCGGCCAGCACTAGAAATCCGGAGGCCCAGTGTATGTCATGAAATGGCACTGGATGGTTGCCTATTTGCGCGGTAATGATGGAATGATGAAACCGGTGAACATGCGGCCGTGTTGGAAACCAAAACGCTCGCAAGTGTTTGCTGTGGAGAATGGATATTCCAAGGTGATAATGTACCTTCTCATTGAGCAAAGTTGATGGCAAAGTGGATGGAATCCCAGGTGGTAAATAGGATTAATTTGACTAACACAATTTCCAGACTTCAACCCCACAGAAAATTTATAGCATCGCATCAACGCATTTGTTGCCAAAGAAAAGTCTTCGAAGAGCTTGACATTAGATTGTGACCCCGAAGAGCTTCGTAACCTCGTGCACAGCATGCCAAGACGCTGCAAAGATTTTTTGTCCGACTCCGACTCCGGATGTCCAATTGGATCATTTTTTTACATCACACTCCTGTATTGGGAATTCCTATTGAAAAGGTACAATTTCTTTCGAAAGTTTTGTTGAAACAGAGATTTCTTGCTGTGCACCACGATTTCCGTTGATTTTAACAAGTTGGGAGTCGAATTCGGAAATTTTGGAAAGTCGGAGTCGGATGTTTTACCTCCGACTGCGCAACCCTGGGTACGAGGATACTGAATCATTAAGGATAGTTTATTAAGAAAACTCCAGTTGTTTAGCTAATGATGCAAAGTCGTGTTTCCACTATGTCGTTGTTTGTTACGGCTCATAGCTTTTTAAGAATGGAACTCTTACTCCGACTAGTGAATGCATATAGATACCAGATTGCGAAATTGAAACAAGAATAAACTCTCGACATAATTCAATTGTTGGTTTCTGTTTAGTCCATTTAAAAGATTATCCAGTCACCATTATTGCCGTTTGGTGAAACACTCTCCACTGTTTTTCTAGAAGGACCAAGTATATTTTTTAAGGTCAGAAAACAAAGATAGAAATCTTTTGCATATTTCTAGAACTTCCTGAAGATTTGTCGGAGAGAGAAATTTTAGTTTGATCTACTAAATCTGTGAGGCAATTCCCATTGGATTTCTTCCAACTCCGGTAAACTTGTAGGAATAATCTGTCAAAGCAATTTTCTATTCTCAATAAAGTTAGGAAGGGATATGCCATCCTACAAGCCGACCAGCGCGGCCGTAGCTAAACTTTGCTTTGGTGCAGTGACGCAAACTTATGCAACCTTTGACATACAATGAAATGTCACCAAGCAAAACGTCCCAATTTTCCCGACATGGCATTATGACAAGTGACATTATAGAGAGAGTATATATTTAACTATTAGTGCTCTCTACTTTTTGCAATGCGAAGTTTCTTTTCCTCCATGTTCAGTATTGCTTTTGAACATAGCGTGCTGACGCTTTAGGTTTTACTTCAACTCAATTTTTATGTGAGTCACAAAGAAATTTTCTGCAAGTGATTTTCTGAAGCAACTTTTCGTGAGATCTTGAACAAGCACGTCTGACCATTTCTTGACGCAACCTGCAATCGCATCAAAGCAATTGTGTTATTGCCATTAAGCGTACGCTTTTCTACTTCCGCCACGTATCTATCTTATCACGCATCCACGTACCCATGCATGCTTCAGTCTAGCGCGATGCGTGTGAAAACGTTATACAATACGGGAACTTTGTTATAACGTAGGAAAAATAGCCGTGGATATTCACTGTTTCCAACAATAAGCTGATGACGAAGTAGGCAATGAATGTAACCCACCTTTAAATCCCTGTAGACAATGCCACGAAGATGCAAGTACTCCAACGCTTCCACGACGCAAGCCGCGTAAAACTTAGCTCGAGCATCTACGAAATAACCGTCGTCTCTGAGCTTCGTCCAAAGTTCGCCGCCCAAGCAGGCCTCCATGAGCATGTACACGTACCTGAGATGAACGCGGGTGTTCTCATCACTTGTAAAGCATTTCAATTCGAATCACTCAAAGTGCTGCAAGCACTTGTGGTTCAGTTTAGGTGTGCTTTAATATTTGTGTAGGTGCTACCGGTTTAACTATGATTGGAGGTTAGCCACTTTAGTTCATGGACAAGAAGCCCTTGTTTTGCTAAAGTGCTATGTTGCGTACCTGAAGTCTTTTTTATCAAATTGCTGCCAGGTTTAAGCTCGGCTGTGTTCTCCAGTAATAAAACGATTATTTAGTTGTTGTTCTTTTATTGCATTCAAGAAATTCTTGTTTTTCTATATTTTGAATATCATTTTGGTTTAGTTTGAAGAAAGCTGTTGCGGTAGTGGGCTCTACGCTTATCAGCTGAGCTTCTTAAACACATTTTTTTTTCAAATTATAACTAAAATGAGTTCATTTTGAAAGGTCTGTTGTAGAATCAAAACGCCTTAATTTAGTTTCGTAAAAACAAAAGGAACACCAAAGATTTCGATTTGTATGCCAGTAGTAAAGCCCGTACAACGAAAAATTGACTACACGGCAAATATGTTTCACCGCTTTTACATGTTTTTTTCGTAAAACTTGTAAAGACTTGAAATTTTAACTTGCTTTGAGTTTAGACTTCTGCGTTGTTTTTAGAACCTGTTTGAAGTCATACCTTTGTGCGACATCAGCCTCAAGCACTGATACACTTGTCATACAAAATTACTTGCATAGCATTTTTAATTTAAATTGTAGTGTGTTCTTTAACTAATACGTTACAAGCTTTTGTTAACTTCGTATCTCTTTTGTTTCTTTGTGACTGATTCTTCACGTAATCGAATAGTGCAAATGACGTGAAGTTACGCATTCTGCAAAAGTTTAGTAGTGAAATTACAGTAGAAGATTTCTACAGTTTTACGTCAAAGCCAAACTCACTTGTCGTTTTTGAAGGTTTTAAACAGTTGTACTATGAAGGGACTGGTGGAATCTCGCATTATTCGTTTCTCGGAGAAGATGTGATCTTCTTGTTTCGTTTCTACAATGTGCGTCTGTAAGACATATATAAACTACGTACTGCCACAAGACCGGTGACCAGGCCCGTAACTAAGGGGGCGAAACCCCCGTTAAGAAAATGTTCGTCCCCCATCGATGAAAAATACAAGCTGTGGATGCAAAATTTGGACCCCTCTCAGAAAACTCTTCGCCTCCCCTGGTGTCCCAAGCTGGTAACGGGCCTGCCGGTGACATATCCAAGAGCAAAATACACATTAAGGTGTTTGGTTTCCCCCCAAAACAACCGCCTTTTTGTTTAAAATAGCTCCCTTTTTCTTGGTTTTGCACTTTCTACAATATTACATGTACTGCTAACATTATATTTTGAGCGCCTTTCACAACTAGACGCTCACCAAACCCAAATATGGAATAATCGCTGTACACAACACATGTTAAGAGGGAAAAGTCGTAACTTGCAGTGGCCACAAAAGTCAAATACAAGCTTGACAAATTCTTAATATTCAACGAGAGTTCAGTAATTAAACTAACAGTTTCAAACAAAGAGAATAACCAAACCAGGGATGGGTGAACTTGTTCAATAGAAGAGTCATTGGCAGAAAATAAAAAACACTATCGAGCTGCAAAATGAGTTTGTAGTGTCAAATACAGTTCGTTAAAGAATGCACGTTTCACATAAAATGACCTATGTCAAATCGCGTAGACTCCTTGGCAATTAACATTACGAATTCGTGTAAACACATTGATAAAAGAAACAAACATTAAATATGAGTCGACATCAATTTGAGATGTTGCTGTTCATCTAGATTCTAGAAGAACCACACAAAACATGTCGGCGAGCCGCAGTGTGCCCACTATTGCACCAAACGAATAAAAATCAAACAAAACAAGCAAAAAACGAAACAAACCAAATAGCCACGACGGCAAAAAATAAAAAGCTTTCATACTTTGAACGAAGTTGCTTGACGAAGTCTAAAAAGAAATACTGCAACAGGTTTGTTTTTTTGTCGTCTCAGAAAATTTTGAAAAAAGACACATTTTAATGCTGTGAGAAGGGGCAGTAAAAACCTTCCATCGTGCCCGCATAATATAAACAAGAATTTTAACAAGGCACAATTTTTGTATTTATGAAAAAATAGCGGTAGTCTTTGCCAGAGGCTGAGGTATCATAAAAGGAATTGGCAATTTCGAGGTTTCATTAAAAAATGCAAAACTGTGTTGAAGTACGTTGTATCATGCTACATTTGAAAACTCGTTTGGTATCGTTATCGTCAAATAACAAAGTGTGAAGTAAGAAAACGTGAAAGGGATCACTGGATAACTAACTGAATGCTGCATGCCACTACCATTGTCGACATACAGAACTTTAAAGTGTTGTTTTGCAAAGAAATGCGAAAACCTGGGAGGATGCATCCCTCACACAGTAGGAAAATACAAAATGCAGTTATTTCTTTTAACCAGGTCTGCAAACGGCTACGCATGAGCTTTCACCATTCAGATGAAAGTAAAACTTTGTGAATCAACCGTTTTTTTCTCGTAAAACACAAACCAGGGAGACTTGAAATATTCTTAAGCTTCTGTGTTTGGGCACGCGTTACATTTCTTGCATTTAAAGCAATTATATTTATAACATGCTTTGACAACAAAAATGTGCTCAATATCAATATTTGAATGACTGAATTGGAGTCAAATACCTGCGAAGAGATTGCCTCATGGAAAAGCAATTCAACAGCTAGGCACTAACACATGTACCGATGCTTGCTTCCATCAACCCGCGACATTAAATATTTATGAACCGATTTTAGAAAAGTCCCATGTTTTTGGTGTTCGTCTTTTTTCAGTTTTAAATTGTCTTGCGGGGTCCCTGTTGCACGCAATGGCTACAACCACTTGACGCTTGCAAGAAACATCAGCGAAGGAAAAATTAAATGCTTGCATTGAAAAAAGCTTTTGCTGCAGCTGAGTCAGCTTTAATATATAAGCCTGCTGACTTAACAAATCGGCCAAATAGTTTATTTCCATCAAAGAAAATCTTTGTTCGATGTAATTTTTTTAGCGTTACTTATTTATTTGAAGAAAGAACGACTACGTACGTCGTCACGTGATTTGAATATATCGATCGTATCAAATAAATGGACAAAAGCGTGAAATCATTTCAGTCTTATATTTTGAAATGCTATCAGTAAATAAATTTCGAGCAGGTTAACACTTTCCACCAGGTTTTCAATAGTTGACACTTTTACAGTCGTTTGCCGGTACATCACTATATTCTCAGTAAGCCATTATCTGAGTTGAAAGCTATAATTTTTGCTAAGGTCTAGAAATTGCTTAGGTGTTCATGGTGCCACTAACTGCGGGAAAGTTGCAATCAGTGCAACTACAAGCAAAACCGAAAAGTTTTGGCAATAACACCGTGGAAATAACTATAGGTTTCAAAATTTGCAGCCCTTTTAAAGAGCAAATTAAAGCAACAAGAAGAAATTCCGAAATTTAAATGAAATCAGGTTTGACTTTTCATAAGCAAGTGCTTTCACTGTCAGCAAAAATCAATTAATGTTGTCCAAGAAGTTAATTGACGAAATACACCAGCGGCGCAGCACACAAAAGAAAGTGGAATTTCTTGGTTTTAATGATATAGCTATATTTCCTGTCTTCCACTGAAGATGAAACTGTTGTTGTTGAATCACTCGGCATGGTTTTATTCAATTGTTTGGTTAGGCCAGTGGTTTTCAACCTTTTTCATGCAGCGACCCATTTTGCAACCAAATTTGACCTAACGACCCCCTTCCGAAAATTTCCAGTCAGGCATATGAAATGCAGTTGTGTTTGCACAAAAGAAAATCACGATGACTGAAAAATAACGTATGATGGCACTATGTTGAAACAAAGACTTCATGCATATGGCAGTATCAGTGAGAGAGAGCAGTGCCGTATACAAATCATTCCACAACACAATTCATTGCAAACTAAAATAACTTCTAAATTTGCTACCGCATTTAGACAAAAACACAGCACATTCTTACGTCACAAAGTTATTCGTGCGTTGCCAAACGCAACAGTACTGTGATGGTCGTAATCTAACTGAAAACTTTGCAATGGTCGTAATCACACAAAGTAGGCTATCACTTTTGCCAGGTGATCCTATTATTTTGGCTCCGCAAAAAGTGGTTCCACATACGGAATATACAATATAGAAGTAATTATGAACATTTTTATCAGAAGCTTTCGCGGCCCCTAAAAAAGGGCAAACGACCTCCACGGGGGTCGCGATCCAGGTTGAAAACCACTGGGTTAGGCATTGTATCTGATGGAGCTTTGCAAGGCTTACAATTTTACCAATATCAAAATCCTATCTTGGTTTAACAGACAGTGATGAAAAAGTTTCAATTGTGACTTTCACTTGTGATGATAAATATATTCAAGTTCATATTGCGAAGCTGTTCTCATCAAAGTTGCCACCAAAGAGAATACGTGTGAAATAACCTAATGCCAAGGTGAAGAATACGTAAGCTACGAATGGCTCTCATGAGGTTAGAATTAGAGGGAAAATTTTGGAGTGTCTAGTCCAGGGGTATCAAACATACGGCCCGCGGGCCAAAACTGGCCCGTTACCAGGTTGAATCCGGCCCGCGAGATGATTTCGTAAAGTAAAAACTTCACTTGCTTGATAAGTTATCCAGTCATACTTTGATAACTCGTGACTAGATTTCAATTACTTGAAACCTTAACGCAATTGCTTATATTTTATTGTTTCCACTGTTTTCTCACGTGAAATTTTTCCGTTTTCTGCATATTTCCTTTTGCATGTTCACACCGGTTTGAACTTTCAAACAGGTACGTATGAACATGCAAAAGTACAACTACTGTTGATAAAGTTTAACACTAGAACTCCGGAAACAAATATACTTTGAGCTCCAATGATGTCGATTTCGAAACCTTCGGAGTTCTAGGTACAACTTTAAAGGTACAACTTTAACTAAAATTTGTTAAGTAAAGCTTCTATTCCAATTATTGACCGAAAAACAAACTGCACAGAAATCTGTTCGACAGGGTCAAATTTGAGAATCGGTGAAAAGCAGTAACTGCAGAAAATAGCGCATTGAATCATAAAAAATGTCGAAATGGACATCGCCGGAATTCTAGTGTCAAAAAATGCACAGAAATGTTAATAAAAACCACCGGCTCATACAACTTCCTGTTTCAAATATGTCAACCTGGAGTGAAAACGGGGAGGACATCTTTGTAGTTTTTCATGAAAACATGAGACAAGGAATTGTGTTGTGGCAATTGCTTGCTCGGACTTGAGCTTTTGCTTTTCCCTAAATTGCTCAGTTTAACCTTTATTCTCTATTCCGTGGCAGCCTCGTTTCCCAAAATGTCTTTATCGAAACAGAAAAGTTGACAAAAAATGCAGAGTTTTCCAACACAATTGGTTCGTTTCCTATTTTTTTTACGGAGGTGAATGGGATACCTGTATGTTTGATGTGTTCACAGCAGGTTTCAGTGGTGAAAAACATAACATTCAACACCACTATGAGACTCATCATGCCGAAAGATACCGTGGCTTGCAAGGGCAACCGAGGAGAGAAAAGGTAAAGGAATTGATAGCAGGCTTGAAAAAACAGCAATCCGTTTTTACCAGTAGACCAGATACAAGTGCAGCAGATGTGAAGGCTAGCTACCTTATTTCTAATGACATAGCGTCAGCATCAAAGTCATACTGTGAGGGTGAGATCGTGAAGACCTGCATCCTAAAGGCTGCAGAAATCGTGTATTCTGAGAAGCTGAAGGTTTTTCTAATATTAGCCTGACGAGAAACACTGTGGCAGAGAGGGTTTCGGACATTTCTGCGAATTTAGACAGCCAACTGAAGAAAAAAGTCAAGTCGTTTGTTATATTTTCGGTTGCGCTCGATGAAAGCACGGACATTTCGGACGTTGCACAACAAGCCATATT
>Ga0210059_1011844_pt1 | contig 13284 bp, 7 predicted proteins | sample Ectturendosymbi2_FD_188042 | JGI IMG/M metagenome (GOLD analysis project Ga0210059, IMG submission 188042) | Ecteinascidia turbinata endosymbiont from Florida, USA - Sample 2 (SPAdes) (version 2) | ecosystem: Host-associated > Tunicates > Ascidians > Unclassified | place: Key West, Florida...
ACGATTCACATGAAAGCAAAATGGTTCCAGCCACGAATTCCATCCTGACACGGAAAAAAATAGGCTTTTGATAGCCAACTACTTTACATTTTGTGGTAGCTTACGCACACTTTGTGTTTGTGGTGTAGGCCTAACCACAACAATGTTATGCCACTACTATCACGAGTGTAATACTCATCTTCGGCGTGGATAGGGTAAAGACAATTCAGTGCACTACGCATTTAACAACAGCGAGGTTTCGGCACCAGTGGCACCTGAACTAGCAAGGCCGCACCGTAAATAGGCATGCGTGCATCGGCGTTTAGTGTGTACCTGATGGCGCAAGGTGTAACAGCAGGCGTAAAGTTTGCTTTGCAGAATATTCCCAACGAAGTCGTTCATTTTGATATTCACACTAAAGTTTCCTCTAGCTCAGGGGTAGGCAATGAGCGGCGCGCGGGCCACATGTGGCCCGCCGCAGCGTTTTCAGTGGCCCGCAGAAGCCTTCAGCAAAAATCTTCAAATCTAAGATTTCCTCCAACTTAGTGTAGTGCTGAAGCTAACTTGTCAGAAACCTGCTTCTATTTCCACTAGAAGGTACGGCCCCCCGCTAAACGTGGCCTTCCAAAAGTGACCCCCGAGCAAAATTAATTGCCCTCCCCTGCTCTAGCTGATCCTCAAAAGCTGACTTTTTAAACCCGCGTTCATTTATGACTGCCTTGTCATAAACCAGGGGTCCCAACCTGGGGTACATGTACTACTAGTGCTGTACATTTGCCTATATGAAGGGGTAGATTTATTGTACAGCCACAACAAATTACCTTTGAGACATAAAAACGGAGTCTACGTTTGTAGTTCAAAAAATCCATAGGTTTAATTAAAATTCAGTGGATCTTTGTTATTATTACACTCAGCCTTTTTGTCATAAGAAATTTTAGGGGTACTTACGTGCTCATCTGTCGAAGTGCTGAAGGGGTAAATGGTATGAGAAAGGTTGGGAACCCCTGTCATCAGCGAAACACTACCTCAAATAAAACAAAAAAGATGCAGATAAACAGACAATGAACAATATGATTCTCACACAAATCCCTGTCTACGTCAGAATTTCATATACGTCAGAATTTCATGTCAACATCAACTCAGTGTAATTTAACCCTTCGATTATCACGTCGACTGTCAAATTCATCAACGAAATCATCTAAATTTATTTTTAACAGCTCGTACCCTTTCAATTGAAAGTAGATCAGTGTTACCCAATCTTTCACTGGTCACGGAATTTCTGAGGAATGTTTTCACTAAATTCATTTTTGAAAAACTTCTTTCGCATGAAGCGCTGGTGATGGGAAGAATTACAGCTGTTACTAAAAGAACAACTTGTATGAACAACCAAACTCAGCTTAGTAAGGAGCTATGAATGAAAGAGTTTGCTCCAGCGATGTAGGCAGCTGCGACACCTTCGGAAGCCAATTCTTTGCCAGAGGTATTTCATGTTTTAAATCATTTATAACATATTGAATATGCATTTGTGAATTCTTTTACGGAAAGAACTGCTCCTGAATTGTTAAAGAAAATCCTTACAAAGTTCTATGAGGTGCAGGACATGTGTGGGTAGACAGTGGCCGTCAAAAACAACAACACACCTTATCATGCATTTGGGCATTATTGAATGCAGGCTATAAAGGGCTTCAAAGTATCGTTTAAAACGTTGCTGGCTGAAAGTTATCTACTGTATATGTCAATCAAGCGGAGTTGAACGTGAAAAGAGCGCAAAACTGGGGAGGCCAAACTGGTGGCCAGGCCAAAAATCTGGAGGGCCATGGCCCACCCAGGCAACCCCTTAGAATCGCCACTGTTTCTCGTCCACATCTTCCGATGCTGGTGGTCATCCAAATCCAACACAACCTTTCTCTTTGAACTCTCTTCGAACTTCTATCAAAATCGGTAGTGCTGTTGGTACCTTTTTATAAAATTCTTTTGCAAATATAGTCAGTTGGGGCAAAAAAAGTCAAAATACATGAAGTTTGATATGGATCATGCTCTGTGCAGTGAAAAAAAAAGTTATATGTATCCTAGTAAGGCTGGAGGGCAATGTACCTTTTGGAAAATTTTGGCTTACCTCTGCACATTATTTAAAGAAATATTTCTCCATCTATCCCACTGTTCTGCAAAAATTTAAATTCTGATTTCTCTGCTTGTTTGTCCACGTCATCCCAAAATACTTTCCCAACTTTTGCCGGTAACATGTCTGTGGAAGATTCCAGTACACCGCAAAGTATTTTCCAATGTCTAAGTTTGAAATAGTGACTTGTTGTTTGCCCTTTCATCCTTTGCAATTCCTTTGCCACCATCCTCAAAGTCTTCATCATCATCTGACTAATCATGCCATGCAATCACTTCACCTTCATCACTGTCTGAAACATTCTGCTTTTTTTAGTTTTCCTGTTTTGTTGTGTTTTCTATCTTGAACAGCTCCACTTGTTCTTTTAACCTTCTATCTGTCAGTATACTTCTATACATTTTAACTTGTATTTGCTTTTTTGGGCAACTCATGATCCTTTTTATTTCAAGACAGTTGGAGCTTGAATTCGTCTAAACGTGAGAGCTTGCACTTGGTTTTGTCAACAGGAAAAGCACCGGTACTTCTAAACCCAGAAACTATGTTTTGTGCATTTAAACCATGCCTCCATACACTGCATAGCATGTTCACAAACTATGCCTTTCATAGTGGTTGTCATCCTCCTGCTTGTTGGACATATTGAACTAATGCTTTTTCGTAGTACTTCAGTGGGGCAAAACAGTTTACATCGAGAGGCTGCAACAAATCGGTGCAGTGTGCAGGAAGCTTTTCGATGGATGCATTTTCCTTTCTAGCCAATTAAATTGTTTCAATGGAAGTGTGCATGTATGTAGTTAATACTTCTAAAAGAGGTTTTCAAAAATCTTCCACAGTTACTAAACTTGCAATGCGGGATTGAATTTTTGCTTTAAAGTGTTCACAATTCTTTATGAGGCAAAAAAACAATTGACTGCTTTTGCCCCCGTGGCCATGGAAAATTCGGGGTAAAAAAATCAACATTGGTGAACAAAAAGTATTCACAATTAACAACTTTTTTTATTGTACTACCTTCGATTGTTAGGAGACACACTGTCTAACAAAAAATTGAAGCAAAAGATTCATCTGCAACTATGTGACACAAAAGCTCACAAAACCACAAAAAGTTTTTTGGGCTATTTTTGGGTTTTATTGGTGAAATCAACCTACAGCACAAATAAATGCTTCATTAAAACAAGCAATAGGCATAAAGGTTATTTAGATACTTCACTACATCAATCCAAAAAAAATTAATGCAGTGCAACCAGTTGAGGTTGCAGGGGGGTGTCTTTTTTTATCCCAACTATCCCCTTGTTTTTTTTTGCCCCAACTGACTATACATACGGTAGACCTACTGTCACATGTTCCACTGTGTTCAAGCACAACTCCAGCACACAAACCTTTTTTGATTGAAGTGAATGCAATTTATATACATGAAAAAACACACATGAAACATGAAATGTTGGTAGTTAGTACTGTTGCGATCGGAAAGCCCGAGCGGCATATGCGCAAAGCTTCACACTGGCAGCAAGCAACAATAGAGATCACTCGACGAAATCACTCTATTATTGCTGATGTTATTCTTCGCGCACATCCCGTTCGCGGTGAATCACACAATCAACGCAACGCCAACGGAGAGGTTGCAACAACATCCCCTCCTTTTTACAACGAACTGCACCGATCGCACGTTCTTTGTGTGAAAGCTGACCCTGGCACGACCTTCACATCCTGGTCACAGCACCATTTTGTTGCGATCGGAAATCCCGAGCGGCAAGTGCTCAAACGCCAACGGAGAGGTTGCAGCAGTACACATGCTGTGTTAATATTTACAGTCACATTGATCAAGTAAATAGATTGCATAATGATGACAAATCTTTTCGAACACCCGGTACTTAAATCTGAGAAGTATGCGTTAGCTGTGCCGTCTTTTTTCCATTACTTTTGAAAAATTCATTGACTTCATTTGGTCCTGATCTGATCCGGTCTCTTACGTTGTGTGAAATGCGCTTTGGCAGGTTCTGGACGAAACACTGAACGTCAACGACTTTGGTTGCTTCAAACAAGCCGACGTTTACTCTTTCGGTCTCGTGCTGTGGGAAACCCTCAGACGATGCTCTTTGGAAGGTAAGAAGAAAAGATCAACAACGTTCTTTTTAACTTTACCAAGCCACAGTCTTGTGGTGGTTTAAATGGACATTTGCACATTTAACCGCGCGCTTGCATGCAACTTTCCGTTGTGAATGCCAAAAGTTTTCTTCGTTGCTGAATATTTGGTATAGTTGAAGCTTGCATAATGCCTATTGTTCTTTGCACAAGCATTTTGGACTTGATGACTGCATACAAGCAACACTTCGACAATTGGTAACCATGTAATTTGCAAAACGTCTTTCGTTGTGTTGTCACAAGCTATTAATTGATAATATCTGCACCAATCTTGAACTGACAAAACAGGTTTCCAAAAAAATCGTAAGAGATTTTAGGCATTCAAGATACATGTTCAGTGAACTATTTACAATCCCAAAGCGTTCCAAAAAAACAACAAATAAAAAGAACCTTCATCTTTTTTTAGTATTTCAGTTGTCAAGAAAATCCAAATTAAAAATATAATTTGTTAAAATTGTTAAAAAGCATAGTGAGTAGAATGTTGACTTCTTGCATGCATCTCACAAAGCATGGTTGCTGATGCGTGAAGTGTTTTTTCCTTTTTCTAAACAACTTGAGCAGAAAAAAATCGCGTTTCAAAGTTTCGAATTGTTATGCGTTTTGTCCTAGCGTAGAAACGTTGTTCAAACGCAGAGTGTATTGGCATAGAAGTTTAAACGGAATGTGAAAATAACTTGCCTTATCTTCGCGAATGGGTGGTGGTGACTGTAACGGGAAATCGTACATGCTTTGCGTCTAATACTGTCGATTTTAGAACACGACCACACAAAGAAACGTGTGTTGGAAGTCGGTAGTTGCAGTGGTTGGTGCTCGTTTACTCAATTTTGTGTTGGTGTTCCAGGCGTTGCTGAAAAGTACGAGCTTCCGTACTATGACGTGGTCAGTAACGACCCGACCTGGGTGGAAATGCTTAATGCGGTCTGCAGCTATGGATACCGTCCCGTGTTCTCGAACCGCTGGAGTTGTGATCCGGTATGAGCACTTTCTGTTGAACTGAGTCTGCTGTTGCTAGGCAAGTTTTTCCCCACATCTTAATGTGTCTCTGACGATTGTCATCTGCTTAACCGAGTGTTTGAACAAATGATCAGCAATGATTTATGAGGAATTCTCACGTTTTTGCTTTTTTTGTAGATTTTTTCTCAGCTGGCTAGGCTGTACCTACAAGAAAATCCAGAATTGACATTAGTGTTTTTATGCTACACCGTTTTTCTGAATATCCCGTTGCAGATTCTTTCACCAAGCCTTCTTACATCTCATCATACGCCAAAAGACACTCTGTTTGACAACTATCAACTACTTTAGTTTTTAACCAAGAGTTGATGTCCGCAAATATTTTTGTTTGAGAGCTATTGTTTTCATAAAGCAATCCAACGGCAATTGTAACTGCGACCTCAACTAAGTACATGCATAAAATGAATTCACGCGCCACTACAATCATCAATATAAAGACGCTTTTCTGACAAAACACGTGTCCTAATTTTTCGTTATGCGTCATCAAAATTACCAGTAACCAATATCTTTTTCCAAACGTGACTACATTTTACGTATTGTTACTTATTTTCCAGTTTATTAGCTACATGATCCCGTAATGCCATCACCATTTACTGATAATCCCAGTCTTAATCATGAATTCCATCGTAACGTTTATCGTAATTTCAATCTCAGTGCTAATACTTAATGAAAATGTTAATCTCTCTTCACCAGAAAATGCAGCGTTTTTATACCCTTCTATTGTCAAAGCCCAACAGCTTTTTTCTTGCCGTTCCTTTTGTTTTTCATTATTCTCGGCGTTACTTCCCATTTCATTCTGATTCTTATTGGGTATTATGCTGCTTTCATTAGTTGCTGGGGTTACCTTGTCCCTCACGTTCTCATTATTAAACCGTTCACCAACCATTCCATATCCCGCTTTTTCTTTGTTTTGGATACAGCTTCGTCAGCAAGTAATTTGTCAATCATTCTTTCTTATTTCAAATTATTCTCGGGTCACTTCGCTTTATCACGCTTTTGTCTTTGTTGCGTATTCAAATAAGGTCCTTGCTTGCTTTCGCAATCCCATGTCTGGTCAACAGTTTTGGCAGTCCCGCTTTTCGCATTCAGTTTCATATTACATCATTTCAATTTTCGCTTTATCATTTCATTTCGTCATTTGCAATTTTGCTTTCTTATTCCCAACTTTTTCATACTATGTAGGGTCATTATATCCCGTACTATATGGAAACGTGTTCTGTCATACAATAATGCTAGCATATTAAATAGTAGCTTCACTTTTACATGAAACTATACACAGCAATAGTATTATACACTGAAATACATAAAAGGTCTTTCTACAATAACACATTTACACCAGCTTTGTCACAACTAAGAACAACACAGCATTAACAAGAAGTTTGCATATTTTGGTAGCTGATCTTTTCATTTTAGTTTAAGCATGCCTGCTTTTCTGCTTCAACAACTACAAGTACTTTTGCCTCACTGGCATTGCGAGACTTTGCTTTGTTATTACTTCCGACAGCGTTAATCAGTTTTTGATCAGCTCTCTGGTATGTTGTGTTGCCCCTAGTACGTCACATGCACATAACACACATGTACACTGCTAACTACAGATATTGGCGATTATTTATACAGCGCATAATTTTAACACACTACATGTTGATCTTGACTTTCCAACTTAGTCCAATTCATCATTTTTCTTGATCTTTTTTTATTTCCGTTTGTACATTGCTAATTTCATCTTTTCTTGAGCCAGTCATGTTGTGGTCAAACTTGTACCATAACACTTTACTAATTTTCTGCGACTGTCTGAGGCCAAATATTGATGCAATTTTTGGGCGAGGACTGAGAACGTCAAGGTTTTCAATACCCCTTTGGATGGTGTTGAAGACCCCGAACCAGGCCCCGAACCAGGCTGCTCTAACAGAGCTTTGCCGAAGTAATGTGGGTGTGGCAAGTAATGTGGGTGTGGCAAGTAATGTGGGTGTGGCAAGTAATGTGGGTGTGACAAGTAGTGTGGGTGTGGCAAGTAATATGGGTGTGGCAAGTAATGTGGGTGTGGCAAGGCAAGCTTAGCGACTGTTTGAATTCAACCCTGAAATCTGCCGTGCGACCTAGGAAGTCGCTGAAGAAGACTGGCTGCTGTTTCGAGTGCCACTAAAAGCAAACGTCATATTTTTTGGTCGCAGTCGTTCAAGATATTGTCGGGGGTCATGACGGAGACTTGGTGCACCAACCCATCCGCCCGGCTCACCATACACAGGGTAAAGAAGACAATTGCAAATGCGCTCGACCAGGTAACTACTCTTTTTAGTGCGTCCCGTATTAGGTCAAGGTGTGCAAATTCTGGTGTCATCGTACAACAGTTTCATTAATAGCAAAAAATGTCATCGTTTGTTCCCGAAATGGAAACAGAAAATCACAACGGCTTTTCCCCAGCGCCCCTGGTCGCAACATTCCCTTCCCCAGCGCCCATGGTCACAACATTATATTTTCCTGCAACCGGTTTGATTTTCAGAAATTGACCAATTTATCCAGACACGACCGCAAGCAAACTGGAACGGCGGGAAACCTCCAGCTAAAAGCAGAGCAGTTCCGGTGAGAACCCTCACAAAGTGACCGTCGCCGACTGCATATCCGCGACCAGTCTCTAGTCGAGCATTGACATCATGTTAACTTTTGTACTTCGCTCACCGCTAAGCGATGACACTTTTTTGCGTTTTCATGCTGAGCTGGTCGCTTATTTTCAGCTTGCGCCGGAAGCCACCCAGTCTGTCTCTTTGGATTCTCAATCTACGGAATATTCAGTTGATGACGCAGTACAGCTACTTCTGCCAAGCAGAGATGAATACATTGACTCCAACTTGCTCTAAGCCGTGCGCCGAACGACGTCATGGAAGTTGAAGCATGGACGAAACCAATGACGTTGCGTTTCATCACACCTGAAATACTGTCGTTCTGTTTGAAATTCCTTTCCTTTGGTAAAATCGAAGCAACGCGTCGGTCCGTGATCACGTGCTTGCTTACGATGGCGTTTGACAAACGACAGGCAGTTGCTTGTGTCCTGTACATGTTTACGTTGTGCTTGTCCGTTAAAGGTACTGGTGTTTTTTTCACAAAAATTTGTTTGAGATTTTTCCAGACATCCTAGTTGTTTTTCAGCTTTGTGTGGCAAATGCCTCTTTCATTAGGGTGGACCCCCACTTCCAAGACAGTAAACAGGTCGCGCTTGTGGCAGAGACCTCGAGCACTGCTAGCGGAACAAGTTGGTCTTTGTTGGTCGGTTTCGCTCTAGCGATTTTGATCCTATTTGCTTCTGCGTTTGTCGCCACCAGCATCCATTGCTCGGCTCAGCCTCATAAAACGTGGACATGCTCGTTCGTTGCTGCGGCATTTTCGTTCGTTTTTTCCCGCATTGCCGCCGTGTCTCCCCGAAAGCTTGCATGAGTGGTCATCGGTTGCTATCGAAGATCCCTCGTGAATATGCAGCATTATGCGCTTGCCTCCTGCAACTTTAACATTAAGGAAGTTGATCCTGGATGCCCCGGCTAGAGGATGCGGAGTCCGATGTTAGTTGAGACTTAAACGTACAGCTCTCAGTCCATGCGAGGCTTCTGGAACCATTTCGTGCCTGGTCGTGCTTCATTAATATTTTCGCGGCCTGGAAAAAATAAGTGTATGTTATCGTATCATGTCGAAATATTTGTATTTCGAGACCAGCCAATGTGTCCCCCATGAGTTATGCATTGTCGACCTACTTCTTTCAACATTGTGGACTTGCCTGCTTTGCTTTCGCTGCACTAAAATATGCGTTTTTGCAAAAAAAATCGAAAAAAGCTTAATTTGTGCTGCCAATAACGATTTTCGCTTATTGCATTTCCGTCCCAGTTCTTAGTCGTTGCGGTGTTTCCATTTGTGACGAAAAGTGCGCCGGCATTCTTGTTCGCACTGTACTGCTTCACCATGTGCTGAAGCTTGTGTGTGGCGATGGTGCTTGACGTCGCGCAGTGCTTGTTTCTGAGCTGCGATGCTGCGCTAGGGTCACTGCCTACTGCGTTTCAAGTTGCTATCCTATTCGTTTGGATCCTATTGTTCCGCCTGTCGCTGATTGGCGGGCGCTTAATGGCTGATGTTTTCTGTCTCCGTGTCACACTTTCACTCCGCTGCATTCGGGCGTTCTTTCTGAGCGGACGTGAAAGTCGCTTTTTGCGAACAATAAACGCATTTGTCGTCACGCATGAAAACGATGCAACGCTAGCCGTCTCCTGATCGTTCTCCTGCTTTTGTGCAAGTAAACTCCATAATTACAACCAGGAATGTCAGAGGCGTTTATTCTTCACAGCAACTCGTGGATCGCGAAGGCAGCAACCGTGGGTTCAAAGCCCTCTTGATTCCAGCACCCTCCTGTAGTTTTACAGGTTCCAAACCGAGGCGCGACTAAACCTGGCAGGAGATGTAACTAGGCTACTTTGTACTCAGCGAGCCTCTGGGGAGGGGGGGGGCGATTGCTTGTGGATGTAAGGAGCAGGACGTGGGTCGCAAACCTGAGGAGCTTTGTAACCAAATGGCCGAAACACCGTGGTTGAGATCTTCCTATTCGAAGAGGTCGCTCAGCATTCACGGCATCCGAATTTCACAGTTGTTGCGCAGTTTGTCGCGCAGCGTTATGATGTAAATTTGTAAAAGTGCCCACTGTTGCGCTTGTTATAGAATTCTTTCGGTTATTACCCACAACTTATGAACATTGGTTTGGATCCGAACTAAGACCAACTGAAAATCGAAAGCTTTACAGTATTCAAAAGCTTTTTATTCAGATGAGAGTATCACCATTGATCTAAGATAGGCCCTCACCATTGAGGGACCTGCTTTGTCAGACACCCAATCCACAATTAGTGCCACCGTGATAAAAATGAATGGTGGCCTTTTTCAGTCTTACGCTGATAACGATTCCCCGTTTCTTGTTGACCCCCATCCACCAACCAGGCCCGTAGCGAGGTTTTGAGGTTTGGAGAAGCAAAAGATTTTTAGGGGGCGAGATTTTTGTTTTTATTATATACTGTATTTAAATCAAATTTTTTTGGGCACAAAAATTTGGGGGGCACTGCCCCCGAATGCCACCCCGTGGTTAAGGTTACGGGCCTGTCACCAACACGTGGCACCGTACCTGTAGTTAATTTTTGGTGAAGCATCGCTAGTTTTCTCAGGAAGCTGCAGTTACGTTTTGGGGTGGATGCTTGTTTGAAGCACAAGGAGTGGTTTTACAACTTTGTCCGAATCATACACTTCCTATTGACTATTAAACGCTCTAGGATTGCTTTGAACTTTCAAGAAATCATCGGACTGGGTTCTGTTATCATAACTTGGCTTTGATTCGGACTTGCACAAATCTATGATCAAGTAATTAGTCTCCCCCAGAGGTGCGCAGTCGAATCAATCATCAAAAATTTTAGTAGGTAATCGATTTCACGTAACTTTACGAATCCTCGGTTCTGAAATCCGCAGGTAATGCTTACGGTTGAAATGTTGAAGGACAAAGGCAGAGAAGACAAGCAAACTGTAGACTAAAATGAATGAATTTAAAGGCAAGCTGCGACAAGTAAAAAATTGGAAAACAGCTGCTTTCACTAAAGCTGAAACATCTAACGCAGTGTTTCTCAACCCCGAGTCCGCGGACTCATTTGAATCCGCGAAAGGCTCTGGATGAGTCCGCAAGCACTAGAGGCAAACAAGCTTTCTGTAATGCCCTCACACAATAATGACTTTATCAACTTTGTACAATTGACGTTTTTGTTCGTACAGGGATTAAAATGCACCTAACTAGCGTGAAAAATTCAATAATCTGCTGTTCCATATGACATTTTAACTTTTGAGGTATAGTGTGTACAGCAGCTTGAAGGTAAAGTTGTTATCTAAACTGCAGTTTATTTTTGCTGTCTTAGTTTATAATTGCTAAACGAAAGCAGGCGTTTGCGTATAACAACAACGAATTGAAACTTGGATGTGCTGCAGTCGTGGTAAACGGTGAAATCCGGCCATAGTTCGCGCATTGCTTAAAATCCTTCCTCATGGATCTCTCAAACAAGTGTTGCAGTTGACTGCATCGCCTTGAACTACTGAGGCAAGCACAAGAGAAAGTGACAATTCGGTGCATTAACTAACAGGAAAGCAACCGGCAGCAATAGAGATCCATCACTGACTTCACTCTTCTACTACTACTAGGTTGCACTATCATTATATAGGGATAAGTGAACTACGATAATTCGCTTGTGGTGACTATCACAGTACTTGCTACTCATGGGCACCATCTAGCGGTGACCAATTATTTTCATGTGGCGCCATCTCCAGGCCGCCACATCACTTCCCTCTCCATGAACTTGAAGTTCTATCATTTTTATCATCCATACTTTAACTCTCAATTTACAAGTTCGACCCTTACCCTTTGGTTCAAGACGATCTTCAACGGAGGATGTTACTGAGAGGGGCTTATGGCCTTTCTCCCAGGTCCCTTATCTTCTGTGCTAATTCACTTATTCAAGGCATAATTGATTTACGAGTCTCACTCTCCCTCCATTGAAAGAAAAGGCCAGACACGATGGCTTTATGTAATGAAATGCGTGTTTTTAACAGATTATTTCGAATAGAAATCGCTTGGATCATATAAAAGTTGAGCTTAGGTAATACCCTTTTAAACTAGGCACTGCCCCAAAAAAGAACCTCACTGGTGGCACCATTTTTTATGTTGCAGTTCACTTCTAAAAGAAGCGAATCACCACACATTTAGGACAATTCCGCAAGAGCACTGGTCCATAGGAATGTCCAAGGCAAGCCCAAGTTAACAATTATGAAACCTGGACCCGCCGGTCTAGCTCGACATCGCTCAGTTTATCACAACAAAATTGTATTCACTCATGGTTTTATCGGTATAACTATAAGCACTGCGATAATTCATCACCACAGGGATTTATATCAGCAATCATTATTTTAAAGCACATAAGTTTGCTGCAAACATCAGGGGTTAACGACAAGTGTTAAATGCGAGTTTGATGCATACATGGAGGAGAGAGTAAGCTTTCCTATTAGACTAACCTGGAATGGTTTGTCCGAAAATTGGTTATAGCCTGAGTTTGTTCAGGGCCTAAACCGTTCTGGGGTATTAGTTAGCTACAAGCGTGTCCTGGTTCACGAATTTGCCAGACCCCACTCGTTCGCCAACTGTTTCTACTAAGTCTTGATCTCAACTATCACACTACGTGTAGCGGAGATGCTACCCAGGAGAGGCTCTGAGCAAGACTGACTTCAGTATTGCATTTTGGGTCACGAGGAAAACACAACGCGTTACGCCGTGGGCCTGAGTTCGATCGCATATTTTACAGTAATTCTGAATTCAAGAATTAAATTTTACGCTTCAGTGATTATCGTTTTTATCGTGAATTTTGTTAAGATTTTCGATGTGGATATTATTACAATTGAGTTCTGTTATTGAAAATTATTCTCCTCTTGAACATGACTTATAATAAGTGTGCAAAATACAGTTTCTCAATATATCGAATAAATGCATATGATAGTGTTCTAAAAGAGTTAATGTCTTTATCCGTTGTTTGAATGTCCAACTTCGTTCGGTTCTTCGTGAACTCGTCAGTACTTCCCACTTGATCTCTTTTGTTATATTAGATAATCGAAGTCTTCTGTCGTTGTTGTTTCAAGGTCAAGACGTTTCATGTTGAGGACCAAAAACGAACTCAACACAAGCTACGTTGGCATCTCGAGTAAAAAATATGTAAAATTTCATGTGACGAAATCCTTGAGCTTTTCAAGGAGGAAAAACACCAGGTTACGTGGTATCGTACTTATTGACCATCTACTTCAGGAATAAAAACATAGTCCCATGATAAAGGATTGCGTGCTTCTTTTTCTGTTGCTTGGACAAATGCAAGAGCAACAGCGCCTTATACAGCAGGAGAGAGCTTGATCAAACCATCAGCCGTGAAAATAGCCAGGATAATGTGCAGTGATGCCGTAGCTAGTAAGTTAGCCCTGGTTTTCTTTAAACAACACCA
>Ga0210059_1011845_pt1 | contig 13283 bp, 10 predicted proteins | sample Ectturendosymbi2_FD_188042 | JGI IMG/M metagenome (GOLD analysis project Ga0210059, IMG submission 188042) | Ecteinascidia turbinata endosymbiont from Florida, USA - Sample 2 (SPAdes) (version 2) | ecosystem: Host-associated > Tunicates > Ascidians > Unclassified | place: Key West, Florida...
TTAAGATATTTTATTTTGATTTATGTTTAGAGTAATTTTGAATGGTCTTACTGCAGACTTTCGAAACAAAGCCTGTCCCGTCAAACTGTGTCTATCGCTGCACATGCTAGCGTATGAATTTCTATTATAGCCTCATTTCCATCTTCCTGTTCTTTCACACATCTGTATGTTCCGTGCGGCTTCCCTGTAGACTTAATCTACTGCCTTGTGCGTGGGATGGAAGACGTTGTACAATACAAGTACAATTAGAAAAGTACAATATCAACATTCACAATATCAAAAAGACTTTCGTCTTAATGGCGCTAGTACGATTCCTTTGATGAAAAACCGGAAAGGGTCATTTCGTAGTAACAGTGTTGCACCTTGATTAATTTTTGAAATTAGTTTCGATTAATAGCTAGAACATCCATTCGCCGATGAATTAATTTTGAGCTTTCGTCTGTGATTCATGGCTTTGTCAGAGTCAAGAATATGTACATGTCCTTTTGCAGGTTCAATTTCTGGCCTAGGAAAATTAAGTTCTTATATTTGCACTGGCTCAACATGTGGAAAATACTTGTCAGGTGAAAAAACAGGTGTCGCGGTTACATTTCCAATAAAAAAATTCAAATTTTTGGAAATGTAGAAATTTCCGTGCTGATGATTTTCAAAGGATTAAGTCGCATTCAGTGATAAACATGAAATTTTGTTTCGGGTATATTCGGGCACCTGTAGATTCATTCCTTCTGCAGAAATGACAGATATTGCTGAGTGTTTGATTGAAAAAAAAACTGAATAACAAAGGAATAGCATCAATTCATTTCCAAACCTAAAATTAAACAAATAAACAAACATATTTGCGTTTAGGAAAAAATACAATACCAGGGATTTAACTTGATTAACTTTAAACTTCTCAGTGTGTTTGAACTTTACGATATTGTTCATGGAGTTGTTCGCATTTAACAATGCTTTTGAAACCATCATCAAAGTACACCCGATTGAATGAAAGAGATTTCTAAGTTAAAATATTAACAGTTTTTGAACGAACATTTGCAACACCTCTATCGAAAATGGAGGCAGGAAGTTTCCTATATAAATGTGGTAAGCTGGTTATATCCCTATGGCAAGAAAAAAAAATTAAAGTCACACACAAAGAAAGCTCGATACACAAGCTTCATAACTTAACATTTTTGAAAACTAATCAACGATGAAAAACAAATGGTATTCACACATGTACTGAAATTTTGATTGGGTATTTTGAGTTTTCAATCCTCTAGACTTTCAGCGGCAACAATTTGTTTTGTTATCAAAAGACTTTCACGATAAACGTTTTGTTGAAATCGTAAGAGGTTGAAGAGGAATAATGTAGTTCTTGTACATGTTTTTGATAATTTAAAAAAACGAAGAAATTTTGAGATTTTGCTGAAAAATTTTGAATGTAACGAAACATTTTCTGCCCTTTTGAATAGCACAAAAAGGCAAAACAACAAGTCGGGTTTCTTAAGCACATCTGAATGTCGCGAAATATAATTTTAATGTAGATTGTTTGAGTTGATGGCATACGCACGATTTTGAATGTTGCTCAATTCTTTGATGATCATAAAAACACCTCGGGCGGTTTTGCGCAGTTTGTCTTCGTGCGAAAATATTCACATGCTTTTGATTCCAGATCGAAGTGTCTACAACATGTCGAAGCAACGCATTGATCAAGATTTCGAAACAAAAATAAACACAGATGATTTGCTGCCTGCAGCAGTGACTGCAGAAAGCGACCTATGGAACCACTACCTCGCTAAACTGCTCGTCACAACGTCCTAGTGGCCATAACAATAATGAAAACCCTTTCTCCAACGCTCAAGATACGCCAGAAAAATAGTTCACGTTGATTGAGTTAAAGCTGGAAATGAATAGAAGCTGGACCCTCTCTCTGCAATCAACCTACATGTTGGTGTAAGAAAGTTTGACCTACGCAAATTTTCTGACAACACGCAAAAAGCAGCATGTAAACAGAATTCCTTTTTCTCTTAAGATATTATACGAAACAGTGCATATTTTTGGAGGATTTTTTCGTTTTCAGTTCCACCAGTTTTATTTTATTTCAATGCAAAACGCAGCAGTGAATCAACTAATAAAAACAATTCGATCTGCTATTTTCCTGCAAAGCATTTTATTGAACCATTCAAGTCGGTTCTACCGTCGAACTTTCTTTCCTTGTGTTCGTGATCATTTCTTGAATAGTTGCAAAGTTGAAATACATGTCACGAAAACTTCAAAATATTGGATATTCCGGCCTTTGTTTGAGTGGCTGTCTCAATTAAGCGCCTCACATGTGAAGAAATTTTAACGTTCAATATAACAAATTGTCTGTCGCGTTTTGACCGCCATGGTAACGAACAAATAATGGGAGAAAAAATTTGATAAAGCAAGCACGAATCCACAGATCTGTGTTGTTTATCGCGACAAGCATGTACAGTAGATATTTTCTGAATTATTATTTGCGAGCATCCTTTTTCAGACGCTCACAAAGATAAATTTATTCTCTATTCAGCTTTTTTATATCACACTTGGTCCGCTCTGGCATTCACGCTTTTGACCAGTGGATAGACTGCAAGCGAATGCGTAGTTTCGAAAAAAACGTACTAAGGGAATTTCTCCAAGTGATTTTTAGATTTATGTGAAACAAGCAGAAGGATCTTTTCTTCAGCTGGTCAATGCATCTTGTCATCAGGTTACTATAATTAAATTCAGAAAATTCTGCGAATGGTGAGCTTTTGCACTGCTGCGTCAAGTGCAACCAGGCAATTTTACATTGATACAAGTTCGAGCAAGCAGTTAACGACGAGCACAAAAGGTTATACGCTGACATCTACCTAAAATTCGGGTTTACCCTCACAGCAAACATGAGTTTGAATGTTGCAGTGTGTGTACGTTGTCAACACTGTGTGGATTTCGACGAAACCAAGTTTTCACATTCAACATCTGAACAGAGCTCATTCAATATTCAAAAATGAAAATTTAAGCATTTCAAGCGTGGAAAAGCAGTGTTCAAGAGACAACGATTGGCAAAAGTGGCAGATTTCCCAATGACGCCAGTGCAGCAGTGAAGGCATTTTTTGAAGTTTTGCTATTGATCAACAAACAAAAGTAATTTCACATCATTGAGGAAAACCTTGTTTTTTCATCTGCAAAGGCAACGGTACTTTGTGCTTTTGGTGATAAATCAGAACAGAAGATGGTCGCCTTCTAAATGCACCCTTCTATGGACAACTATCCTGTGCCCCTGGGTTGCCCCAAACTCCACTACAAGGATGGAATAGAAAGGGATTATATGGCACTGAACCAACATTAGAGGTGAACTGTGAGTAAAACAAAAAGCAAAGGTGTTGTTAAAATCATGCCTACAATCACATTGAAATAGAAACTTCTTGGTTTTGGAATAATGCTCAACCCGTTTCACAGTGGGTGTTTGTCACCGACAAGGGTGTTGCAACGGTTCACATTTCGAAATGCGAACTCAGAATGCAGGGTCCGCGATGTTTCAGCAGCATAAATATTAAGAGATTCCCCATTGATCACGTTCACTCATATTGCTTGTGCTGCACTGCGCCTTCTAACACCATATGCAGTGTTGCCACAGGGGTTAGTCACGTTAACATCAGATTGTTGCCTTTTTCAACATCAGATATTATCAGATTTTTACATTGCAGTTCAATACAAGCTAAATGCTTCTATTACCAATACCTAACAAAGTGCGATAACCCACGTTGAATCCAAAACAGAGAGAAGTATCGTCATTAAATGGAAAAATCGGTTCTTTATGCATAACATGTATATAGTATTCCTATTCCCGTTGCTATGCAGAGAGCTTCTTCAGTTTGGAACAATTACCAAACACGGACAAGAGAGTGAGAAATTGATGAAAGAAACTAAAAAATCATCAATCTAACTCATTTTCATCCTAAAAGCATAGATATTTTGGGGGAACAACAACAGCTCAGTCTACATCAGATTTGATGCCAAAACATCAGACATCAGAAATGTCTCTCAAAACATCAGATCTGACGTTAAAACATCAGAAGTGGCAACACTGACAATATGACTTCCTATTGGCGCTGTGTAACGCGGTGTCATGGTGTGTGCTGTCATCACTCCCCTCCATAGTGTGTATGAGGCTTGCACAACACGCGGGGCGGGAGCTTTGACAATTGCAGAAAATGTTGCAACGCACGACTACGGATACTTAATCGTCATTCCAGATTTTCTCCCAAACTGCGTTGAGGCGGCCGTGGCAACGTTGCGTCGATCAATCGGCGATAAAAAGACCAAGATATTATGTCTCTCCAGAAGCCCAAAACAATGTAAGCTGCAAGTAAGCGGCAATGCTTTGCAGCAGATTTACGACGGACTTTCCGCTAGAGCAATGCGCTAACTGCCTCCAGAAGCAGCACGTTACTAATGGGACGAAAAGCAAGACGTTGACTGCAAACACGACGATCTGACATGCAGTGCCACATTTTCTGGCGATAATGAGATTAACCATGACAATGCTTGTGCAATGTCTGCAACTGGGCCTGATTAAGCATTGCATTCATTTCTTTTCTTGTCGAGATGCCTTGGACGTGACAATCGGCGATCAAGTGCATTGCCATAGACCAGGGTCGACAACCTGTGGCTCCGGAGTCGCGTGCGGCTCTTTAGCGCCTCAGTGTCTCTCTCGACATTTGACAAAACTTGATATTTGAATTTGCATTCGATTATAAGTACTACAGTATTTAGAATTAAGTTAAGTACAATATTAGCTTATGTCCATATGCAGTTCCATGAAAAACAAAACCGTATCAACGCTTTGAGTCTTCTGAACGGCTCGTATCGGCTGTAAAATGAAGCAGAATAGGCTCATTTGTCAAGAAACATTTCCTACACCTGCCGTGGGCTATTGTGTACTGAGTTGTATGAGCCGCACTCCTTACCCCCCTATTGGCGGGGCCCATGCTGTCACAGGGTGCCCAAATTCAGTCCCGTCACCACTTAGCCCCAAAGAGAAAGCTTCGATTCCCAAATTTATATTATTAACCACATTGATGTTGCTGATGAGTTTATCACTTTAAAAAACACAGACTTCACGCGATTTTTTAAGCGAAGCAACTGCAATCATGCATGCAGAAGTGCTTCTATATGCTAGAAACCATCACATAACATCATGCGAAGACTGCTATTAGTATGGTGGCCTATCTCATGCGAGGTCCCATGTTGCACCACTTGCGCTTAGCCTCACCGTCACCACACCCTTACTGAGAAACAAGCGCAAAATGCGCACGTATTTTTACCGGAAACATAGCGAAATGAATGTTTCGTTATCGACCATCGTTTGCTGTTTTCCGGTACTGCGTGGCACCTTTTCGATTTTTGATAAGTTTTGTTTGTTCTTTCATAAATGTTACGTTCGTAGTTTCTTTTATCAGACAGAGGGAGCCGTGTGGATATTCGGCGACAGGCACACAGTCTACGGCAGGGGTCGGAAACCTTTCTTGAAAAAAGAGCCATTCTTTCTCATTTTACAGCCGATATGGGCCGTTCAGAAGACACAAAGCGTTGATACCGTTTTGTTTTTCATGGAACTGCATATGGACATAAGCTAAATTGTATTTAACTCAATTTTAATCACAATCTAAGGCAAATTCAAATATCACGTTTTGGCAAATGAGGAGAGAGACACTGAGGCGCTAAAGAGCCGCATGCGACTCCGGAGCAACAGGTTGCCGACCCTGGTCTATGGCAATACCAGGGTTGCCAGATTGGCCATTCCATGGCCAATTTTTAAAACTTTGGCCATTTTTTAACTGCACTGGCCATGAAAAAAACATTTGCCCATTTTGCAAAACTTGGCCATTTTTTGGCCATTTTTTCGGTTTGTCACTGTAAAATTAAGTTTTCATTAGGTCTAAATATTGTGTTTTTTTGTATTTTTTGGACGGTATTAATGTCACTCATTGTTACAGTAACACCGTGGCCTTTCAACCTTTTATTGCTTTGAAGTGTTTAGTAATGATTTAGCCCTTGCAGTCAGTAGATTTTTTACAGATGTTTCAGTCAGTGATAATCTCTTAGTTACCATTGGTATCTGCTGCGCTCGTACTGCTGCACTCGGTTGTGTGACTGATAATGTCATAGAGGTATTTTGTATTTTTGGTAAGATATTACTTTTAGAATTTCTCATCACTTTTACAGTAACACTCTGCAGTAACTTCAACCTTGTAATGCTCAAAGTGTGTAGTAATTAATTTGCCCTTGCAATCTTGTAGATTTTGTGCAAGTGTTTCAGTCGCACCTATCATGAGTCAATGCTTGTTCTCATGTGTTCCTGCCCTTTCATTCATATATATGAACATACTGACGGTTTTGAGCATGTGGTTAACTCATTATGATCATCAACGTAATGCATTTCATGGCTTTAATATTTTGTTCATATATTTGGAGCACAAGATCAAGAGAATTCTAGCCATGTCGTTGAATTGGAAAGTTAATTTCAAATGGTTTAATCCACAAATGGGTCAGAATGGAAGCATGAATCTGCAATAGTTTTTAATATGTGGTTCTAAGTTTTATTAAGATAAATAAAGACAAGTTGTAATAGATAATTTCAAGTTTATGGCAGAAATTGCTGTTTTAGGGTAAAAACTTGCTTCTTTGGCAAAACCACATTTCTTCGACAAAAAATATACTGTCTCCGAACAATTTGATACACCAATTAATATGGAAATTACCATAGTTAAAACATTTTGTGATTTTGGCCATAACGTTTTCAAAAAACAGCCATTTTGGACATTTTTTATCAGGATTTTGGCCATAAGCTACGAAAAAACCCTGGTTACCCTGGGCAATACACATTTGATCGCCGATTGTCACGTCCAAAGCATCTCGACAAGAAAGGAAATGAATGCAATGTTTAAGCATTCTTAATTGCAGACATTGCACAAGGATTGTCATGGTTAATCTCAGTATTGTCAGAAAATGTGGCACTGCATGTCAGATTGTCGCATTTACAGTCAACGTCTTGCTTTTCGTCTCATCAGTAGTGTCCTGCTTGTGGAGGCAGTTAGCGCATTGCTCTAGCAGAAAGTCCGTCGTAAAACCTGCTGCAATGCATTGCCGCTTACTTGCAACTTGCATTGCCTTAGGTTTCTGGAGAGACATAATATCTCGGTGTTTTTATCGCAGATTGATCAACATAAAGTTGCCACGGCCGCCTCAACGCAATTTGGGAGAAAATCTGGAATGACAATTAACTTCATCCGCAGTCGTGCGTTGCAACATTTTCTGCAATTGTCAAAGCTCCTGCCCCGCATGTTGTGCAAGCCTCATACGCACTATGAAGGGGAGTGATGGCAGCACACAACATGACGCCGCGTTACACAGCCCCAATGGGAAGTCACCCTGCATTCTGAGTCGCGCTTTCGGAATGCGAACCGTTACAACACCCATGTCGGTGTCAAACACCCACTGCGGCCGGACTAGGCCGCAATACCCGATATTTTGAAGTTTTCGTGACATGTATTTCAACTTTGCAACTACTCAAGAAATGATCACGAAAACAAGCAAAGAAAGTTCGACGGTAGAACCGACTTGAATGGTTCAATAAAATGCTTCGCAGGAAAATAGCAGATCGAATTGTTTTTATTAGTTGATTCACTGCTGCGTTTTGCGTTTAAATAAAATAAAACTGGTCGAACCTAAAACGAAAAAATCCTCCGAAGATACGCACTGCTTCGTATAATATCTTGAAAATAAGGAACTCTGTTTTCATGCTGCGTTTTCTGTGTTCCCAAAAAATTGCGTAGGCCAAATTTTCTTACACCAACATGTAGGTTGATTGCACAGAAGGTTCAGCTTCTATTCATTTCCAGCTTTAACTCAGCCAACGTTAACTATTTTTCTGGCGTATCTTGAACGTCGGTTTTCAGTAAATTCCAAGGAGCGGCTCACGATCAATGCAACTTGCTTTTCCGAAAACCGAAACATGTTCCAGTGATTCTTCATAACCTTGCTGGATATGATTCACATTTATTCATCAGCAGTCTCGGGAAAACACAAGGTAGTATTGATTGTATTCCAAACAATGAGGAAAAATACATAAGCTTCTCAAAAAGTGTTAATGATGACAACTCACACCTGAAATACAAAATTCAATTTATAGATAGTCTCAAGTTTATGTCAAGTGGTCTTGACAAGTTAACAAATAATATTGAAAGGGGTCAGTTTGAAAACATGAAGACACATTCCAAAAACTTTGAATTATGTCTGAGAAAAGGTGTGTTTCCTTATGATTGGTTTGATTGTTTGGAAAAACTGACTGAAAAACAATTTTCGCCTAACGAAGCATTCTTTTCAAAACTGATAGATTCAGAAATTTCAGATGAAGATTACGAACATGCCCAGAAAGTTTGGAAACAGTTTGAAATGAAAAGTTTCCGAGAATATTATGATTTGTATCTCAAGACAGATGTTTTTCTCTTGGCGGATGTTTTTGTAAATTTCAGAGATATTTGCATGGATAACTATGATTTGGATCCGATGTGGTATTGCACGGCACCGGGGTTGGCCTGGGATGCTTGTTTGAAAAAGACTGGAGTTCAACGTGAGCTTCTTTCTGATCCGGATATGCTTTTGATGTTCGAGCAGGGCATTCGCAGAGGAGTCTCGATGATTTCGAAACGATATGCCAAGACGAACAATAAATATATGGGTGAGAAATTCGATCCGAATAAAAAATCAAAATTCATCTAATATCTTGACGATAACAATGTCTATGGTTGGGCGATGAGTTTACCGCTACCTGTTAGTGATTTCTGATGGATGGATGAAAACGATTTGGAAAATTGGAGAGTATTTTCAGATGGATGTATCCTTGAGGTCGACCTGGAATATCCAAAGAAGCTTCATGATTCGCATAGTGAATATCCGCTCGCTCCGGAGAGACTGATTGTCAATAAAGTTGAGAAATTTATTCCAAATTTGAACGGCAATACGAAATATGTTCTTCATTATAAAAATTTGAAACAATATTTGGATCTCGGTTTGAAACTAAAAAAGGTTCACCGATGAATCGCATTCAATGAAAATGCGTGGTTGAAACCATACATTGAGTTGAATACAAACCTTCGTTACAAGGCGCAAAACGAGTTTGAGAAAGATTTTTTCAAACTCATGAACAACAGCGTCTTTGCAAAGACGATGGAAAATATTCGAAACCGAGTAAATATTCGACTGGTCAATAACCAAAAGTCATTGAAAAAATGTGCTGCAAAACCAAACTTTGATCACTGCACGGTATTCAGTGAAAATCTTGTCGCAGTGCCCATGAAGAAGACATAACTAGTCTTCAACAAACCAGTCTATCTCGGAATGTGTATCCTGGATTTGTCAAAGACCTTGATGTATGAGTTTCATTATAATTACATCAAGAAAAAATATGGATCCAAGGCGAATCTGTTGTTCATGGACACTGACAGTCTTTGCTATGAAATCGAAACAGAAGATTTGTTCAAAGATATTTCAGCTGACGCCCAAGAAAAATTCGACACTTCAAATTTTTCACCAAACCATCCTTCGAGATATTTGGAAAGGCAATTTCTGTAATGTGCTCAAAAGAAATCGCTGAAGAATCACTGAAACCGACCAAATTGTTGAGACACATGAATACTCACAAAGATGGGGCTTCACTAACAGATGAGGGACGGAAGCGTGTTTTTAGCAGCGCTTTGAACAACTAAGAAAGTGCCAAGCGGTTCTCACACAATCTCTCACAAAGAAGCAACGACTTGAGTTATTTCCATACAAGGCAGCTTATATTGTTGCTAGAGAAAAGCGACCATACGTGGAGGGTGAGGTCGTAATAAAGCCTGTGCTTGAGAGTTTCGTTGAGATATTTGAAGGTGAGACCTTTCAGAAGACAGTCAGAGATGCCATTACTGGAATTACTCTTAGTAACATTGCGATAGCTCGCAGAATCGAAAGTACGGGGAAGGATTTGAGAGAACAGATTTACGAAGATTTTCGTTCTTCACCTTACACAGCATTGGCCATCGACGAGTTCACTGATATTACGTCAGAAGCACAATTGTTAGTGTATGACAAATTTGTGTGTGGATGTCGCATATTAGAGGAGCTTCTTTGTTGTTTGACGTTGCATTCGACAACAACAGGGCACGATATTTTTAGGGCTATGGATACTTTTTTCACGAAGAATCAGTTTGATTGGGGTCGTGTCGTAGAGTGTTGCATCGACGGCACTCCATCGATGATGGGAAGAAATATTGGATTTCTAGGTATCCTTCAAAGAACATTTCCTCCCATCCACATCAAACACTGCATCATTCACCGAGAAGCTTTGGCTTCCCAAGAGCTTTCGTCTGTGTTCAGTGAAATGATGCAGGTAGTAATCAAAGTGGTTAATTTTGTGAAGTCCAGAGATTTGAACTGCCGACCCTTCAAGGATCTTTGCTTCACTGAAAATGCAGATCACAGCACTTTATTACTTTACACGGCTGTGTGGTGGCTTTCACGCAGTTATACACTGAAGAGAGTTTTTATCCTCAGGAATGAAGTGAAAGATTTCCTGCACAACCGGAAAAATGAAAACGCACCTTTTTTGCAGATGATCTATTCATTGCTCGCCTTGCGCTCTTGACTGACGTTTTTAGAAACTGAATGAGGTGAATATTTCACTGCAAGGTCGAGGCAAATGGGTGTTTGAACTGCAAACTTCCATTCGTGCTTTTGTTAAAAAGCTGGCTATTTTCGTCACGCGAGCAAAAACTAGTGATTTTGGTTTGTTTCCGAATTACAAGGAATTTCTTGCAACAACGGATAGTGAGATGTCATTTCCAAGTGTAAAGCAAGACCTCGTCCAATACTTGACGAATTTGCAAGCAAATTTCAAAGAACGTTTCCCTGAACTAGAAGAGTTGTCGTATCGACATGTTCAGTTTCCATTTCGAGTTGATGCTGAGGCTTGTGATGACTTGGTTTTAGAGGTGGCAGAGTTGCAGGCAGATGAAAACCAAGAAATTCAGTTTGAGGATTCCGATTTAGCTAGTTTTTAGTAAAATGCACCAAAGAAGTATACATGTTTGAAAAATGAGGCTACAAAAGCTCTTGTTCAGTTTGGGTCCACGTATGTGTGTGAAGCAACATTTTCATGCATGGTGTACATCAAGTCAAAGTATAGAAGCCGACTCACTGACTCTCATTTGCAAGACAACCTGATTACTGCAACTACCACATATGAGCCACGCCTCAGAAAGCTTGCTTTGTGAGCCATCCACGCACCTTTTTTGTCAGGCGTACTTGGGTGCAGACTGGGTTTATCATTTCGTTACTCTTCTTTCAAATTATTTCGGGACCTCTGTGTTTCATTTTCGCGTCTGGTCTGACGTTTCAACTTTTAAGTGAGATTCATTCACACCTCCGTATTTCGTAGCCTGGATATGCTTGGAAAGAGAAGATATCAACATGAAATACCAGACTGTAAATGGCAGTGAATAAAAAAATATTTCCTAATGGCCCTGGCAGAGAAGTACTCTATCACGAGACTTTCTTCCATAAAGCCATCGACGATAGCGTTGAATTTCGTTGCTGCACTTTACAGAGAAAAGATTTTACAGTGAATAAACGGAATAATAGGTCTTTGCAAAATTCCTTCTTGTTTTAAGATATAGCCTACGTTATGCAAACGATAGGTAAGAAAATCGATTGCATAGGGTTGCGTAAAACGTGCAGATATTGGAAACAGGGTCGCAAGAAAAAAAATTTGGGAAGCTCTGTGTTACCTATTGCCAAATCAACAAACTTTTTGTAAACTTGTTATTTTTTCACAGGCTGTATTTTTGCAAATCCTTCCTTACCTGGTCATTCTTTTTATTTCCCAACCCATTTTTGGCATGAAATTTTACTGCATACTGTAGTTTTTTGTTTTCGTCATTTTTCAAAACTCATAAAAATTTTCCATTTTTTTAACATTTTTTTACTACTCCAAAAACTTCGTGATTTACATTTGATCCACTCCTTGGGGAACATAGTCATGTTGCTTTCTTCATGTGTAAATTTACCTCACTTTGATATTATGTCTGCTTGTTTCTTTATTACTAAATGTGCTTGTTTTATTTCCATCTGTTGTTTTTCAATGCTTTTCAAACAGTGATAATAAGGTTTTGTTGACTAGATGACCACCATTGTCTTTTACCAATCATATCTGACACTGACAATATCTGATGCAAAAGATCAGCTATTTAGCCACAGTCCTGTGTCCACGAGGGGCTTGGTGGGCCCAGTCCTGTCGCCACGGTGGGCTTGGTACGTCTCACTGGTTGGAACCATTGCTCTACACAGTGACTTTTCATTATTTTTACATGAGGTTTCCAACATAACTTTTTTTTCATTGTCAACAGGAACAGCTAGGCTAGTAGGTATATCTCTTGGGCATATGCTAAAGTTATTGATACTAACTTTGAAGGATATGGGAGCTTGTTTTTGGGAATTTAATGAAACAAGACATTGAAAGATTAGACTGCAAATAAAATTTTAGTCGATCACACACTACTGGATATAAAAAATACCTGGCAAAACCCCATGTAACTGCCAGAAACTGCGCAGCTACATTCGCATTGCCGGGAATACCCCAAACACATAAAAAGCACGGACATTTAAAACCCTTTAACGCCCACCAGAGCCAATATGTTGGCTCTCGTTTTTTTGGTTATAACTCGCCAGCCACAATAGCTAGAGAGTTGTTCAAACCCTCTACAGATGCGGCAAGATTTTTTGGTTCTATTTTAAAAAAAATTTTTTGATTCGGGTGAGGGGTTCGCCTGGGGGAGGCTCGCGAAGTAGGGGCGCTTTTGGTTTATTGACCAAATTTGACAGGCCCTGGACGCCAATCCCATGGGTCAAAATTTTGGCACAAACTATTTTTGAAAACTAGATGATCTCCCGCGTTGCTAGAACCCTTGCTTGACCTTCTAGCGTGTCTGGAACCAAAGTTATGGCCCAAAAACCCCATTTTACCCCAAAATCAGAAAATTGCAGAAAATACATGAGTCTCCCACTGGCGTCTACTGTAGCTCGCGATAGCTCTGCGCTAGAAGACGCTAGCGAGCTATACGAGCCCTCAAAAGACTCATGAAGTCTAAAACATATTTTAGATTTGGGTTCGGGGTTTTCGGTGGGTGGGGTTAGAAAAAGGGTAGTTTTGGCTTTTTTTTGTTTGTTTCATTATGACGTCATCACCTCCACAAAGGGCCAAAATT
>Ga0210059_1011846_pt1 | contig 13281 bp, 9 predicted proteins | sample Ectturendosymbi2_FD_188042 | JGI IMG/M metagenome (GOLD analysis project Ga0210059, IMG submission 188042) | Ecteinascidia turbinata endosymbiont from Florida, USA - Sample 2 (SPAdes) (version 2) | ecosystem: Host-associated > Tunicates > Ascidians > Unclassified | place: Key West, Florida...
AAAATCCACACACCCCAGGCAAAATTTTTTTTTTCGAGTGTAATCTACTAGACTGGCTGATCCGTTTGAGCCATTGAACAGCTCTCTAGCGCAATCGGCAGAGGAGCTAGGGCGTTGGTAAGGCAACCAAAAACTGCTGGTTTTTTTTGCGAAAATCGCCAAACCACCCAGACGCCAAGGTGTTAAGAATTGTCTCAAACACAGTTTTGCAGCATCTAAACATTGCTATATATGAGGCCATTGGCAGAATTTTGCTGATATGATACATTGGCATCATTGTTATACAGGCCATTTTATACCGACATACTGGTCAATGCATTGGTCAAGCTCGATCACTTTGCACACAATATGAAGCACTCAAATTGCTGTAAAAACTAAAATTCATTTCTCACTGCTCTTGAAGGAAAGCCTGTAACCTCAGCTTCGTTTGCATCATTTCACACTTGAATGAAAAAATGGAAGAATTGCAAATATTACATGCAACAAGTCACTCCTCAAATGAAAGTATTTCAGTCTTTGAGGCCTTATTAGTGGAGACCACAGTGTATCATGAATGAAACCATTAGGTTTATGAATCAGTTTTGGCTTTTGGCTTATACTGTAACTGATGACATTTACTTTCTGGGGTGACAGTGTGCAGCAATTACTAAATTTATGCAAATGATTTGCTTTTGCGAAAAGAATCAACAGGCTTAAAAAGATGCCCATGAATTTTCATTGTATTGTACAATGCTTTCACTCCCACATGTAACGCACTGGACTTATTTAATGCATCACAGTAACAAGGAAAACACAAGTACATGAAAGAACATAAGGATATATACATGCTCGCAGTGTTTCCAATTCAGGGCAAAATTTTAAAACACGGGTTTCAGGTAGCTAAGAAAAAACCTGGAAAAGCTGGTTTTTTTTTGAAATGAATGCGATCTTGAGCAATAAAAACTCAATGTCATTTTGAAATTACTACTGTTGGTCACTGCACAATTTATTAACAAATTATTTGAGTTAAGCACAATTATTTACTGATGTTCATAATACTGTCACATGACAATCAAAGCAAACTCTCATCATTCAGTCTGTTTCTGGGTTTTATGAGAAATAGTCCTGTGGCTGAAAAAGCCCTTTCTGGTTCCACTGATATGGGCTTGATTGCAAGTAAGGCATGGTACAATTTTTCAGGTTATTTGACCTCTTCTTTGTAGCCTCAAAGAGACTCATTTCCTTTATCACAATTTGTGATTGGATCTCTTCATGTGCCAGAATAGTTTTGTGGTCTTCACTCTCATAGATTACATGGATTTTGTTCTTTGATTTCAAATGGTTGATCAAACTTTCCATGCTTGAACAACCTCCTTTTGTCTAACGGAGTACAAATTGCTATGGTGTTGGTTGAGCCATATTGTATAAGAAGTGGCTCCAAACTTCTGATTTACTTTGATTACTAACATCTTTAAACTGAATGTGTATGATTGAAGATCTAGTCAAAGTCACTTTTCAAGGAAACCCATTTTGCAGAAAGTTATTGCAAACTGAGGAAACTAATCAATTCTGCAAAGAATCACAGCTTGTACATGAACTAACACATAACAGCTTGCAAATGAACTGACTAGTAACTACAGTATAGCTTTGAAGATCTACTTCACACAGAAGTTATTTAATTGGGTTAGCGAAAGATAAAAGTTTGCCTAGAGCTGGACATCTATTATGTGCAAAACGACGTCACGATCCATCTAAATAGGTAAATTGAATAAGATGTAAACAGACCAACAATGAATGTACGGTGGTCAATGAACAAAATCTGCACACTAGTGCCTCATGATAATACAGTAGAATTTGCCTAATTTGTCATCTCAAGAGGATTAGAAAAAGTGACGATTTAGGTGAAGTGACAAATTATGAAAACAGGTGAAAACTCTATCATGGCAGCTTGTATACTTTATCATAGTAACTTGTATACATAGTGCCTTACAGTAAAATACATGTTTACGATGTTATGGTTGTTTACTAAATTAAACTCTTTAATTCCTCTACTCTATCTAGACTCCTCCATTTAATCTAATGCCTTTTAAATCTTTAATAACCTTTAATGACTTTTCGCGTTCTCTCAAAGGGGAGTTGGGTCGTGCGGCTCAAAGCGGCTTTACACCGCGTGCGCAAACTCAATAAACAAATTGCAAGGTGCAACAATTCCCAGATAAATATCCTTAATTGGTTTGAATTCCAACACGTGTTAAACTAGCTGTTTAAACATCAAAAGTGAAACTGCAAATGACATATTACCTGAACAAAACGCTCCCAGGGATAGAAAGAGGTGACAAATTGAGCACACTGACGAATTACACGATGGCAAATTAGACGAATAGAAATTTACACAAAGGATAGGAATTCTGTCAGGACTGACAAAAAAGTAACAAATTGAGTGAATTGACGAATTAAACGATGACCAATTAGACAAATTCTACTATAGTTGAAAGTTCAAATGTGCTAGTTGGCCTTTACACACACCACTCTTCAACTTCATTGTTATCAGAATTACTAATAGTTGAATGCAATAGCAATTCCAGTTCTTAAAAAAATACCTGGATTTGTTGATTGAAAAAACCTGGGTTGTGGGTAGTAGAACATAGCCAAAAAAACTGGGTTTCAGGTTTGGGAAAACCCGGGTTGGAAACACTACATGCTGGTAGTAGAAAAGGATATGATTGATGGCGCTAACACATTTGCTTTGATGAAACACAAGTGTGAAGGCCATACACATGAATGACACAGTACTTGTAAATCAAAGTTCTTTCAATATTATTACCGTTTGCATTTATTTTAAAGGATTCTGTGCTTACATGTTTATTAGTGATTAACATATATTTTGTTTCAGAAAAATTTAGTAAGAGTTTGTTTGCAGTTAACCAATCTGTTATCTTTGTCATTTCACAATTAGCCAAGTTTTGCAAACTCTCCAGATCAATGTCGCTCTGAACTAAAACTGCATCATCAGTGAAAAGTATATTTCTCATTAAATTTGAATTGGTATGTCATTTATAAATCACAGAAACAACAGTTGGCCTAAAGTCGAGTCTTGGGGACCCCAGCAATAATTGATTTTAAAGATGATTTAGTGTTTCCAACAAAAAATCAATAATGAATTCCCTTGGGGATTAATTATTTTGTTGTTTTCAGGTCTTAAATTTTGAATCAGAAATGCCAGAAAACCAATGAAAGGCTCAAAAGACTTGGATTAAAGCCTAGTTTCCAATACAAACTTGAGTCAAAAAATTCCAGCATTTGGGACCCAGGGCCAGTGCCATATTAACAATAGTAGCAAATGCAGCAATTGCTACAAGTCCCACGCTTTTGGAGGCCCCACGGTCTTCTGTAATGTATCTTATTTATCACATTATACAAAAGATTTTTTTCAGTCTAAGAAGTCAGTATTTTGCTAAATTTGCTATTAGCAGTAAGCAAGGGTTTTCAATTTAACGCTGTCTATGTCCAGAAATTCTTGTTTGATTCTTTTTGTACAGTTACGTAACAAAATGCATAAGATTGCTGTCAGCAGTGTTGTGATTTTAGTTGATTTGTTGTTAAATCTAACAGGTTTTTCTAACTGTTAGCTATAAAATTTCCAATCCAGCTGTTAGCTTATTTTCTAGCCGGATTTTACCAACCGTTTGGCAGGTTAAGCAGGCAGCAAATTCCTGACAAAAAACCTGTTTCAACAAATTCCTGACAAAAAACCTGTTTCAACAGTTTTCAAGATGAAAACTTTTATACCTTCTTCATCAAAAATATGCTTCTCTTCTTTATGACATTTTTAATTGGGTGACACCAGGAGAAACCACAACCAGCTGCCTGCAATTATTTGGAATTTTTAATATGATGCAACAAAGCTGCTTCAAGTAGATTGCATCATAATAACAGTAATTAGATGGCTTGGCGAAGCCTAAATGATTTGCTTGTGTGCTTAGTGAGCATGTTAGGTTAAAAGACAACATTGGTAGAATATGTTTTTATTCCAACGCATGATATTTCCAAGTGGTTCAGTTATGCTAATAAGTAGTAATGTCTGGTAAAAAACTTCCTGGTAAACCAAATGGGCCGAAAGTTTCGCCATATGTGGTTGCAAGATTCAGAACTTAAAACTTGGCTCAGTGCCTACTGCCTAATGCCTATCCTGCTGATTCAAGAAGAGCATTTTGCAAAGTTTGCAATAATAGCGAAACATTGCGAATTTAAAAGACATAACTGGTAGCAAAAGCAAGCAGATGACACTAAAGAACTTTTAGCATGCTCCCGAAACTAACACAAAGTTTTAAGTTACAAAGATCAGACTTGCAAGGTTGTAGGGTTGAAGCTATGCTCAGATTGTTTGTCACACATGCGTCAAACTGGTGGCCCATGAGCAAAATGTGGGCTGGCCAAGTCTTTTTATGTGGCCCATGAAGCTTAACTATTAACACTTTCACGTCCGGGTTATTTCAAACGGTTCACGTGAAAACAGCTGGATCGCACGTGGCTTTGTGCAGGAATTTCTCCAGCCAGTAAGCGCTACAGACCTGGTCAAAAGCTCAAAAGACGTGGCAAGTCTGGGAGTTTGCACTCGAAAAAAAATTTTTGATTGGGTTGTGTGGATTTCTTGTGAGTGACATCATAAGTGGAAGACTTTTAGGCCATCTGGGCCACTTCATCTGGCCCTGGACCCAAACCGTTAGATGGTAGTATTTCGCTGAAGTTTTTATTGGAAACTACACTACAATCTGAGTCTTTTGATACTTTGGAATGACCTGCTAGGGTTTCGGGTTCATAAGATATGATCTAAAGTAAACAAAATATTTGATTAATCTCATAATTGAATAATTAATTACTTTGTTTATTTTAAATCACAACTTTTGAACCATAAATGCTAGAAAGTTGATCAAAGGCTCAAAAGACTTGGACTCGAGCCTAGCTTCCAATGAAAACTTCAACAAAATACTTTGCCCTAGCGGTTGGGCCTTAGGCCAGGTAACATGAGCCAAAATGGCCCAAAAACTTCACTTATGACGTCACTCACAAAAAATCCACAACCCCCAACCAAAATTTTTTTTCATTGCAGACTAGAAGACTTGCCGAATCTTTTAAGGGTTTGAACAGCTCTCTAGCACAATTGGCAGAGGAGCTATGGCATTGGTAAGGCAACCAAAAACTGCTGTTTTTAGGCCGATTTCCAGGTACGAATATATTGTACACTGGCTCTCAAGGTGTTAAAAACCCATTTAACTTTATATGCCTCAAGTTTCTCATTACTCAGACATATTGATCTATAAAGATACATTCTGTACAAATTTTTTAAAGTAGAACCAAATACAACATTTTAGCACTTGACAAAAATTATGACTTACCTTGAATGCAATCCTTGTTAAGATCACATCTTCCAAGCATAGGAATAAGGTATGCACCAGATTTACCAGTTCCATTTTTTGCTCGGGCAAGAACATCTCTTCCTGGATCAGAATTTATTAGATCAGTATAGGCAGCATCCAGTGATTTTCGTAACTTAACTTTTTACCTGACAAAGCAATTGGAATGCTCTCCTCTTGAATAGGTGATGGTTTTTCCCAACCTTTCTCAAAGATCCCCATTAACAATTCCCTTTTTAAGCAAAAATCTTCAAACTCCACACCTTTTGTTGCTGTCACATCCTGAGCATGAACATGATGAAAATATCAAAAATTTTAATACCAAATGAAAGGTTAAGTTTAAACTTAGAAATACAGGTAATTTTAACTTACGGTAGTTTTTTTGCGTTTGTCAACAGGTGGTCTATTAAGGTTTGCTTTCCAGTCTTCCCCTTCTCTAAACAGACAAAAAAAATTGATTCAGTAGACTGGTATGGCAAATTATGTCAGTTTCAGTTGCACTATCAACTCTTTAAATACTCATTGCAATCAGAAAGCCTGAGTGGTAAGCACAACAATAGAAATCACATGGCATGATCATTGATCACCAACTGACTGTCAACCAATGTAATCCTAGTATAAAAAACACTTGGAACCCAAAGTGCAATTTCTAGCAACTTGGGATGTTGTTCTAATAAACCTCACATGTTCTATAACTAATAATTCATTACAACTTAAACTGTAAAAATTCACTTTTCAAGCTAGCTAAACAAAAGAGCCAAACAAAGATCAAGGCAAGCGCTTACCCAACTTGACCAACCATGTTGGTCTGACCTTTAGATGACACTGCGTTGAGGGAAGCCTTCCCTATTATCTGCTTGCGGTTTGCCTGAGATGCGGGGTTGCTTCGACTAGCAGGAACAGCACTGGCCATCACCACGAGTTACAATAATAATTGATTTTTTCAAACACTGCTGATTTCATGAAACATAGATGCAGCTTAATCTCTAGCTAGCTCTACAACAAAAATTAAAAGTTATAACTAACATGAAGCAAAGGCTCGTTATTGTGTGAAGAACTAGCGTTTCAAACTTTATTAGCATGGCAGAGCACTGCATAAAATTTAAATTAAATGTAAATGCTTGAGAAAAGCTTGGCAAAAAGAACCTTGGAGTTTCTTATTTCAGTCTTGGAGTAAAAAAACAATTAGCTTCTGTGCTCTACTGATCTCAAACTGTTTTGAGTCCAAGTAAAGTCTTCCATAAAACATTCCATAGAATCTGCAAATTTCAAAATATCTCTATTTCATAAGAGCCTTCACAATAATGTTTTGAAATCAGTTTTCTTTAGTTTGATTTGTTAATCAACACCAATATGCATTTGGTGTCTGGGTGCAGCTGGAAAAACATTTTGAACAAACTATAAATGTTCTGCAAAATCATAACAAAAGAATGATAACAAATTAATAAGGACTTTCGCACAAAAAACTATTTATACTGGGTATCTTGTTCAAAAATGGATATATATTCCAAACCAAGAGCACAACCAGCGGTCTGTACCATAGGTACTCCGTTTTAATGCTGATTAAATATTGAATGCTGCCACTGCAGGTCCCCAATGTGGGTGTTTGGAACTTGTGACATTTTTCCTGTAACGTAGCATCTACGATTATTATGAAACAACCACACCACTGCCTTGTTGAAATGGCACTTACAATGTACATTCTATGAACAATCTACACTGATGTGCATTATATACTGCACATAAAACACACATGTTTCAGAAACTGCAGAAAGAACAAACTTTGAATATACGAAATTAATGGCTGAATGCTTGTCACATCAATCTCAATAAAAGCATGCAAGTAGGCTAACCTAGAGCTGTTCTTACAAATGTTTTGTGAAAGAACCGACATAAAACTTTCAACAAATTAAATACCTGCCATCGAGACTGAACTGTCTCTTCCTTAACATGTTCAGCACTGATGTACGATATATTCCTACGTCGAAATCTAGCGTGAGCCACCATTTTTATGTCACTTTACAACTCCGTGATTGAGCTAGACAGCTGTTCAAACCCTCAAAAGATGCAGCAAGCCTTCTCGTTTTGTTTTTTTTTTAATTGCCAAGTTTTGGATTTGGGTTTTTTTGTTGGTGACATCACAAGTAGGATAGGTTTAGGCAGTTTTGGCCCAGGTTGCCTGGCCCTAGAGCTAGAAACTCTAAAAAGCCAATCAAGGGCTTAAAAATGACAAAAAATTGATGACTGATTACTTAATCAATTCTTTTGTTGTTTTGAGGCCATAACTTTTGAACCAGAAACTTGAGCCCAACCAAGGGCTTAAGACTCAGACTATAGCCTAGTTTCCAATAAAAACTTGAGTCAAAAATTTCCCACTAGCAGTTGGTGTCGAAGGCCAGGTAACCTGGGTCAAAAAGGCCTGAACCTACCCAACTTATGACATCACCCACGAAAAACCCAAAATCTTGAAATTTTTTAAAATGCAAGCTATAAAACTTGCCGGATCTTCTGTGGTTTGAACAGTTCTCTAGCACAATTGGCTGGCAAGTTATGGAGTTGCAAAGTTATGGTAATTAAATGGCTCATCTGGGTCTCAAATGTAAAACCAACCCAACAGTGAAGGTGTTAAGAATGTACAGAAGTAATGGTTCCAAAACTTTCAATATAAAATCTTGTGTGAGAAATCAAAAAAACTAATACAACCAAGGTGCGACTTGATCCAGCAACCCCTTGCAGCACTAGTCACTTTGCACTCGACCACATTGATGATGGTGTGAACATTTCCAACTAAGTTTTATATCTGTCACACTCACAAAACTTGATACGAGGTATGGTTTTTTAGTCTGTTGAAACTGAAAACTGGATACAGTCATTTAGACCAATGTTTTTTAACATTGTTCGATTTCATTCATCTCTGCCATCGATTGCTGCATTCTCATTTATCCTATTGTGAATATATGGCTGATGTGACAATAATCATTGTACATCAAATGTTCATTGTTAGACCACGGTGTTTGTTCCACTTTATCCACATCATACTTTCTCCATGCAGCAAACTGGCTACAATCCTCAAAGATGGTTTGATAACAGAATCAGCTTCACAAATTGTTTCTTTCGTTTCATCAGCACAAGTGCTGTTTGAAACAAGGAAAGGAGAAGAGTTTTTTTACATTTAGTCATTTACTACTGAAGAATAGAGGGAATTTTATTGTTTGCACAACTATTCGTGCTATTTCTTGAAGAAGTTGTGAGGACTTCTTCTGATGAATGCCGTGTTTGTTTTGTGAATAAATACACAGTTTTGAATTAACCAAAAATTAGTTGCTATATTTAAAATTGCAAAACATGCATTGACAAGACGGCTCATAGGTCGATTCTTCACTTCCAGAAAGAAAAATAACATACCGTATTTACTTGATTGTAAGCCGCCCTTGAATGTAAGTCATGCAAAATAGTGTTAAAAAATTAACATAAGCCACCCTTGAACAAAGGTTATCTAAACCTCTTGAGATACACTCACATACTAGCACGTTTTGCATTTAATTGGCAACACTGGTAACAATACTTTTCCACACAACTACCTTCTATTCATCATAATCCCTCGTGTGATGGATGTGCACATGATGCTGAAGAGAATAGAACATGAAAAGAGAGTTGGGTTGAAAAAACATAGCCAAGGAAAGACTAAATATCATCTATAGCTTTCGATAAGATAAAGAAATAAAAAATATAAGCTGCCCTTGATAACAAGCCGCATGAAATGATGGAAAAAAAATCTTTATAAGCCGCACAAAACACAAAAGTTCAAGAAGCCCTGGTTTGGTCACTGCTTTTTTTGGGTGCAATATAAAGAAGAAATGTCCATCAGAGCAGATATTGTTAGCTGATGTGTGATGATGTAACCGCAGTGGGAATAAAACTCATTACACAATAAATAAAGGTAGATACAACAGAAAAAATAATTTGTCATTGCAATTTAAGATAACTTTCCCACAAACATGCAATGCTAACAACTTTTGAAATTCTTTTGATACCAAACTTAAAAGTTCACAACTTTTGAAACCTAAATTTGGTTCCAAATAAAGGTGGAGCTTGTTATCAGGTATGGGATAATCTTGGTGTGAGACTGAGAACAATGGTGGCTAAAAGTAGGCCTAGGTGAGCAACAAATATTATTTTACTACCATTTGGCGTTTCAGTGTCATTGCTCACCGTAAATTACCAGTTTTCACGATTCCAGCTACATCATATTATATCCGCAACCAAGAACCGCTACTAATGGATATCCGTCTTTTTACAAGGCACCTTTTTTCATATGCTTATTCTATACTTGCCCTAATTACTATGGTGTCTTTCATCTTGCCCCATACATGATACTAGCCTATAGCCTAGGCATTTTTTTCTGAGTGATTGGGAGGGCAAATTGTATACTAGACCCATTCCCTTAGCCTTATCCTGCAGCATTGGTACAGCCATTGCAATATGAGTTATCCCTGCTGATAGTCAACACAGTAGGCCTCATATTGTTCAGCTGTTATCGAAACATATTTACAATGGTACTATTAGGCTACGTAGCACTAGCATCCTCCATCGCACTCTAACTACAGCCTTATTGTCTTTGGTGCACATTTTTACACATGTTCTGCATTCACTCATCCCAGAACAAAAGCCTTAGTGAACTAAACAAAAACCTTTTGGCCTTTCAGAATTTCAGACAACATCCTTGATTAACTACACATTTAACCCTGCCAACATATCCCTTATTCAGATATAATCAAGTTGTCTATTTTGTTATTAGGCTATATAGGCTGCCCCAATCAGAACAAGTCTGTATGTTTTCACTAACAAATGTTAATGTGCATCTTCCATCTTGATCTAAATTTTTTATATGCTCACTTCAAATTCCTGATGCCTTTCACAAATCTCTATTTTTCTCTGAGTATGTAGGTCTAACACTTTTTTTATGAAAATGACCAAATGCAGTTACTTTTTATGAGAATGACCAAATCCAGTAACCCTTGTTTTTGCAAGTGGTGGGATGGCATGTGTTAGTTCTTCAAGTAACTTCACTCCACAGGTGACATTAGCAAGGAATCAATCACTAATTTTAATAGGAAATTGATTTCACGTAACACTACGCATCATCAGTCTTTACATCTTTTTCAAATAGTGTTAGTTCTTCATGATCTATATGTATGAACATTGTTTTCTGCCCTTGTTACCTGTTTTTGTAATGAAATGTTGTGTTTTAATGCATTGCTCTCTGCCTCATAACCCTTATTGTTGCTCACTTCCTTCACCTATGTGTATGCTTCACCTGCTCATCTGTACATACCTCAACTCTTCATCCATTGCTTGTACACCAGCATATGTGTCTTCATGTGTTCCTTTGGAAATGTTTAAACGTTACAATTTTGTGCATATTGTTAGTATCGTTTTGTTATTCTGTTGTTGATTCATATTTTCGGTCATGTTCAAACTTATCCTTCTCTTTTTCATGTTGTTGGTATACTGTTTATACCCTTGTCTTTTCAACCTCATTCGGTGATGACATGTGTATGGTGGAACATACATTCATCAATGATACTCACTCCATTATCGTCCATTGGTAATTGTGTTACTTATTCATGATTTGTGTGTATAAACATTTTTTGTCTAAACGTTGTTTTCTGCCCTTGCTACTTACTTTTGTGATGAAATGTTTTGTTTTAATGAAATGTTGTTTTAATCAATTGCTCTCTGCCTCATAACCCCTATTGCTACTCACTTGCTTCACCTGCTCATCTGTACATACTTCAACTCTTCACCCAATGCTTGCCTTGGCCATCATCTGTGTTACGTTGATGTCTATTGTGTATTTGATTCAACATTCATGTTTTGATAATATTAATCAACATCATAATAGTTACAAAATCCATCAGCAGAGATATCAATTGTTTACCAAAACGCAAATTTAAACGTTAGGCCTATTCCAGTGATACAGATAGTAGTGAGACATAGCAAAATAAACAGTACCAAATGCAAATTAACAGTGACATGTGAAGTCCATCCACAAAGTAAAAGTTGAAAAAAACAAAGAGGACTTAATAACGTAAAAACAATATTACCGAAAACACAAATGTCGAATCAAATGCACAACATACATCGATGTAACACAAATGATGGTGGGCAAGCAATGGGTGAAGAGTTGAGGTATGTACAGATGAGCAAGTGAAGCATGCATATACTGGTGAAGGAAGCAAGTAACAGTAAGGGATACAAGGCAGAGAGTGATGCATTAAAACACAACATTTCATTATGGAAGCAAAAGCAAGGGCAGAAACCACTGTTTATCCACACAAATCATCAAGAAGTGACACAATTACAAACAGCAGACCATCATGGGGTAAGTACCATCAATGAATGTATGTCCCACCACACACAGGCATCACCAAATGAGGTTGAAGAGACAAGGGTACAAACATGTTACAATAAGTTAAGCAAGCAAACATTAATCCAAGAATTGTTTGGTACATGAAAAACAAAATAAGTTTAAGTAATGCCCCTAGTATTCAGTACTAGAAAAGGTAATACTTCATTCATAATGTCATGACTTAAGAGGTTGTTCCACCTATTGCACAAATATGCTTGGCATCATGTCATTGGCACCATAATTCAGCTTTACATGATTGTGGGCCTGGTAATTAAACTGAATTCAATGTCTGTGAGATCCTGGAGGTGAACGTCACTTCATTTGCCTTGAAAACCTCGTATTGCAGCAAGGGTGCTCCTCAGAAGGGTACATAGGAGCTTTGTTCTAATGTAAATCATGACAGATGCATATGGCTCCCTGCATTTTTCAGCTATTTTTTCAGCCAGTCTTTTGTTGACTCTGGTGCCATCCCACCATTTGTTGCAAAGACAAGGGGATTGAATGTTTTGATATTGAATTGTATAAATTTAATTGTTTTGTAAAGACAATGTTTTGATAATTTTGGTTTTACTTCTTTATAATGTCTTTTAGGCTTGCCACTCGCATTGGTTGAATTAGTCAAATGAATATTTTGTCTGATATGTTATATATGGTCCAACTTTTTTCATTGATTTTGCATAATTTGTTACTTGTGACTTTGGTTAAGTTTCCATATATGCTTTGGTTGATGATGCATTCTCCAATGTTTTGTTTTATAACCACTTGTATTACTATCGTTTATTCGTTACTTGGCTATACTGCTACCTTTTTCCAATTGTTCACTTGTGCCTCTGCTTGGTGTTTTTTTTGAAAGAATGGCTGAAAAACGCAGGGAGTCTTATGCATCTGTCCAGGGTTGGATGAAGGTTGTATGGGGCCCCTGGCTAAAACTTGGAATGGGACCCTTTCTATATATACATTTGAATATAAAGTAAAATGCTGTTAATAGGCAAAAACACAAATTGAACAAACTGAAGTACTTGTATTATTGAAACAAACAAAGCTTGAGAAAAAAAACGAATGAATAACCAATATCAAAATCACAATATGAACAAAACTCATGGATTTAGCAAACAATATATTTAATTTAATTTATTTGTTTGTTTATGAGCAGACACGAAGTCCATAGTATGAACACACACACTCTGCAGAATGCAGGTTGATAAAAACAGACAATACAGAACGTAGTACAAGACATTGAAGACGGCGATATCACAGGGTTACAGAAACTTTTTGCAACTGCTTTGAAGACAGAACCATAGGGTTACAGACACATTCCTAACACTATTGTTAGATAACACGTAACACTTCTTACAGCACTACTGCGGAGTAGGGCGCTAATTCCTAACTTGGTCTAGTCTAGGTAAAATGCGAAAGCGTTGTGGCTTGACACGCCATCGATCAAACGGACACTGCAAAGTTCGATCACTCAATCAC
>Ga0210059_1011847_pt1 | contig 13281 bp, 7 predicted proteins | sample Ectturendosymbi2_FD_188042 | JGI IMG/M metagenome (GOLD analysis project Ga0210059, IMG submission 188042) | Ecteinascidia turbinata endosymbiont from Florida, USA - Sample 2 (SPAdes) (version 2) | ecosystem: Host-associated > Tunicates > Ascidians > Unclassified | place: Key West, Florida...
CTAGATCTAATGAAATTCTAACTGCGAAACATAGCTTTTTGGATAAACTTTTTCAATTTGATCAAAATTCAACAAAAATGTTTTTCTGATGGCTTTTACAAAACTCAGGTGCATAATTGTCAACTTATTGCAGCAATTAGAATTCTGCCTAGTTAGTCTGGCTCTATCAGCTTACTGAAAAAAAACGTTTACATATAAATATGGCTTTCTGAGTGAAAAAATGTATGGAGCGTGACGGTTTTTGCAGAAGCGTGAGAAGCAAATTGAGTTCTTTCTTGCCGCGTGACACTAAAGGTCAAGAAAAAAATCGTGCGTGCGCTTGCCACGGATTCCAGACTGGGCTACTAGTGCCCGATAAATAGGCTAAATACAATTTTCCAGTCCATAAACTAAGGTTGAGAACATTAGTTAGTCGAAAAATTAGCAGTTAGTATCTCTGCCGTACCAGTTGAGCAAAAAATGTTAACTCATGCAAGAGATTTGCTAGTCTTGTTCGGAGCTAGCTTTTTCTGTCCAAACATGGCTTTCTGTTTTATGTCCAATGTCTTGTAAAAGGGTTATGACCGTGAAAAACCAAAACCTACGTGTGACAGTTTAGAAACTGTGTACAGTTCAGATGTAGATGGCTAGCAATTATACGAGAAGAGTCTAGATTGCAAAATGCCGGTTTCAAGTCGTGTAACTTAAAATGATCGCATACTGATGTCCTGACATTCTTCGAATTGCGTTGCAAATAATGCTGACGATGGCAGTTATATGTATTGCAAGCTGCGAATGATCTTTCAGCAAACTTAAACTGGTCCTTCGTACCTCCGGGCCTCATTAATTAGCAATAAGTCAGGGCAGGTGGTGTGATCTAGCTTTGATCAGAATAGAAAGAGAATAAACAGCGAAAGCTTGCTTTGATGAAATAATAAACGACTTTACTTCGATCAAGGCACGGAAAGTGTTGTTTTAATTACTATTTTTGTGTAATTTGATTGGAAAAGGCTGGATATATTTGTCTCATTGGAAGTGCGTTATTCGAACACAAGTGATATATGACTTGCATTAAATAATATTTATTTTATAATTCAAATAAAATGTGCTCGATTTAAAAAAATTGTTGCTTGCAGTTGCAATATTCTGTTTGATTTTTTTGTAAGACACTCAATTTTGTCAGGCAACACTATGCAGACCTATAAGCTACGATAACGTTATTACTTAAATGTTTTGATATTATTCAAATGTTTTGATATTCAACATAGCAAGAATAAATGAGTTTAGAAGTATGTTGTTGACGTTATGGATTATTTATATTTTATTTGCTGAAAAATTTAAAGCAAAAATGAACGCAAATATTTTCTGTTTAAAAAAATTTGTTTTCTTCATGGTTTATCTTTCGTAAAAACTGTGCCTACATCTTATGTTTACATTATTAGAAAGGGCGTACATTTAAATTTTGCCTTGGGCGCCCCTTTGCATAGATACGCTACTGGTTGATCTACTTTCAGCTGAAAGGGTACGAACTGAAAAAATAGATTTAGATGGTTTCGTTGATGAATTCGACAGTCGACATGACAATCGAAGGAGTTACACTGAGTTGATAATGATATAAAATTCTAACGTAGCCTGTGCAGGGATCTGTGTGTCAGAATTATGTTGCTCATTGTCTATTTGTCTGAATCTTTTTTGGTTTAGAGCTAGTGTGTGTTTCGCGTATGACAAGACAGTCATAAATCAACGCAGGGTTGAAAAATCAGCTTTTGAGGATTAATCAGAGGAAAAGTCAGTGTGAATAATAAAATGAACGACTTTGTTGGGAATATTCTGCAAAATAAGTTTTATGCCTACGGTTGCATCTTGTTATCACGTACACGCCGATGCACACCTATCTGCGGCGCTGGTATACGACTTATATGCAACTGGTGCCGAAACCTCGATGCTGTTGAACTGCAAGGTTGGACAATTATTTTGCTGCTCAGGGGCCACTTTGAGAAGGCCGCATTTAGCGAAGGGCCGTGCCTTCCTATGAGAGTAGAAGCAAGTCTTGGTTTATAGCCTCAGCACCAATATTCACTATGAGAATTGAAGGAACTTTCAGATTTGACGATTTTCCTGAATGTTTCTTCGGGCCACTGAAAACACTGTGTCGGGTCACATTTGGCCCGTGGGGCGCTATTTCCCCACCCATGGCATACTGCATTAAAATAGTCCTCACCCTATCCACGCTGCACACTCGTAATAGTAGTTGCATAACATTGTTATGGTTACACCACAATCACAAAATGTCCATAAGCTACGACAAAAACGGATTAGACAGTAGTCACCAAACCGTTGGAAGATGGTTTATTTTCATGTACTTTGTAATAAGAATATTTTGATGAAAGTAGTTGGCTACCAACAGCCTACTTGTTTCTGTGTCATGATGGAATTCGTGGTTTGAACCATTTCGTTTTCATGTGAATTGTGTTCACTTTCTAAAGCTGCTTTCGTTCATGAGGCCGGCACAATTGTGTACGGAAAACGCTATTTCGATTTACATGTGCAGTGCTGTGAAAGTTGCATGGTTAGCATAGAATCTTCGACACAGCAGTATACGTGTGTGATTTCATCTACAGTGGCATTTAGGTGTCTCTGCTGATTAATAACGTTAGTTCATCTTTTTTAATGATATTCACAAGCCTATGTTGAGTTTGATAGGGTTAATCATAGCAACTTCATCTTCAAAACAATGAAAATCACCATGCAAGACAGATATTTATGTTGCCACCCTTATTTTTTCCTTGGCCCCGCAGTGGCCCTCCCACTTTTTTAATCTAGAATCGCCACTGATAATGGGTAGTGGTACAAAAAAGGTTGAAAACCACTGCCCTATGCAAATCTGCTGCTTCAAAAAAACATTTAATCTGATATGTATGTACAAACATTGTTTTCTGCCCTTGCTCCAGACTGGAAAACGTGGCAGTTGTCGACGAGATATCGTACGTGACACGGAGATTTTCGGGCGTGACACGCCTGACAAAACGTATGCGCGTGACGTTTACGCGTGACTGCTTTTCACTGAAATCACAATGGCGCGTGAAATCTCTTTTCCCAAATGCTCTTATGACTAAAAACCTTTAACAGGGTTTTTTGAGCAGTTCCAGTGCCTCGTGTGTACAGTGGCGTTACTAGAGGTTTGATCCAGGGGAAAAGCTTAGCTGCAAGGGCCCACTGGTATTTGTAGGGGGCCTACTAGCCAACACTCAGAAAGAAACTTCAGAACTGAATATGATTACGGATGTAGCCGGCTATATTTTAAAAACCCTAAATATCCAGAAAATACTCCGAAAAACGCAAAAAAGCAACAACCCACTGAAAACCAAAAGAATACTAAAAATGAAAGATAAGCTTATGGGGCGGCAGGTTTTTGCATGTAGCTTGCCAGTTGGGGTGATTCTCCTCTCTTCCCTCGTCAGTTACGCCACGCCACTGCGTGTGTAACCTTGAAAAGTCATACATCTGTATGATGCGTAACTGTTCGTCATTCTGAACAATATTTTTAAAAAATATTCATACCACTACAAAGTTCCATTCCCGTCACAACGAGGGGGGGCTTGTGGGCTAATCGCCCCAAACAAAACTTCAATCCTCCCCAAATTGAAATAACAAGCACCACAAATTGGGAGTTTCAGCCAAAATTTTGGATGTCAAGGCCCCCTGCACAAACGTAAAGACGCTTAAGGAAGATTTTCTGACGACGGTTCTGTAAAGTTCCAAGGAAGACAGGAAAAAGTTAGTAATTCAGCTTAGAAGCACGTGGATGACAGATCGTATCCGACATTTTCCCGTTGTTCAGAAACAGTATTTCACCAACATTTTACATCCCCGTCAATGTGGAAAAGATAGTGGCCATCCACCAACCACCTTTGAAACAACAACTTCCTATAATTTATTTCTTATCACAGTGAATTAGTTAGATGCGTTCCTTTGCATTATTCACCATTATCAGTATTTCTAATAGCATAACCATTGTTAAAATGACCGGCTGGGCACTTTTACTTGGAAAAACAGCGATTTCATGTGTTTTGGCAGTTTTCGTAGGTGAGGGAACCTGAGCAATATTTGTGTTAGTTCGGCCCTAACCAAGGATGTGGAAGCGGAAGCTGGAAGCGGTCTTTTTTCTGTGAAAGCGGAAGCGTGAAAATCCTACCGCTTCCACATAGATTATTTGAATTGGAGAGTAACTTGGCGAAAAAGTTTTGTCCATTTCCCAATGTGGATATAAGCGGTGAAGTTGCACTATAAGTCTGAATGAACGTGCGATATCAGTAGCGTGAGAAAACGAAATAAAGAATAACTAGCATCCATGGCATTCTTCATAGAAGGCCAAGTCATCGTGCAACTTACCGATTTTATCGGAGGCTGGCTTTTCAAACCTAGCTGCTGTCTACTACAATGGTAACAGTTTGAAAGCACAGCAATCTCCCGGTTATGTTCGCAACTTGAATCTGAGCTGTTTGTGCGAACTTATGTGGTAGGTGCGAACTTAGCAGTTGTGCTTTTAACTGCCATAGCAAACAGATGTTGATCATTAGGGCTAATGTTTGGAGACTGATTGATGTTTTGACTGAAGCTAACTATTCTTTTCAGCAAGGCATATAGTATTCACTTACATTATGCTATTCACTTCACAAACAATGTTAGGCAAAGCCAAGCGTTTAATTGAGTCGTTTTGAGTCAAACCATCCAACTGATCCAAGTTAACGAAACATTGCATGACAGTGCGGAGTGAAGCTGCTGTAGGAATGTCTGTGCGAAGCGGGAAGTTATGTGCAAACGTTATTTGCCCTAATGTCTGAAGACACACACAAAAAAAAGTTAGTGCGTCTGTCCACGGATTAAAGCCGCGTTTACACTGAATCGGAAACATGCTTAGGGCGGCGCGCTTAAGTTCGATCAAGCGTGCTTTTGGTTTACACTGAGGCGGATGTAAGCGTAAAAGGCGTTTCGATGCGCTTGGCACAGCTGTTTCTCACATGATTTTGCATGCGATGGTGCATTGTTGTCTGCTGTCCGCCTTGCAGTTAAATCGCGCGATTTTAAACAGGCAATTTTAAACACAACCTTATCATTTTCCACAAAATGCCATTAAAACGCTCTCGACTGGGGTATGTAACCAACCAGCAAGAAAAACTTTTTATTTTGTATATTTCTCTCTCCATACAATGTCATAAGCACTGCTACATTATATTTCAAGGTTCTTGGCAGCCAGAGACATCTATCATTATCTATGCTTCCTCGATCCGCGTCATTTTCCAAGATTATGCTTAAAACATGTGCAACCCTTTGGAAAGTGCTGCAGCCAATCCCAAATAAAGCTATGTGGGAAAAATGTTCAACGCAGTTTCCGCATTGTGTGGGGTCTGTGCGGATGGGAAGCACGTGACTTTGCAAGCACCAGTTAGCGCAATTACAAAAAGACAGTCTTGTTTTGCTAGTAGTTATGGATGGTTTATGTAACTTTGTAATTGTGGATATCGGCGCATACGGCAGGCAAAGCGATGGAAATGTTTTTGCTAGATCGCTTTTCGGGCCCCTACTAACAGCAAACCCTAGTGTTGTCAGAGGACTGTCCTTTTTCGGGATGCTCAGCACCACATCTGCGTTATGTGTTTATGGGTGACGACGCGTTTCCCCTACAACGCATCTTCATGCGCCCTTATCCCGGGGAACTAATTTCTTCACATCGTAGAATTTTCCACAACTGACTGTCAAGGGCCCGCCCGAATTGTGGAAAACACTTTCGAATTAATGGCCTACATTCCGTTGCTTTCAACGGCCGGCGATGGTAAAAACCTGCATGCTCAGTGGTACATCACAACCTGCTGCGCAAAGAAATAGGGGTACAGCACATTAACCACAAAACGACTGAACATGAAGATGCTGGTGGAGTTTAGCATTTAACAGAATGGCAAAGTGAGGAGCATGGAGGAAGCAATCAACTCCGTCCTATGGAGCGAATAGGTCGATGAAACCCTCAAGAGACCACTGCATTACGAGATATATTTAAGGAATACTTCATGAGAAGCTGGATCGGTCACATGGCAACATTCTGCAGTAACCAGCACAACATCACTCAATTGAACTCTTGTTACATAATTCTTTCTTCAGAATGAAGAGTGTGAAAACAATACAAACGTGTATAACTCAGCTTGCAAAAGAGCATTTCGAAACGGGCAAGCATACATGAACACGACTACATACAAAAGCAGATCAGCAACTGTCTGCCTCAACAGCGTTAATCGTCAATTGTAGAATGTTCATTTGCAGCTGGAGATATCGACGTTTACACACTTTCTAACTTCTTTCGCCATGCTGCCATAGAACTGTTCGACTGCATTTTGGTGCTTGCCAAGACCTGCAAAACAGATGTGGTACTGTTGCAACCTCTCCGGTGGTGTTGCGTTGATTGTGTGATTCACTACGAACGGGATGTGCGTGAAAAATAACACCATTATTTATGTAGCGCGAGCAAGCAATAGTAAGAGAGATTGCAACGTGGTAGCTCTGCCGATATTAACGTGTGAACGACTGAACATGATGACTAGCGTACGCGAAGAGAGATTGCGAGCATGATCTCTATTGTTGCTTGCTGCCACGGTGCGAAGCTTTGCGCACATGCCGTTCGGGATTTCCGATCGCAATAGTACCATCGTCGTTGTTTGCTTCAGGGCGTTTAATACAATCTGTTTCATTTTACTCGTGCAGCCAAGTACAGTACAAAGTATCTGCAAATAAACACGTTACTAATGCTACGTGATACTCAATTCATTATTTATACTTTTTCCGTTAACAGTTGATCTTATGGGTATCAGCAAGCATTTGTTTATGTTGCAATAGGCTATACCTTCGTTCTCCAGAGCATTCAGGATGGCATGAGAAGTAGCGTCGATTTCTGAAACATTTCTTCCTTCATTTTGCTTTTTCAGAAGACTCTGTTCAGATGTAACAACAAAATAAAGCAAATCAACTGCAAACAGTAGGGGTCTTAGCAATTCGGGGGCTCCTGTGCAGAAAATTTTATGACCCCTGCCTTCACGTAAATGAGATGTCGAAATAAGGTCGTCTTTTAAAAAAAATGGGTTTGTATTTACTGTAACACAATAATTAATGTGAAATTGTACATCAACTTATATAGTTTCTTTGGTAATACATACATTATGCTTCCCATACATGCGCCATCATCCACCACACAGATAACACAATTGCACACAACACACAGCACTATATAACATCTTACTGCTCCTCAATTTAAATATACAGAAAATACTTCAGAACCTCCACCCTAATTTGTTCTTCGTCGTGTACAAAAACGGGAACTAATTCATGTGTCAACAAATTACTACTGTTTCAAAAATCACTGAACACTTTGAACTACTACATCTTAACAGCAGAATACTGAAATATCGTAATAAATCACACTGCTGTATAGCAAACCAAATTAAGTTTCTACTGAATACTATGTGATCATAATAAAAATGCAATCATAAGCAAAAGTCATAAATCTTTAAAAGCATGCAAAACAAAAATGTGGACCCCCTCAAAGCGCATTAATTTAAAATGGGGTCTCTTTTTCGCACACTCACTAAGAGCACTGCTGGCAGCAATCAGAAAAACCTCATAATTATGCGGTTCTAGCAGGGGTGTAGTGGGGCAGGAACGTGTGGGAATGGCGTTCCCACACATTTTTCATGTTTTGTTTTAAAATGACTTTGATGCTATTTTAAAATAGCTAGTTTTTTTTGGGCACGTTCCCATTACTCTTTTGTTACCGCTACATCCCTGGGTTATAGCTTGGGTTGAAATCTTCACACGCTGCTTCTTCACTCATGACTGTACATTTGAAGTTTAGCACTTTGCCTGCCAGCAAATACAACGGTAACTGGTTAGGCACTTAGATATTTCATTGTTTTTTCGGTTTATAGAGCAAACCGCTTATTCGAGCAGTTTCAGCTGAAAAACATGATCCTATCTTTTTCCTCTTATAAATTCTTCGCTTGTTAGAGCAGGCAGGCACACCACTTATTAGAGCAGTTAGACGTGTAGCAGCACCATTGCTTGCACACAGTTGGCGCAAAAATGAAGTAAAACAATTAAAAATCAACCAGTTTTTTGTGCTGAAGAGGGGCAAGAGTGAATGAACAGTCTCCACCATAACAGCTACTGTGCAATACATTATGACAAAAATATTGCAAAAATACAGCAACTTTTCTTTTTACAACACTGTGTGCAGTGCTCACAACGAGAATAAAATACAGTACCTGATATATGTGTATTGGGGAACCCCTAGTGTGCATGACACCCTATTTTTATTGCAGAAATTTCTAATCGGATAAACAAGCAACCATTTATTAGAGCAGGTTTTGCTATTCACGAGGGTGCTCTATTAAGCGGTTTCCACTGTAATTGAATCATTTTCTGGTTGATATTCCTGGATATTTGAAGTAGTGTTGTAAAAAGTGCTACATGTTTGACTACACTGTAAATGAACATAAACATGGTCATGTATAGTGTAATCAAACTGAACAAAATATTCTCACATGCAGCATTTTCATAAACATGCTCATGCTCAAACAAAATTGTAAGATTGGATTTGTGTGATAAAGAACAAATGCATGGTACAAGTCAGCATTTCATAGGAATTTATGTTTCTGTTCTTAATCACTTACGGTTGGCTCTGCAGTAATTGGTTGACTAAGCTCATGGCAGAACAGAGACTCCACGTTTTGCTGTGCTTGGTTGCATCTGACGATCAATGAGAGTTTACTTAATGTTTTTTTCTTTTAAAATTTTCCCTTGCCCTTTTCCAAGTCTTCTGGCAAGCATCTTCTGAAATGTAAGTAATAGGTTGTCTAATATAGGTTCAAAACATCACAACATCACAAGCAAATGCACTCACCAGTTCCAGGATAATCACCTGCTGCTGCTACTGTGGCCCAATCAGTTGCTCTGGATTGTTTAATGTGTTATGATTCCTGGTTTTGGTTATACAGGCAATTACATCTTTCTCCTTCAATATTCAATCTTTTTATAGAAACTTCACCTTTGAAAAAGTTCTCCATGCTTACATGTGCAAAAAAGTCTAACTGAAGTTATGTTACTGTAACATCTAAACCTGAAAATCTAAACAAAATTAGCTACTGTTTTAAGTTAACCTTGCAACCTTGTTCTAAGGCACATGCTGCCAAAAGGACTATCCCACTTTCTTTCTAAATCTTTTTCATTTTTCTTTATTTTACACATCCTTTCTTGCAAACTTTAGGATTTGTTTAAGGAGCCTCCCAATTGAAATTTTCACACCTACGTATGTTGACACCAAAACATGAAGCATGACAAACACCTGGCAATACGTATTACATTTTTCATTGTGAATTTATTAACTGCAACAACTACATCTGTCAAGTAATATTCAATAGCTAGCAAAACATTGCATTGCAAGAAAAACACAAATTTAATGTAAACTGTCTTTTCTAATGTGTGCATGAAAGTTGCACTATCACATCAATTACACTGCTTTTTCATTAAACAGAATCAATATGAGCAAAAAAATCATAGATGAGAAAGTGCATCATGAAAATATAAGCATGAAGCAAAAATGACTGTGTACATTTCTACCATGACGCAGACTGGTTGCACCAAGCAAAAATGTTTGTTCAGGAAAATAAACTATCAACCACAAAGAAAACGAAAACGCAACAAGAAGTGAAAGCAACCAACCATTATAAAAAACAAAATATTAATACTAAGTGGCTTGAAATACAGTAAACTGACACACATCTTAGGCTTTAGACCTATATTAAATTGATAAAATAGCTAAAAAACACATTAAATGCATTTGAACCATCACTTTCCAATGCAGCCTATCCATATTATGAAACACCAGAATTATATCAATGAAATTAACAGTTGCATTGTCACAGTTAAATAAATTTCTCAAACAAAATGCCAAAAACAAACAAACCATCAAGCCCATGCATAATAATGGTGGGTTGAGAATTGAAGAACTATGTTGTTAATAGCAAAAGACTGAAAAAAAATTTTACTTGCATGACCAGAAACAAATTTCGTGTATTTTTAAAAAATAAAAAAAAAGATTGCATAAGCTGCCACAACAATACCTTTAAGCAAAGAAAAAAGCTTTCCTTGTACTTGAAATGTACTAAGGAATGCAACTAACACAATACAGTTGAGCTTAATCAAAAGAATTGAACAGAAAGCTTCATCACTATCACATTTAAGTCTACAGGACTACACAACACCCATAACTCTTGATGGTACAAGCTAGGCCATTAAGCTAGACTTCACAAAACTACTGAGCTAATGGTTTGAGTTAAATATACGCTGTACTTGTTTCAGTGCCTGTTGTAATACTGATGGTACTGTGTAATGTGGAAGCTGAATTTTACCATGGCTAAATATAACTCAATAAAACTGTACCTGCAGTATAGGCCTAGTCATACTAAAGGAATTTTTACCATTCTGAAAGCACTGGGACATCATTTGCAGCTACATTTGCATTTCAAATGTTTCTTATAAGCTAGACTTTTTAAAAATATTATTTACTGATGAAAAACCTGTTTTTTTGCTGCACCACTGGTGGTATCCTAGGCCTAGCCTACCTGAGCAACGGCCTTACACATAGAACATAACTAAAAATAGTGAACCTAGATTTAAAAAACTACTAAAATGACTTCACACTAAATTAGTATTTCTTGAAATGCATACAAAATCGTTTCGATGGCAAATTCGCGCAACACCAAACACAACCGGAAAACCAAACTCAGCACCTGGACCTGCAATGCCATGACTTTTGCGCCGAGCACCGCGTAACTGCGCTTAGTTGTTCGGTCTCATGCGTAACTCTGTTCTCGCTTGGCAAGGCGTGCTGAAGCACTGGCTTAGCCAGGCGTACAAATTCAGAAACAATGAAACAAACAAAGAATTGCGCCCCATTACGCCCCAGTGTAAATGCGACCAACAGAGCTGGTTAGGAAGGTGTTTCTTTGGATTGATATCATGCATCGAGCAAACTGCCCCTTTCACCTTCACTAACCATTTTGAAAGCAAACGAACTTGCTGAACAATTATATCAAATAGTGAACTTTAGCAATATAATGTTTCGTGTTTAACATTTTTTATGACCAGTTGTCACGTTTGATTTGCTGTAAATACCAATAAATTGCTGAAAAAGTTGAATCCAGATTTTTTCATAACTTTGTGCGAACTTAACTGGGATGCGAACCTAACGTAGATATTACTGAACATATGTGTTTGCCAACTCAGTCTAAAAAGCTTTTTGCATTTTACTGAAGATGTAACAAATTTGTCCAAAATCTTGCGTTCTACAATTTTGCTCAAAGCATTATTATGGCGTAATAATGTATGACAATCAAAGCGCTTTGAAGAAACCTTAAACAGTTACGGTACGCTATGCAATTTAGCTTGATATTTGTTAGGCTAAGCCGAATGTCTTAACCTTTTTCTACCTCAGCACCCCTTTTGGCTATGCCTAAGCAGTGTTACACAAGATGCGACCCCTATAGGGTGGCATCGTAATGTTCTTTAGATCCAGTAGATATGATTTATGCGTGAGTTCTCATTACTGAATCAGGGACCGTTTTCGCAGAAGCTATGTCTGGTTAACAGACCCTATTAATTGCCCGATTACTAATTACTTCTCAACGGTTTACACTAGAGAATATACACACCAGTGAAGCACATAATTCTTAGATTTATAGCTTTTATTCGTCACGACATATATGTTCAAATAAAACAGAATGGTACTCACCAAAGTATGATGTTTAATAATATTCAAGCACTTCGCGAAATTTCACAACGCTCACAAACTCTCGTATCTTAATTCTGTTCTTTAACATTTGCGATAAGGAGATCAACGATCACTTTGGATCGGTGCCCCTATTCAAGCAATTTACTTATGCAAATAAGACTTAATTATCTATGTCTCAATACATTTCAATTTATAAATATACTCGGTAAGTAAATACGCATTCAATCTGCTGATGCTGAACTGATATCGTCATGCTCACGTTTCACTGCTAGCTTGTTGCGTTTCATTCTGCGCGGCAAGGAGTGATAGTTCAGGCGGAAATTTATCATTAATTAGAATTTCAAATGTTGCTGTAATTAGTCGAAAGTAAGTGCAGTAAATAGGGGCTGATTCGAAGAAGAACCAAAGTAAATTCAGTGACCGCTGCCGAGCTGGGTTCAACCCAAGCTGATTGCAAAGAGATGCAATCGACATGCCAAGCAGGATACAGACGAACACTAAAGTATTCGTGCGTGATGCGACGATAAAATGACCACACTCAAGTGTGGTTCAACCACAGCGGTATAAAAGGGTCCATTGCTCACATTTCATACGGCATCCTGGAGTGGAGCGGAAGAAGGTAAAACCTTCAACGGCGAAGAGAGTAAACCAATTGACTGGACTTGGACTTGTACAGCAAATTGAAGGAGAAAGAATTCAACCATAATAAGGTTTCGTCCGGAACAACTTGCCTGACAAAACTACGCTAGTACAGTACAGCATTCATAAATCAAACTGAGAGAACTTCACTTTCATAGTGTGAATTCCATAAAATAATCTGACAAAACTTCATTCTCATAGTCTGACTTTCACAAATGAATCTTATAGAGCTTCGTTCGGACAAGCCACTTTCTGTAATTTAAACTGACAGGGATTAACCTGGACAAGGCCAGTTTTTACAGTCTGGTCTGGCAGGGATTAACCCAGACAAGCCAGTTTTTCCTGACCATTGCTGGCGCTTAGGCTCCCGCAATGGCTTAATGGTAACCACTGGTTATCGGCGGAGTGAGTCTTGAAAAAGACTGATTTTTAGTCCAAATGTGGCTGTATTTATACTTGACGATTGCTCCAGAGTTGGTCAACTCCTGTTTATCCTGTGTGTTCCTATTGGTTGCTTTTTGTTGAATCCTCTGGTGATTGGCTGATTTCAAAAGCTTCTGGCACCTTCAGGTACTTGTAGGTGCTTGGGTTTTCACCCTCTAGTCATCAGTTCGTCCTTCGTTTACGTATTTCCGGTCGTAAGTATTTCCTGGTCGTTTCTGACCTTTACCTAATTTTAGCTAATAGCTAATTGTCTTGTAATTTTAGCTAATTGTCTGCTGACGTTGGGTGACGTTTTCACCGGGGTGACTTGAGGTTAGTGTCCCAAGATAACATTTTTCAGTCAAGTCAGCTGACTAATAATCAGTTTTGATTGGTTGTAATCTTTT
>Ga0210059_1011848_pt1 | contig 13279 bp, 7 predicted proteins | sample Ectturendosymbi2_FD_188042 | JGI IMG/M metagenome (GOLD analysis project Ga0210059, IMG submission 188042) | Ecteinascidia turbinata endosymbiont from Florida, USA - Sample 2 (SPAdes) (version 2) | ecosystem: Host-associated > Tunicates > Ascidians > Unclassified | place: Key West, Florida...
AAATGTTATCGAATTAACAAAAACTCAACTATGAGTTTGTTTCGATTAATTATTTTTGTGTTGCTGAGATTTTATTCATGCAACGGCTGATGATTGACAAGTTAATGGTAAATGATAAGAAACATAAAAGCTAAACAAAACATAACAAACGACGTCAACGTAAGTAGACGCCAAAGACAAGACAGATGCAAAAAAAAGTATTTTTATCGAGTGTTCTCCACACTTCCAATCGAGCATCGAATGGTCAACGGTCAGCACAGGTAAATATTTGTGACTATAAGGGCCCCCAATTTAAAATAGCCCAGGGCCCCGAAAATGAAAAGTCGCCTCTGGTAGTGCAGCAGTAAATGTTTGCCCATCAACAGTTGCTTTGATCTCAGAAAGATTTGCATTTTACATCGATCCTGAGTGATCAGTTCCAGCAGTTTCCCTAAGAAGCTCTTTCGTTTGAAGGGCGTGCGCTGGTTTTCAACCAAGAAGAGTTGACCCTGTTTTGCAAGTTGTTCAAGCAGCACAGGTGGCACAAGGAGTGTTTTTAATTTTGTGAAAAGTTTCCAACAACTTTTCACAACAGTTTAAAATGGTAGACTGTAGCCCAATTATCTTCAGGCATAGAAACAACTTTGAACATAATCTAAAGGATTTTTTTCCTACTGGACAAACTGAATTTGTCTTGATAAAGTACTAGCCAATTCACAACAAACGTTTGATAAAGGCAGATTGAAAATGGGAATTAATAGCACTCAACGTCGACAAAATTATTGCAGGCAGATTTGAGCATGAGCTCAACTCAAGCTTCAAGGGTCTACATACCGGAAAGTGAAGCAAGCGTTTCAAGATTATCTAAAGATGCAAGAGCAAACGTAACAAAGCCTGTAGCCCCGGGTACTGTTCCCCAAATTTTTGTGTACGAAGAAAATCGTTTGTTCAAACAATTATTACTTATTTATTTAAAGACAATCTTGCTACAGGCGGTAGCCTGACTGGTGCAATCTTGTCGTGTCACGTCGAGCTTTGATGATATAACAACGCAAAAAGACTTGAGAAAACAAATGGAAACGCAAAAACAAATACACTGCATTGCTAGTATCTCATACAGCACTTCAGGAACGCATCAACAGCATTAAATACAGCATTGAAACGAGGTCGACGCATCAGGTACGTCATATAGATATAATGACAATTGCAACAGATTGGCACCAACAAAAAAAATACAACAGGAAAGCACGAATCTCCCATAAATGGTGTACAAGGTCGCGCGGATGTTATCAAAATCTATTACAAGACTTGAGAAAATCATCCACGGCGCAAAACACAGCAACCGAGATATGTGATGGCTTGTTATCAGGCAAGCCAAATAAGAAAATACGCAGCAACTCAACCTGTGTTCCCTCTAAGGTGCGCAACTGCGCAACTGCGCAGTGCCACCACACAATTTGCCACCACACAATTTGCGCAGTGAAATCCCGATCTCGCGCACTTCCAACAATCCAAATTTGATACTGCCTATATTATATCGCATAGCCTTTTAACGCTTCACTGATTATGTGCCTGCACGGTTGCGCTATTGCATGTGCTTAGTGCGCAACAAAACACACATTTGCTCAGCGTTGAATTTTCTTAGAGGGAACAGTGAACTCAACGTTACTCCGACAATCAAAGAACTCAGGTGATTTGTTGTCAGTTACAATATTACAGACCCCATTGAAAAGGATCGCTCGTGCGGCATCATGAAAATTACAGTAAAAGAAAAGGTGAATCTCAGTTTCGATATCACCGCAAACGCAAGTACGATACGATTTTTTATTGATATTCAATGGACTGTGGGCGAGGCGAAGCATACAACGGACAGATGTCAAGCGAGGATTAACTCCCAAAAGGTGGTGAGTATTTTGTTTTGCAACATGGTAGTAGGACATTAAACGATTCATGAAATTTGGGTGACTTGGAGAAGATTTAATTTCGAGTGGGAGAGAATTCCATAAGCTACAGGCCTTTCGGAGAAAAAAGTTAAATGCCAGTGATTTTTTAAAAAGTGGAATCTGAACGTCTAGATTGTGGCGCAAAGTGTAGGGAACAAATTCACCGAACGATCTAAAGAGATTCAAAGGCAAAGGGCAGGGTACCAAACGAAAAATTATTTTAGAAAAATAGCGGAGTATAGATATTTCTCTGCGATGGATTAAGGTTTTGAGGTTTAGATCAAGTAGAACATCTGAAGAGGATGTAGTTTTTAAACAGCCTAATATGATTTTAGCGGCGGAGAGTTGGGCCTTATCCAGCAGATGTTTGTCGCTATCGGAGCAGTTGTCATAAATAATGCTTCCATAGTCAAAAATCGGTAATATGTTTGTTTTGTAGATAGTAAGGAGAGAGTGGCGAGGTAATGAATTTGAGAATGAGCGAAGACGATTTATTTTGGTCATTACTTTCTGATGAAGGTGGAGAATGTGAGTATGCCAAGAGAGACTGTGATGAAAGATTAAACCCAAATGTTTATGTGCATCGGTTTCTGAAAGGTGAATATTATTGAAAAATAAACGGGGGTGGATATTCCTCTGGTTAGATATTGTCATAACAGCAATTTTAGAAGGATTAAAGTTAATATTCCAAACTTTTGACCAGTTATATAATGTGGAAAGATCTTGAGAAAGTACCCTGTGCAAGTGAAGAGGACATTTGGCTGAATAATATAGAGTGGTGTCATCCGCGAAAAGAGAAATAGATGCATTAATATTTTTAGCAATGTCGTTGACATAGATCAGAAATAACAGAGGGCCTAAAACGGATCCTTGAGGAACACCACAACTAGTGTATTTGAGGTCTGAGAGTGTCCTGTTGATGAGAACGACTTGAGAACGCTGAGAGAGATAAGAGGATAAAAGATTTAACAAAGGGCCATCTATACCAAGTTGTTGAATTTTAAAGAGCAAACATGTATGATCAACACGATCAAAAGCTTTGGATATATCAAGAAATACTATTCTAGAGGAGAGATTTGAGTCATAAGCTTGGTACAAACTATTGCAAGTACTTAGCAAAGAATTAAGAGTTGAGTGTTTTTTCCGAAATCCAGAGTTGTTTGGAATCAATAATTTATGGTGTTCTAGGTAGTTGTAAATATGTTTGTGTAAAAGTTTCTCAAAAACTTTTGAGAGAGAATGTAATAAAGCAATCGGACGATAATTTTGGACTTCAGTTTGAGAACCTGTTTTAAGAAGGGGTATTACAGTCGCAGTCTTCCAAACTGTGGGATATTCCTCAGAGGAGAAAATAAAATTAAAGAGAAGGCTGAAGGGAGTAGCGAGTGACTGACTACAAATTTTAAGAATCCGATTAGGCAGGTTATCAAATCCCTTGCATTTATTAGGATTCAGTCTATTTAAAACCTGAAAAACTTCGAAAGGTTCAATAACAGGAGATAGTAGTAGTTGATCTGTAAGATATTCCAAAGGTGGTAAATTTTGGTAATCGTTTCTTGGAGAATTTGAAATGGAAGTGAAGTATTCATTGAAAAGATTGCATTTAATACGATTATCATGTATAGGTCTTCCATTCACACTTAATGGGTAACTATGTTTTCTAATCGGCTTCCATTTATGATTTAAAAGCTTCCAATAATTGAGATCAGAGGATTTGACAACATTTAGTTTGCTCATGAACCGCTCGTTATATTTTTGTTTCGCCAGTTTTATTTTGCGTTGAACTAGGTTTCTGGTTTTATTATATAGACGTTTGTGGTTTATGTTTTTGGTTTTAAGCCAGCGTTTGTAATAGCGAGATCTTTTTCTAATTAGAAGTCGGAGCTCTCGGGTAAACCAAGGCTTGCTTTTGTTAGACGGATAAACTATTTTTGTGGGAATAAAAGCTTGAAGCGTTTGGTTTATGACGTTTGTAATATTTGAAAGAGCTGAATTAACATTGGGAGAATTCATGATAATGAATTCCCAAGGGGTAACATGCAGTGGATTGTTCAAACCTAAAAAGTCCCCATTATTATAGACCCACGCAAAAAATGGTTTAGAAACAACGTGATGTTTAAGTGAAAAATTCAGTTCAATAAAAATCGGATTGTGATCTAAATTGTTGATAGGGTCTAAGACTCCGTGAGACAGGACTGCCGATGGTACATTTGTTAAAGCCCAGTCAAGAATCATACGATCTCGTGTAGCAGTGTCGATAAATTGATGAAAGCCAAATGCTGACAAAGTACGAAAAAGGTTTGACTGAAGCTGAATCGGTTTGAATACACAATGATCATTGAAGTCACCAATAATCAGAACACAGCGATCAGGGTCAACTAGAAGCGATGCTAATACAGTAGATAGGGAATCGGTAAACTTTTGCTTGAGAAGAGAGTTAGAATTTGGTGTAAGGTAGCACACTGCAATATAAAGACAACGAAAATTTGTAGTTTTAAGTTCAAGCCACAGTATTTCAACATCATTTGATTCAAAATCGAAACGGCGAACACAAAAAATATCGTTTTTAACATACGCTAAGACGCCACCGCCATGTCGATTTCGATCCAGACGAAAAGGATCAGCATAGCCATTAAGTTGAACAGTAACGTTATCGATCGAATTATCTAACCACGTTTCAGTTAAGCAGACCACAGCAAAATTGTATTCTGCGGCTAGGAGTTCGATTTCATCTAACTTCGTAGCGTTGTTATGAGCAAGTACGCTTCTCGTGTTAACATGAAGAACTGAGAAAATAGTTGAATTTAACGTCATTTCTCATAATTAAAACTAATCTGGCAATACCCTCTCACCGTCGGCGTAAAGGCAATAATCCGCACCTTCAATTTTCCATCTTATCCTTTTCCCCGAAGTAAATAGTTTGGAAACTTTCTTTAGAAGGGCTTTGCGTTGTTCCTGCATGGACCGTGGCAGATGTCCTGCAATATTCTTTCTAAACTGTCTTGCTCTTGGTGCCAGTTTTAAAATCATATTTTTGTCTTTCATTTTGACGAACTTCACTACTATAGCTGAACCTGTGAAGAAGTTGAGTTGGAGGGTTGTAATGCCGATTTGTGTTTTGGAAGTCGGTGAACATTGGCAAACGATATTTTTGCAAGGTCAGATTCAGAACATCGCAAGGAATTGGTAAGAAATGAGCGTATCAAATGTTCGCTTTGCTCTGGGGTTTCCTCGGGAGATTCAGAAGGTAGACCATGAAAGAGACGGTTATATTCTTTTGATCGCAATTCAGAGACTATTTCAGACTTCCTTGTATTCTCGCGCAGTTCTGTCAACTCTTTTTCAATACCTTTGAGATCAGATGTCAGATCTGAGATTGTGTTGTATGCATGCTCTAAACGTGTTTCAGCCAGCTGCAAGCGTTCCATAAGAGATTTTTCAATTGCTGAAAGGCGTTCAGGAAGTCTCTTTTCTACTGATTGCAGTAGCTGTACAGGTCCGATAATTGCAGAGCGTCGTTTCCCTCGGGCGCCTGACCAGCCTTGTGCTTACTTAGAGTAATTGCACTATTCTTTTCCATAGTTGTTTTACTTTTAATCTATTTGAATCACTGACAGTCAGTATTCGTATGCACAAGACTCAAAATACAACTCCGTGAGTATCAGAGGCAAATCCAACAAAATTCAACAAAACCTCAAATACAGAAACTGATAAAATTCTGAAGAAACCGTTTCCCAAGTTCCTGAACAACAGCTGTCTCAAAACACGTCCGTTCAGCTCGACGTTCAGTGACTGAAACGACGGTCAGTGACTGAAACAGCTCGACGGTCAGCGACTGAATTCAAACAATTTTTGATTAAAAGATAAAAACAAAAATCTTTACTTCCCTAAAAATGTATTCTTCCCTTAAAACGTGACTACGATCCTGAACGCAACTAAAAAAAGCAACAGCAGAAAGCATAAAACCAGCTTCACCTTTGTCGCAGGTATACGTCACTCGGCTACCAAAGTAATAGTTCGTGTCCTCAGGGGTGACGGTGCCATGATTGATCCCTGGGGGGGGAGGACAACGTTGCTTCTCACATCGGAAAGTGGCTAGGGACCACGTGCCACCGGCCTGACACGTTCTCGTTGTTCCTGTTCCCGTCAACAAATAACCTGAGCAAGAAAGCTTGTCACTTTTCCAGTATAATTGGCTGGAAAAAGGAATTCATTGAGCCACTTCGAAACAAGAATAAACGACTGCAATTTCAATTTCTCGTTTTGCCATTGTAGCGGCTGCAGGCTTTCTTCCCCCACTGTGGTTTTCGTGAGTGCAGCGTAGATTCGTTGATCGAACGCACCGCGTGTGCGATGGCGCGATACGCCTTTGCAAACGCGAGGTTCGACACGCGCGGGTCGTGAGACCATGGGTTGACCAACCCGTGGTCTAGTGGTAAGTTCGTCCGCTTCCGTGCTGGTAGGTCGAGAGTTCGCCTATCGGCCGGGTCTTACCATGACCTTGTAAACTGGTACTGTAACCTTCTTACCAGGCGCACGGTATGCGGAAGAACTGCAGGGAACTCACCAACACAAAAAAACGAGTAAACTGAAACCAGAAAAATGTACAAACTCAGTCGTGGCGCTGCAAGACCATTGCAGTTTTAAAGCACCAACAACAAACCACCATATCAAAAAAACAAACGAGACCATGGGATGTACAGTAGTCGGGTGGGAATGGCGTTCCCACACCTTTTTGCACTATGGCAACGTTACTTCAAGATTTAGATTTTTCATTTCAATTTCTACGTGTAGCGGATTGCGAGAACTAAAGGAGCCTTTTGCGTATGAGAGCATCTAAGCAATAATTGGTGTTAGAGTTCGGCTTTAACCTAAATCAGGGGTGTAGTGGGGTGGGAACGGCGTTCCAACACTTCTTTTTTGGCAATACACCCCTGGGTGAGACCCAATATTATCGTTTGCACTAGCATTGGTTTAGAAATGTCTCGAGTTTTCGTTTGATATGTTCACATCTTCTGTTTGAAATGTCTTTTGAGTTTGTCTATATGAAGTAAGATAAATTCAGCGAAAATAAAGAAGCTTGCTTACGTAAAACGCGTCTCACTGTGTGAAGAAGAGATCCCAACTACTAGACTGCAGAGGTTACCAAAACGTAGCCTCGCCCAAGGTTCCCGACCAACTCGCCAAAATGGCTCCTACACAGGGAATAGACCGCCACAAATGGTTCCCAGACCGGGAATTGAATCCAGGATGCCTGGGTGAGAGCCAGGAATCCTATAGTGTAGGTGATACGCAGACAGGAAGTACTACATTTCAATTTGTGCATTTAAAGGCAAACGAAAATATGGTCAATTTCTTGCTGAAAACCAAATCTGAAAATGGCATTAAAAATACATCTAGGCTACTGGTTACCATGTACTGACAAGGAACATATACATTAAAGCACTCTGCAGTAAGATTTTATGAAAATACACGCAATCAGTGGTGTGTTTAAGGGGAGGCAAGCGAGGCACTTGCCTCGGGCCCTCCCCCCTTTTTTGGGGCCCCCCTTGAGGTATTACGCGCGTACATTTTCCGTATTTTTGATGAAAAACGTATTATTCACTCATATAATCTACTACAAAGCAGATCATAAATAATTACTCTGCTTTCAAAGGGCCCCCTACAAAAACTGTAATGTGCAGGTACATTGCTTTCAAAGGGGCCCCAACAGGAACTGCTATTTGAAGGTAGTTTGCTTTCAAAGGGGCCTCCAACAACCACTGAAATATGTAAGTACTCCACTTTCAAACTTCATTGAAGGGGCCCCTAAAAGAAACTGTAATGTGTAAGTACTCTGCTTTCAAAGCGTCCCTACAGAAACCATAATGTGCAGGTAGGCCTACTTTGCTTTCAAAGGAGCCCCCAACAGCCACTGAAATGTGTAAGCACACTGGTTTTAAACTTCATTGAAGGGGCCGTAAAGAAACGGCGATGTGTAAGCACTCTGCTTACAAAGGGCCCCCAACAGCAACTGTAATGTGCAAGCACCTTGTTTCCAAATGGGCCCCCAGCAGCAATTTTAATGTGTGAGTACCTTGCTTTTAGAGTGCCCACCAACAGCAACTGTAATGTGTAAATAATATGCCTTCAAAGGGGACCCAAACAGTAATTGCAATGTGTAAGTACTATGCTGTCAAAGGGGCCCCCAACAGCAGCTGTAATATGTAAGTACCGTCCTTTCAAAGCGACCCCACCACCAATTCCAATGAGCAAATAAAGAAAAGCTTCAAACCAACTTCCATACATAAAAAAATTGTGGGTTAAAATTTCTTCCAAAAAGTTCTGCAGAGACCCTATCAAATAAGAGCAAACAGACCTACTTATACCAAATGATAATTTTTTATACCAAATGATGATTTTTAGAGATTGACGTATTTGGTATATTGATACTTTTATGAAAATTGTACCTTAGTGAACATTTCCATCAGTAAATAAGACAACATCCAATTGTTATAGCAGGGACCACACTACATCTTTTAATTTTTGGGACATTTTCTTCTTAGTTTATGAAGTAATTTTGTATTATTGCTGTTGCGCTGCAAAGACTGTTAATAAGCAAGGCTACATTCATGCTTCTTATCACGTAGCAGAAATGGCAATTTTTCAGCATTATGAATACTCATTTTTTCTACAGATATTTCAGGTATTTTAGGTGATTTGATTTAGCCTATGCCTGAAGTCACAGGTTAATTGAAGCTTGACTAGTAACTGGATGGTTTTAGGTAGACTTGGTAGGTGATGTTTAGCTCTTTTAGCAGCTCTTAGCCAGTATAACTTGAACCGTTTTTCTTAGCACAGATTTAATCAATTATGCAGGCTACTTGCTGCAGTAGCCTAGAAATGTTTTCAATAAGGTGCATGATGAATTATTTCCAACTTTTGCACATTTTTCAAACTAGTGTCAATGCAAGATGAGGGCAGCCTTGACTCATCCAGCCTCAAAACTTTCCAAAACAAGTCTCTAATTGGATGCTTTCGTATGCTATGTTCTTGCAGTTAAAAGGATGAAATTTAAAACACATTTAGTGTTTCAATTCTTCTTGGTTGTTTTTTATAGTTTCAAGGATTCCCACAAAGACATGAATGTGTACAAATTCAGGATATCAACTACCAAGCATTTTTTCAAAGGGGGAAGGTGTGAAACTTTCAAAGAGGTAAAATTTGTAGTTTAATGATGGTGAATGCAGAGAAATGGGGCGCGAAACTAAAGAAGTGGGGGCGATGCCTACTAGCTATTGCCTAACTTTTATGTGTTGCCAGCCTTCTCTTCCCAACTTTCAGTGTTTTCAAAGTTGTGTATCATGAACATCCTTTTGCATTTTCTCCTTGTGCTATTTAAGTTGTGCCGTAGTCTCAAGAACATACCTTTGGGTGGGCGTATCTTAGGCAAATCAAAAGTGATTATCACGGTTGGCTGAGTATGATGATGTCATCAGAGGGCCCCATTTTTAGTCTTACCTCTGGCCCCCCAACCCTAAACCCACCACTGCACACAATCACAAACCCACCTTATAAGGAACTTTCACTTACTATGCATAGCCACATGCTGAGTCATTATGGTTGGTAACCGGTCGTCCACAGACGGCTGGTAACAACTTACAAAAATATGCACAATCATGGTCGCAATTAGGCGTGGAACACGGGGGACGCGTCCCCCCCCACTTTTTCAGACAGTGGAAATATAATACGCTATGCCCCAAATTTTCTCTTTAGTTTTCATAATATATTGGTTTCACACCAAGCTGTCTCCCCCACATATTGTAACAAAATTGTGCCCATGTGCACAATCACAATCTTTGCGCATTCGGTTGTGGATCTCAGGGTTAGGGTTGGGTTTAGGGTTCGGCTAACGTTAGGGCTTTAGCCTTGATACAACACATAAGTTTAAACAATTAAGTTGTCATCTAGCAAACACGATCTAATCCACAAAAATTGGTCAACGGACGCGAATGGAAGGGGAAATGCAGCGGCTTTCAGCACTAATTTCTCGCCGACTCACAAATTTAGCTCATCCCTAAATCACAGCAGACCATTTTCAACAGTCAGTTCTCAAGCGATAGCAATGGTCATGCACCACAAACCTACCTATTCGACATTTGTACGGTACAGAAGTTCCCACAAGAAATACAAGTGTCGTTATGTCCGGGAATCCAAACCGTATTCTGCTTGGTCGTTGTGAGCATCCGGCTGTAAAGTTTCGAAGTATTAACGAAGCCAGAGTTCACTAAAAAATGTTTCGTAAAAAAACGGTTTAACAACATTTTCAGATTAAAAAAGCTTGGTTAACTTACGTAGACATGTCAACGGAGCATCGCTCCATTTCTTGTCAGCATAACATTTTGTACTTGCTGAGCCATTAACTGCCGTGTAGCCAGAATCGCACGAATACCTGAAACACAATTTCATTAGATTTTCTGCTACACATGCTTTGACTGTGTTGCGGGTACGTAATTTATTTTTGAATGTTTGCTTACGAAAAAGTTTGCTGATTGGTTTAACGATTAGTTAAAAAAAGGTTTTCGTTTCATGCAAAGTTTCTTCAAGAAAAATGCAGGAAACCCAACTGTGAACTTTTTGTTGTCATCATAGACCTTACAAAGGTATCATAGACCTTACATCATAGACCTTACAAAAGCATAGGCGTAGCAAGGGGGGGCCTAAGGACCATGCCTCCCAAAAATTTTTAGAAAATATAGTCATTTTGTGCTTTGGGAGGTGTTTTTCCAAACAAAATAGTGTCATTAGCCTAAAATCAAACATTTCCCCCCCCACACAATTTCTGGGCTGGCTACGCCACTGCATGTGACACCGTCAATCGTGATCTGCTGTTGCGAGTCTCGATATTCTACGGGAATTTCATGCTGGAATGAGCGTCTGCATTGTCCAGGGTAGAGAGATGTCGACGACTTTTGGTGTAAACACAGAAGTGAAGTAGGACTGCGTCTTTGCGATCACAGGCCCGTAGCCACGGGGGTGCATTCGGGGGCAGTGACCCCACTTTTTTGTGTCCCGCGAATTTTGCCCCCAAAATGATTTTGCTCCCAGATACGTTTGTTTTAAACATGTAACAAAAACGAAGATCTTCCCCTAAAATGCATTTCTCCTCTCCCCAAACCTTAAAACCTGGCTATACGGGCCTATTCGATCATGCGGAGAACCCGATCGTTCTTTTCGATGTTCAGGCAAAAAAGAGGCCATCTTGGAACGTATAAATGGTGCATTGCATTGGGTTGCTATTTATCAATCACAGATACATGTCAGTGCTGAGTGAAATTTGGAAACCAAAGCAAATACTAACCATTTAACTGAAATCATGTTGGACGTTTCGAACAAAAGTTGTTATTGTAGTCAACAAAATTACCTTGGATGAAACTGCAGAGCGTTTAGGCCAGCTATGTGAAAACTACGGTCTGACAGCATATAGCCATAGTATTTGGAAAAGGAATTTGTAAGACTTTTACAGAGGGCGCTTTTCTGTTGCACTGAATAAACTTTCCAGTGAGTAAATCTAAAGTGGTTGCACAGTGCACTGTAGACGTTATTTTACTGTCATCCTTAATTAGTGTCGTAATTTTTGATGGCCAACTTACAAACTTTTATTTCAGACTGTTTTCATCATCTGCCAAAATTTGCTCAAACTAATTTGTTTGAATCTATTGCCGCAGTTGTCGAGCTGCACGAAAGAATGGCAGGAAGTTATTGAATGCTTGATGAGCGACAGCAGTTCCAGGGCTTTTGAGCTGGCCCTGCAGCATTTCCATTTTTCTTTCTGTGTTTTTGCTGAGATGTTTTGATTGTGCGAATATGTAGCACTTGTGCGCCACACGTGCAGTAGATACAATGCTAAAACGGAAAAATTAAGTTTGGTTTATATGCACTAGCATATTTTTGTTAGTAGACTGTATACCGAGAAAGAACAATTGGCAGATTAAATCTATTTTTGCAAACTCAAATGCTATATCGGCAATATCAATATTGTGCAGCAAACAAGCTGCGAGCCTCTTTTTTCCGATGTTCAAACGCAATAAAAATGTACTTTTTCGTTCCTTCTGTACGTCCATGTATGCATCACAATTATGGTGGAATTTTAGGAAGTCATGCATGCAAAGATTTCGTGTGGCCTATCAGTTTTTGGGTGCAGGGCTCTATACAACCTTCCGTGGTGAGCGAGTGTTAGTAGTCATCAGGTTCAATGCAACATTCCTACTTATGAAGCCTTATTACAAATATATATATATATATATATATCTGTTTCTTGAATGATGCAGAAAATCGAACAACGTATGGTTGCGCGCTTTGATGCAGTCAGATTATTTATATTCGTCCTTATCTTTTGAACACTACAACAGCATTTTACTTTGTGACTGAGTGCTCGGACGTTGCAGTGTTTGTTTGAGGGCGTGTACATGCTACAATAGTTTCGTACTTTACCTGGCCTTGATCAGGGTTGGACTCAGTGTCCAACTCTGGATGTAGTGTTGTACCAAGTGTTACGGGTTAGCGAACAGTAGTGTTAAGAAAGTGTCTCTAGCCTTGTTTTTCTACCTCCAACATCGCTATAAAACGTTCTGTTGTGTCTGTTTTGATCAATCTGCATTGTGAAGTCTATGTGTGTTTGTACCCTATTGACTTCGTGTCTGTTTCAAAACCCTAAAATTAAAATTAAAAAAAATATCTGGCCAGTTTTAAATCAACCCCAACAATTTTACGTTTAATTTTACCGACATGGCGAATGACTGCTCGCTGATGCATTAGTGTCACTGATAATGTTTTTGTTGAATTAATATGGTTTTTTGAAAAACTGTTTTTGCCAGGTTTTTACTTTGAAATTTAAGGTATTACACATCAATTTGCTTTTTTCCCAAAAAATATTTTGCATAATTTATAAATGAAACCTACTCATTTTCCTTGGCATATACCATGCAGCTTTTAAAATCGTGAATTACTAAATGCTGTCCTTGCGTTACAAAAATTAATTCCCGGTTACATTATGACACAATCTGTTATATGACGAAGTTGGCTACAAGTCATCTGCTGTTCACGAATGTGTTAATGTTTTCAAATGTCAGATACAACGTAGATACAGTATTTAATATCAAATGGCAACGAGTTGCAGACGGCGTGTACTACTTAGTTTGAGAGTCATAATTAGATGTGAAAATAACTGCTCTACGCAAACGTCCACTTCTGATCAATACCTAAACAAAGATATCTATAATGTGCTGTTGCTGGCGTTTTGCAGTTGGTGTTAACTAAAATTCTAAACATAGTATAGGCATCAGCAGCAACGCAGGTTAGGTTTTAGAACAAAGGTG
>Ga0210059_1011850_pt1 | contig 13276 bp, 9 predicted proteins | sample Ectturendosymbi2_FD_188042 | JGI IMG/M metagenome (GOLD analysis project Ga0210059, IMG submission 188042) | Ecteinascidia turbinata endosymbiont from Florida, USA - Sample 2 (SPAdes) (version 2) | ecosystem: Host-associated > Tunicates > Ascidians > Unclassified | place: Key West, Florida...
CCCCCACTTGTGACGCCCCCCCAAGAGAACCCCTAAACCAAAACTGAAAATTTTTTTTTTTGACTCGTAATTACTGGACTTGCTGAATCCGTAGAGGGTTTGAACACCTCTTTAGCTGCAGCAGGTGCCGAGTTATATCCAAAAATGCACGAGCCACTATAGTGGCTCGCGCGGTCGTAAGAGGGTTAAGGAAACGATGGTTGGTCAATTCGCTCCCGAATATCTAAATAACCATTCTTTGCACGCAGGCTATATAAACTACGTTCTACACAAAACTACTATCGCGAATACATTGAACCATGCAGAAACAAGGACCTCAGTTTAAAATACAAGTAGTCAGTAATTTGTTCAGGGTTTTCACATGAAACATAGATCAACATAACACTTTTTTGAAAATCTAAAATAATCCATAAAAATTTCGTGGAGGGCTTTGATTGTCCGCTTTGTTCCCCACCCTGGTTGCCGGCCTAATTCAATTTACACGCGCATTAAACTCTGTGACAAGCAGTTTTGATCTTTTATTGCTTGACCATTCTCTTGAGTACTTTACACACAGCACGAAACTTGCATTGATAAAGGCTAGCCTACAACAATCGACTCACAAAGCTAAATGCACTCCACACGGGCGTTTCTGCAGTCTGAGTTTCATTTGTATGTGCATGTACTGTAAAATAATTTTTCCTATATCCTAACTGTTCAATGACTATTTTTTTCAAATCACGTTTTTTTTCTTTAACAACTTTTTACAAAAAAACATTTCAAGCTTAGGTTTTTCAAAAATGATCTTACGTCTGTAAAACAAGACCAAAACTTTTTTTAAGTGCAGCAAAAGGAGCGGTAGCTCGCTACTATTTTTATTCAGGAACGACTGCGGTAGCGCTGCTATTAAATTTAACAAAGAGCGGTAGCAACGCTATTTATAAAGTAGCGGTTGCGCACCTCTGCACATAGGCTATACGATTCGATGTAAATTTCGCTTGCTATACACCTTTATCCATCAGTCAAGTGGCAATGACTCGATAATCTTCCGCTTTTGTCGGTGCCCTGGCGTTTTTGCAGTTGCTATGGTTTCTTTCTCGTCTTTGAAATTCTTAATTTTCGCCAAATAAACTCAACTCTCATTTGCTTTTTCCAGTAGTCGATTGTGTGCCTGCCGTATTAACTCGATTGTTAGCCGCCTTTGACTGTAAGCCGCAGGAAATGGTGTTAAAAGTTAGTGTAAGCTGCACTTGATTGTAAACCGCACTTGAACATACAGTAGGTCAGTGTCTTTTTCAAGGTTTTTGAAAGGGTATCGTTGTGGAGCTTTAGGGTGTCAACACCATGGCATTTTCCCTTCTATGTCTGATACTTTTAACTCATTTTCACAAAAACGCAAGTTTCCGTCCAAATATGCTTAGGCCTAATTATTTGAATACGACATTCACTTTTGGCAATCAAACAAAAGACAATTTCATAATTAGAAAGGTTCAATGTAGGCCTATACAGTCATTCATTTTCTCATCTCGTGCACGCTTTTCCTCTAGGGAGAGTCGCGGAGGCTGCAGCCCTAGGACCCAAAATAATTCGCTATCAACAGAAATCTCAGAAAGTTCTGCTAGCTCCACACCAAGACGGGACCAAGCAAGGTCGGAGATGTAGTCACATCACCTGGTCCTTGGACAAACTTTGGGCCGCTTTCCCGTGGGAGTAGACTGTAGCCTGAAGGACTTAGTTCGCCAGTCTTTCCTAGGACATTTTGGACACATGGCTGAACCAACATTGCTGGGATCTATCGATTCTCTATTCGGGGAAGTGGCTCGACATGCTGGGCTTTACGGATTTCAGACCTTTGCTCTTTGTCACGAAGTGTTACACCGACAAGTCTTCGCAAATATCCCATCTCTGCCGTTTATTCTTCACCTAAGATTCATGATCAGAGGTAGGTTCTGTCAGGTGAGGTACCAATGTTGACAAAAGGAAAGCACCATGCTGAAATTTTTTGTTTTTATAAGTAGCAGTGAAACAACACACGTTGCATCATTTTTATTTTTTGACCGCGGCTTAATTCAGTGCGACCTAAAAGGCCAAAATATCACTCCTAGCTCTCACTGTTGCCTCACTCGACAACCACCTTGTTTTGCATGCGCCCTGCAACCGCCGACCTTTTGTCTTCATTGCAGTCTGATTCATCGCCAGGCAAGCGGATCGAAACGGTGAAACAGTAAAACACTTCCACAATTGCATTAAAGTGCTTTTGCAGTTTCGTGCCCCATACTGTACAAATCTGCGGCAGGATAGTAAGAGGCTGAAGCGGTGCGCATGACAATGAACAGATACCAAACTTATAAATTGTCCCTTCCAACTTCTGCGCCAAAAATTGTCGTCCTACAACATTGCAGCCGTCTGTTGCAATAGTGACGTTCAGGAAAACATGTTTTCCTCAAATCATTTTACTCCAATACAAAGCAAAACCATATCTAGGCTTTCAGAATTTAGGGTGTCATTTTGACACCCAAAAACGGCTTAAAAACACTGCAGTAGGTTACCTAAGCCTCTGAGATGTATTTGCGACGTTCGGGTAGATCTGCTCGTGTGTTTCCCGTATTAATGATGCTTATACACCACTACAACTGCCTTCTGTTTATCATAATCGCTCCTGTGACGGATGTGCACGTGATGCTGAAGAAAATCGAATGCGAAAGAAGAGTTTGGTCAACAAAACGTAGCCAGGGGAAGACAGCGTCATCTACACCTTCGAAACAGTAAAGAAATATCAAAGGTAAGCCGCATGAAATGATGAAGAAATTTTGTGGGATTTTAATAAAATGTAAAATTGACAAGGGAGTCCATGAGTTGTTGCTTTAGCAGTGCTTCATGTTACTTGCTTGTTGGTGTATTTGTGGTCTCGCAGGTTCACTTTCTTTCAGTGCCCCAGGCTCGAACTTACGGTTGGACATGAATTCAAGGTCCCAGTAATACTACTCAATTTAAATAAAGTGGTAAGAGGCTTTTCGTCACAGGGTGTCCACACCTTCGCTAACCCGGTACGATATTAATGGATGAGACACGGCCGGACGCAAAAGCATTTTGCCGACAACATTCAAGTAGCCCAATAGCAGCGCGCGAGCCTCTATAGTAGGGTTTCAACCTGCGGAGCATGGCCCACGGAAGATTTTTGACGGGTGACGTCCTAGTATTATTGAAATTGAGTAGGCTGTTTTGCCAGATGAACCTTTTAATCGAAAACGTAGGTGGTTCTTGAAATACAAACCTCATAAAACTGTTCAAGCTCAGATGACATTGTTACAGAGCCTAGCAACTTAACACATATTCAACCATATCATTTAAACCCAGGGGTATCTAGAAAGTCCCAAGGCTTATTGGATTCGTTTATTTTAGGAAATTATTGCACTAACAATTGGCCATCTGCCTCTGATTTATTGCTTCTGGCAGTCGTTTCAATTTCAAATTCAGCAAAAGCGTGACTGCGAACTGCAACAAACATCGAGTGTTTGAGACTGTGAACATCGTGTCCCAGACAATGGCATCAGTAACGTTTGTACGGCATATGCTCAGCAAGCTTGAGTTGTGAATTTCGTGATGTACTGTACGTTCCAGATTTTTTCGAAAACATGGTGGTGCGTACTCGTGAACCACTGGGATGGTCGAGCCTTCTAAATCGTTTCGTGCGTACGCTCATTATGTCGCTGATGAAAGAAACCAGCTCATAGACCTCTTCAGATTCTAGACACAACATACAGCTGGACATTCAAGTTCCACCGGGATCGTTTCAGCTCTCGGGTCCCAGCACAAAGCACTGACTGGAACGCCTTCTCACAGGTCCTGCGCAGAGAGCGTATACATCATTTTTACACCTGGCTACAGATAGCTAAGGCGTTTCTCATTGATATCTGGTGTAAACCGTTTGTTTCGCCATGTTTTTTCTGCGTAAGGATAATCAGGGACGCTGGATAACGAGACAGTGCCCCTTGCCCTTTTAATTGGGAGCAACGGGGGCGGTGGTGCCTTTTCACAACAGTATCATAGGTAATTCAATTTCAAAGTTTGTCAAAACCGACTAAAAACAATTTTATTGCAGCTATTCGCGCACCCAGAAAATCCAGAATGTTTTTTGTAATTTCTGTTATTATTTTTGAGGTCAACATTGTTGATGAATAGAAACAAACATACTTGGCAACGACTTTTTTGTTTTTTATAAGTTTCCATTGTCCTCAACTCTTTTTCTGCCCCATGCCCCACCGCTACTCCGGCGTCCCTGAGGATAATATCGTCTGCAATACATCTGCAAACGTGTAGCTACATGCGGTCCGGTTTGACGCCTTGAAAGAACAATTAAGGCTGTGCGTCGACACCTGCATGACACTTATGGATACATGAAAAAAACATAGGAAACGAAACGCGAACAAACTTTTTGTATGAGACAGAATCGTCGCCAGAAAGTTTTCAATAGGGGGGCTTGACATTTCAAAAATTGACAAAAACTCCACTGACTAATAGTGTTTCATGTTTCCATTTGGGGGGAAAGCCCACCAAAGCCCCCCGTGGCCACGGGACTGGTATGAGACTCGTGCTTTTTCAGCCAATCACATGAATAACGATCGACGAAATATCAAGCAAAAACCCACAAATCATTTGACCTGTCTTGAGAGGCTTACTGTAATAGCAACGGAAGTACTGTAGCAGTTCGCAACAGTCACGTCCTGAGATGGTCCGCCATCAATAACAAGCACGCACCGCGCACGCAATGCCTTCGATGCTTAACCACGAGCAAACAACATGACCGAAGTGGGCAGCTGCATGGCCACAAAACACGGCAACCGCCGTCACGGCCTGTCGCCGTCAATGTCCACTTCAACAGCGTACACAAGGTCTGCAACGCAGCACTCGAGCATTGTTTCGTACGCTCTGTTACTGACGGGTGAGCATGGCTGTAGATTTGTCGCGGGCGGGAATTTAAAATCGGGCCCGAAATTCACAGTCACTGTTGCCGACTTGTAAAGCGACACGCAGGGGTAATAAACGCCACCAAAAACGTCGTCCTCCCACGCTCTTCCTTGAGAAACGCCATTCTTGAAGAACTCCAGGTAAGAACCTTTCACGGGTTTGAGAGCTTTTTCAGCTAATTCCACTTCATCCTGAGTGAAAAAAGATGGTTGTGCGCATGCGCGGAAGAAAATTTTGTTCCTCACCTCATTTCACAAAAACCAACCTTTTCTTCGAAGTAAAAAAAGCTCTTGAACTTGATCAAAGCATAGTCTTTGCAAGTGTCCGTAAGTTCTCTTGACTGTTCGGTGGGAGGAAGGTGAAGATAAAAACCAAGCACATCACCTTTGCCATAACCATCGCTGTAGTGCTTTCCTCTGCTTTGATGAAACCTGACAAGGAAGTGTTTCTGATACAGACACAAATTGACAGCTTTGTGAAAGCGTCTAGCTCAGGGCCGTCGCCAGCAGGAGGGGGGCATTGGTGCCCGGCCCCCCATTTGAAATCTGTTCGCCCCAATTTCATGTTTGGCACCCCGGTTGCTGCATACATCCAATATTGTATTAAAAACTATGGTCCCCCTTGTGGTTTTTGACCCCCTCCCTGCTGCGAAATCCTGGCGACGGGCCTGGTCTAGCTGTCTTCATGAAAATACGGCAGTACGAAAGTAGATATCGACACGTATCAAGAGAATTCACCAGGTGTAAACCAAAAATCATAGAAGCTAGCACATTTAAGAGCGCTTGTGCGCGTCTTATAAACTTAACAGTCAAACAAAAACTAATCATCGCATGTTTCTTTTCAAACACTTAAACAGTTGTATGCTAACATCATATCGATCACGATACACGAACTAAGCCAGTCAAAGGCGTTTTTATTCTAGGTGGCAATACGTCCTTGTTACAGGGCTGAGTTCTGATTTGTGACTTTTTGGTCCGGAAAACCAGAGGGTTTGCAGGCAACAGGAAAATGGAACGATGAAAGCGCGCCGCGAAAAAAATCTGTTAAGTTTCTGAAAAAACAGGGACTCAGCGTTTTGCTCTTTATTATTTTAGTGAGTAAAATTTAGTTAACTTTTAGTGAAGTTTCCAGTTCACACGAAACCACAATATTTAGTGCTCGAGCGCGACACCACTACTGCTGCTTAGAAGCATCACCAATTGCGTCCATCCCGGTTTGGAAAAATAAAATGACCCCATTTTGCGCCGATGGCAAAATACCTCCGGATTGTGCACATCACTTGCAGCATCATTTTATATTCGATGCGTGTAAGACGGAGACTGTCAAAATGACCGCAAACAGGTGCATCTTCTTTGTTGTCACGGCAACGTCTCAACCATTGTCAAACCTTTGTGAATTTTTTTTGTACAGCAGACCTGATAAATAGTTTGACAAAATTCGTACTTCATTATCTAGCCCTAGCGTATTTCCGAGAGAAACTATGGTTGAGCTTACCATTTCAAATCTACTTCTACCAGATATATGCTCGCGGAACAGCTATCAAAACGACCTACAGTCGCCAACGTCGGTTTTAACATTTTAAAAACGAATAAGGTGACCGGCATCTTTGGTGTATTCACGTGAAGGAGCAGAGCCAACACTTTATCAGGGAAGTTTATGATTCATGCACGAGCATTACAGAAAGAGCTATATATGTACTTTGTTAGAGAACCTACAGAGTACTCGAGGTCACAACAGAAATTTCCAACCCAACCCTTGATAATTGCTCCATTAACACCCCGCATTATTTAACAAAGAAATGTACGATTTATATTCATATTGTGGCAAAAAAGCAACTTCAGGTGGTAGTGTGGCGTCGTTTATAAACGGTGTTTCTTGGGGACCGATATATTTGATTTTTATCACATTTAATTTTAACAAAAATGTAAGTTACGTTTGCATTCACAAAAATAATTCAGCACATCTGGGCATTCTAACTAGTACAACTGTATCGAGACAAATCACCAGTTTCATCAACTACGTCAAGGCAAGAGGTCGGTAACATTCTGCCGTAAGACCCATTCAACGACCGTGCTCAATAGATACCGACACAGGAGACGCTTAGCTAAGGGTTGCACCTAGAAGTACGGTGGTTTTCTCACAGCGTCGGTCACTACAAGGAATACAATATACTCAAACACACACCTTCTCACTTTTACTGCTTAAACACAAAATCTGCGCTTCAGATATCTTTTCTACTAGGTTTTACTAAGTAGTTAATTGCAGTGCTTAACGCATGGCGCTCCAAGTGTCCAGACAGATATATATCTATATACCGTAAGGTTCACAGAAATAGTCTTTCGCAGAAACGTCTTCATCTCCAGAAGTAATAAACTGGGATAACAATTTCGGGATATAATATTTGTACTTAGATAAAAAAAACAATCGCAATTACTAATGGGTGAAACCAATAAAAAACTCCTGAGACCGAATTTGTCCATCACTGCAGAAACGATAACCAAATAACATTACAGAGTATGCTCACGCAAGTCAATCTAGTTGTAAGTCAACTCATTTATTGATGATGAGATTGTTGTTTTCTTCCTGATAAAGGAAGAAACCACCCCCTTTGCTGATTTTCATTGGCACCCCAAAAGACTTACTTTGATGTCCACAACATGTTATCTGAGACAGACAACGTAATATTACCTGGTTCCTTTCCGACTTCTCCACGAGTAACTAAATTTGTCATAACCAAGAGGAGCTTGCAGGTTACCCAATTTCTGAGCCCAGCCCAGACGTGTAGCAGCACCATCTGGCATGTCGACAATGGTAACCTCGTAATACCACCCTCCTTTCTTAACGGCATGTGATGCACGTACCATCGAATAACCTTTCTCGCCGGTCACTGACAACCGGTCTTCTGACACACGAAGTTGTGGAGCTCTGAAAAAAAAGGAATGACTTTATGGCACCGCCCACAGTCCCCGCAGACCCTAAATACAGTGCAGACAGAATCCATTATGCCAGCCAGGAAATAAGAAATTGTTGACAAGAACTCGATGGCATCGAAAAAAGATTTTAGATCAACTTGTAAGAACATGTCAGGCTTTGTAAAAATATTTCAACCTTCTCCCAAATTTTCTTGTAGCATTGTAACCTAACAAAGAGCATTATTTCTTTGCGTTTAATTCTGGAAAACAGATAATGGGAAGCACACTGCGCTTGATTGTGTCTCTAAACATAAACTACAAACTGGAGTTCGTGTCGCAGAATACTTTTAGAATAGAGCAATTACTTGCCACTCAAGACCATGTGCCTTTTTTACCATTTCCACTACACTTGCCCCAACCGAAATTAGCTTTGTTCCGCTTAGTGCATTACCTTTCTTACGATCAACACACTAAGTCAAACAGTATGAATGCTAGGTTTTTTTTGCTGAGACATTTCGCTCATTTGTCGAAAATAGCTTAAAAGCGTCTGTCATTTTCTCGTTTTTGGATATTTTTTGACTGGAAAAAGGCAATATGACCGAATTGATTTAACTTTGTTATATTAAAAAATCGAGCTAATAACTGACAAATGACTGAAAAAAATCCCAGGTGCAAAGTGTAGGAAATTGCAATATGCAGAAGCAATACAAAATATGCAGACAGGATATCATGATGAAACCCACTTAGTCCTGACAATTCTATTTTCTCACACAGTTGGGAAAGAGCATGGGGATATACAAATGTGTTGTCGGCACATAAGATCGACATTAAAGTTGATGGTTATTCCAAGCCATCTTAGCATTCAAGTTAAACCTGAATTCAGCATTCCTGATTTTATGAACTAACCTCAGCTTGATCATGCTTAGATGGAACTACTGCAGTTTCACCAATTTCAGAAAATAATGTGGCAAACAACAACAAAATTACAATAAAATATTGCAACACACATTTTATTGAGAGCAGAAGTTTGAACCACCTACATGTGTAGTGACTAAATTTAAGTTCAATAAAATATTATCAATTTCTAACTAGGAGGAGCTGATGTAATGTAAAGTCATTACAAATACAAAACAAAATAGTACCGATCATGCAGGGAAAGTAGGACTTTGTCATGAAGCCATTGTCGATACAACTTTCCAGGAATTGGTTTTCCTGAGCAGTCTGTATCAAGGTCATTATCTGGAATGTGAGGGTCAGGCTCCGCTAAAATATAACGATACCCATCTTTGTTGAAAGGATGTTCCAATGGAAAACCATGTAAAGGCAATCTCTGCATTGAAATAAAGGCCTTTCATGACTACGAGTCACAGGCTACACAAAACTTTCACTGGACAAGCAAACAAACAACAATATTCAATGTAAGATTGGCTGGCTGCAGGCATAAAAGAAAAAATATTTTAACTTTCATTGTAATATGAACGCATTCAATAGTTATTTACAGCATGTGGAAAACCTGAAACATACTTTCCAGTAGTTTTGATTATCCTGACCAATGACATTTGCAGTTGGGTTCTCAACATCTTTTTCAAAAGATTCAGACGATTATCATTATGATGTGTCCTAATTTCACCGATACTCAAAACGATATAGTCATACTTGCGTTGTGAACCACATCATTTTGCAGATTTGTAGATCACATCAGTAACAACACTTAAAGATTTGCCAGACCATACTACATTGGCTGGCCAAAAGCACAGCAACCACTATAATGCCATAACAATCCTACCCCACTTTTTTATCTACTGCACTATAGTATGCGCTGAATACTGGAAAACCAACAAACATGAAATATATGAAAACAGATTGTATGGTTTCATTGCTTCAAATATCTTGGTCAATATCAAGCAGCATTTTAAAATTGTTACACAACACATGATCAACACCTTCAGCTCCAGGTTCGTTTTACCTTTGAGACCCACGTCAGCCACTTTTTTACCATCACTTTGCAACCCCATAACTTGTCAGACGATTGAGCTAGAGAGCTGTTCGCACCCTCAAAGATATGGTGAGTCTTCTAGATAGCATTGAAAAAAATGGGAAAGTTTTGGATTTTTTGTTGGTGACATCATAAGTGGGTTAGGTTTTAGGCCATTTTGGTTCAGGTTACCTGGCCTGGGTGCCAACTGCATGAGGGAATTTTATGACTCATGTTTTAATTGGAAACTAGGCTATAATCCAAGTCTTTTGAACCTTTGATTGGCTTTCTAACATTTCTGATTCATAAGTTATGGCCAAAAAACAACAGAATACTTAATTAATCCCCTAATTAAATATTTACCTAATTATCAATTTTTTTTGTTTTTAGGAGACTTGATGAGTCTTTTGAGGGTTTGAACAGCTTTCTAGCACGATCGACTGGCGAGTTATGGAGTTGCGAAGTGGCACAAAAATAGCGGCTCAATGTGTGATTTCAAAGTACGATATATTCGTATACCAGCAGCGAACGTGTTAACATACACCAGGGATGGTTGACAACCATTTGCAAGTTGAGATTGTGCTTTTCAAAATCTTGTACTCTTTACTCAGCAAATTTAGAACTAATATGTACTATTTCACTTTGCACAATGTATCTGCTGCTTTTGCCAGTTGATGAAAATGCTCTGTAGAAATTTACACACAGCAAAGGACAGATTTCAATAAAATCAGTTTTTCAAAATGCTTGGATTTTCTGCTACAACTTGTATATAGATTTTGTTTCGCCTTGCAGAAATATGCTCATATGATTTTGTTTTGACATTTCTTCAAATATAAGTAGAGCCGCTTTTGCAGTCCATAGTTAATCTTTCAGAGTATCCTGCAGAGCTGGTATGGCAGTGTGCTTTTGACCATTTTCTTGCTAATATAAAACAATCTAGATAGCTGGCATTTCAATTTTTGGCTGGCTGCATACTTCTAACAAACAGTTTCCTTGTCAGATGTACTTAAAGTAGTTATTTTAAATTTTTTTCAACATGTGTCTCATAGCACATAAGATAAAGGCAGGTATGTACTATGCATACTTGCAAATATATATTTTGCAGGCTTGCACACATAAATTTCATACCGTTTGTTTATTTGCTATGCACGAACTGCATAAATACATAGAAAACTTCTTGAGCTACACTACACTGTACAGGCATGTGTCTTGTGTGCACACTTTCCAGACTGGCCTGCAATAAAAATGTAGAAGGAGCATATAGTATTAGATAACAATGATACATAGTTGACACAAAAGTTTTATGAAATAGATCCAGTCTGAAAATCACGTATAACTTGGTAATTTCATTAAAGAAATGGTTCTTCTTTTTTACACTAAGATTACTGCTCACCCCTTACTGAAGGCTTATGTTCCACAACATTTACATGTAAGTTGAATATTGCACATGAAGGTTCACAGAAGTCTTCGGCAAAAATCTGGGCATGGTTTATTAAAACAAGAAAAAAAATTTCGCTCAAATGAGCTTTGTCAGTTCCACAAAATAAAGGGCAAAAATCGTAAAATCTTTTGATGAGCTAGAGTTGAGCTGAATCCAGCTCAAAGATTTTATGTTTTTTACCTTTTATTTTGTGGAACTGACATGTTCCTTTTAGAAAAATTAACATTCCTGTTTTAATAAACTGTGGCCATATTTCTGTGAGCCTCCATGTGCAATATTTTGATAATGTGGAGCAATTATCACCACAGCAGGTACGATTGAGCCTTTCTGGTGGCCAGGCAAATTCTGATGGAACTCAGTACAATGCCAGAGTAACAAAGCAACACAAGTTGTTGAAAAAATGATCAGCAAACCTGGTTGTATGGAATTTCAACTTTATTTTTCTTATTAGCATTTCCGCCAGTGGTATCTTGTGGTTTCCGTTTCTTTCGTGTTCCTCTGCCTTTACCGAAAGGTGGACAGGTACTTTGCTGAGTAGGCGGAGGTGCATTATTGTAGGGTGAATTCATTTTTTACGTGTTAGCTTTTACAAACTATGAGTCTACAGATGCAAAGATATTTGAAAGCTCAACTACTGTAGTCCAAATTAAATGACTACATTTTTCAATGTGGCTAGGCTAGTATACTGTCTTATATGTTAAAATATAAGATATTACGAGGAATTTGAACTAGCCTCAGTAGCTATGGTTTAAGGCTAAGATTAGCTTTCTAACGTAACAAAATCAATAGGTAGAAGCAATGAGAATGAGCAAGATCATCCATGTACACACCAACTACCAGGCCCGTAACCAGGGAGGGCGAAGGCTTACCTAGAGAGATTTTTTCCCCCCAGATAAATGTGTTGGATGTAATTTAAAATTCTTGGACAGAGTTCAAAAAATTTGGGCCCCTCTCAGAAAACTCTTTGCCCCTCCTGGTGTCCCAAACTGGTTATGGGCCTGCCAACTACATAAAAAATTAGAAGTGACTAGGGATACGCCTGTCCTGACACAATTCAAATAAAAGGGTCAAATGGCAGTCAAACTGCGTGGATCGTATAGTGTAATCTGTAATGGTTATGCGCTACGTCTTCTCCGCCTATGGTTTTCGGTTCGAATCTCACCTTGTCGACTTTTATTTTGTTTTTTTTCATTCAACTTTCGTTTTGTTTTTTTTCTTTACTTTTTTTCAGGCTTCGTTTTGTTTTTTCTTTACTTTTTTCAAGCTAACGAAAACCCTAACATACTATAGCGCTATCCTATTCTTAACCTAACACTAACCCGTAAACGTAAGATTATCATGTCACGAAAAACTGCAAGATCCTGCTAAAAACCATCATGTCACAAATTTTCAGCTAAAATTAAATGATAAATCTGCCTAAAAATAGTGAAATTCTCATTTCTGCTTAAAAAAACGCTATTTTAGGTGTTTAAAAGAAACTTGTAAGGCTATATGTATCAATTTTTGGTCTTGCACTCACTATCAATTGACCAGACATTAGGCCAACGACTTCCTGACATAACTGAACCACTTGGAAAAATGATGTGTTGTGGTATAAAAATATATTCTACCAATAACGTCATCTTTGAAACCAATACGCTCACTACTAAGCACAGAAGCAAATAATAAAGGTTTCAACAAGCCATTTAATTGCTTGTTAGTATGAGAGACTACAATTTTTCTGCTTGAAGCAACCTTGCGGCGTCATAATAGAAACTTCAATGGTATAGCTTCAATGGTCTTCAATGGTCATTCTAAACATTCTATTTGAATACTTCAATGGTCATTCTATTTGAATAAACTTCAATGGTCATTCTATTTGAATAAGGTTTGTAGGGCATTCTATTTGAATAAGGTTTGTAGGGTTTTGTTTCTAGTGTGGTAATTGTGTAATTGTGTCAGCTAACCCCCACTCTGTCTAAAACTTTGTGCTATACTGACTTATCTGGATTTAAAGATGGG
>Ga0210059_1011851_pt1 | contig 13275 bp, 7 predicted proteins | sample Ectturendosymbi2_FD_188042 | JGI IMG/M metagenome (GOLD analysis project Ga0210059, IMG submission 188042) | Ecteinascidia turbinata endosymbiont from Florida, USA - Sample 2 (SPAdes) (version 2) | ecosystem: Host-associated > Tunicates > Ascidians > Unclassified | place: Key West, Florida...
TAACAGTTTTTTTTCGGTGTCCCAGCGCCTTAGCTTTAATTTGTATGAAATTGTTTAATATTTGCGCCAATAAACTCTCTCTCTCTCTCTCTCTCTCTCTTTTCACACTTTCCGACTCCGACTCCATAGCATTACATGAATAAAGTTTGGTTGTCAACAATTTTGCAGCATCTAGCACAATCACTGGAAATCGTGGTGCACAGCAAGAATTACCTGCCTCAATGAAAGTTTCAAAAGAAATTGTACCATTCAACAGGCACAATTGTACCATTCAACAGGCAGTTTGCCCAATTGTACGGTTGGTTGGCAGATGACTTGCCATTTTTGTTTTTGCCCTGATGAAGTTAACTGCGCCGTCAATGAAACGTTGGCAGTATTCGATTTTACGTTTTATCTCATACACCAGTTGAGGTTTTAGACATATTGTGAATTAGCCTGGTGAGCTCGGAAATAGCAAGATATCACAAATAAAGTTATTTACTGGGTTTAAAGAAAAAGCATTTGTTTAAAATTGCTTTTCGTGGTTGATAGCTGGTTAATGACCGAACTGCGATCACCTTACTTTGGTAATAGGTTTGAAGTGCTGTACTTCAGCTTATGAAAAACTCAACCAACTATTGGCTGTTTCTACTAATTTCTTGTACGGTTGTGGAGTCAGAGATAAAATGTCCGACACCGAATCCGACCTTTCCTAAATTTCCAACACCGAATCCGACCTTTTCACACTTTCCGACTCCGACTCCATAGCATTACATGAATAAAGTTTGGTTGTCAACAATTTTGCAGCATCTAACACAATCACTGGAAATCGTGGTGCACAGCAAGAATTACGTGCCTCAATAAAAGTTTCAAAAGAAATTGTACCATTCAACAGGCAGGATTTCTAATTTGTTAGTGAGATGTAAAAAATGATTCTTGGACGGTCGGAGTGGGACAAAAAAATGTGACTCCCACTCCTAGTGTTTTTGGGAATCCGGCTCCACCCAAATTCCTCTGACTCCAGCTCCGCTACCTCGGCTTTCTGCAATGAAATCGGTGTTATAGCAATGTCAAAAATTTCGTGAAAACTTCAGTACGCCTTTTTTCGAATATGTTACGAAACCTAATATTTCTGATTATTGCTTGGACAAATTTATGAGTCTGTTGCAACCACTCCGCTGGCGTTGCGCTGAATGCGCGATTCACCACGAACGGAATGTGCTCGAAGAACAACAGCGATATATACGTGGCACCAACAAACAAGAGTGATCCCGGCGTGTGATCTCTATTGTTGCTTGCTGCCACAGTGTGACGATTTGCGCACTTGCCGCTGGGGCTTTCCGATCGCAAGAGGTCTAAACTTAGTTTAAATCCTTTCGTGTGTTCCATTCATTCCTCTTAACAGTCATAAATAGGTAATAAGTCAGATTACTGTCATTTCTTACTCGAGCATCAGGATTGGGCAGTAACGATGATAAATACTCGTTGTACCCACGTGTGTGGTTTACATTTACATCAACGTCTCATGCCTTGAAATATTTTTGTTTGCCTACGATGAGTTTATTGTCGCAAACGAAAAGTACTTTTGACTGAAATTACATTAAAATTTGAAGGTTCATTAAAATGGACGTGTAGACCAGGTCGTCCTATTGAGTTGAACTTAACAATTTTTAAATGGCCGCATCATAATTCAGTTTAGATTTTCGATGAAATTAAACGCATGCCGATTTGACATGCGTTCAAATTGTGCTACTGTAGATATCTACTCAGCTGCGCATAAATGCTTTGTCGCAACCGGCACCTGTTCTGTGGTATTGTTCACATGCATGAAGTACTGAATGTGGAAGAGAAATTGGAATTCTAAAGGTTTTTCTTGCCCTCCCCCCCTTGATGGATAGTCTCATGTTAATGATACGTGTAAACATTAAATTAGTTTACAAAAACATTTATATCTGATTTGTCAAGTGTTGCGGCCAGTGGCCCAACTATATGGACAAGTACGTACGGACTGGAACCAGTGCTTTGTAATAGACTGCTCATTGAGCCATCCGGCTGGACACAAACAGTTCATATGTTCACACAGCGTTTTGCGTAACACGTGACTCAATATTAACGCCGTTTGTTGAATGCGTTTTTCTGCTCGTCTTGCTGTGCATGTATTTACGACCTCGTCGAACATTACTCGCGCTCTTTTCGTCAGTAGTGCCGTGAGCGAGTTGTAGTCTGTCTGATCCATTAACTGTTTTCTGCGATATGTTTGCTGCTATATCGTCGTAAAAGACAAGTCGCTGTTTGTGTTAATGGTCGATAGATGTTGCCGTTTTGCGTCAGTAAAACCAGCGCAGAACTCAAGGCAATAATTTAGTGTAACCTCTCAACTCCCCTGCCTGTTTTGTGTCTCTAACAGCCGCGAGCCTGAGTAACGCATTTGTCATCGCTTAGGACAGCGTGAATCAGATTCACAGCTCGTGCTTGTGTGTTACAGAGCGAGAGACACTTCACCAAATGGTGCTCTGACCAGGATTGGGACGAAAGGAGGTGAGTCTTCACACGCCAGAAGAAGCGTCCGCTGCTCCTGCCTCACCTGCGCTACGCGTTGCTTTCTGCGCCGCGCGCTTGCATACTTTTGTTTTTGTTTTTTTTTGTTTTCTGCCGCCGATTTGCAAATTGTGCGATCTGCTCCCTTGATGCTAGATTCGCGCTGATGGTCTACGGATATCGCATTATTTTGCTAGATGCCGGTGACTTATCACGCTTGCAATTTGCGGCAAACTTATTTAACGGTTGTGTGCTGGCGCCACGGGCATTGCTGAAATTCATTTCGAGCAGCCTGTTCGCCTATTGCAAGACTACCGTAGGTTTCATTACCGTGGGACACGCAACTATTTTTCGCGTTTGTGTCAACTTACATGTTTGTGGATTTCAACCCAGTGAGGGGCTGCAGGAACGTTTTCCGGTCGTAGCGCGAAACGCGGACGACACCCGGGAAGCGCCATTCTGCACGGCCAGTCCGCGGTGAGCTGTTTTCCGTCGCGCGGGATCTTTCTACGCCCCTGCACTTGTGGTAATTACGCTTTGTCCAACCAGCGTCATGAAATTTCGAGTAATCTCTCTGCACAAAAAAAGGTTGAAAAACTCAGGAAAAAAACGGCACATAAATGAACTCCTCAATAGGCTGCAGAGGTTTGCGAAGTGTTAGAATCTAACAAAGACCCCATAAGAATGGGGTGCGCTTGTATGAAATGTATCGAACGGCAAATAAGTTTTCAAACCGTGTCTTAGACACTCCGAAATTGGATGGGAAACCACAGGATTGCACGCAACCTCGCTCAGTAAGCACGAGCGTCGATAACGCAGCGCTCTCGACCTTACAGTCACGTAGCGAGGCTAGAGCATCATTTATGCAGCGAACAGTCATCGGCTATCGCCGGAACCTCGCGAGAGGCACCGGTTGCATCGCCAATTGATCTTTGTGCGCCAGACCAACCGCAGGTTCCCTTAAGTTTCGACGAGCGACGTATCCTTTCAGGGGAGACCTCAATACAGGGTACCTCGGGCCTGGGCCACGTTACACCGGTGCAAGTCGATGCGACAGTGGCCACCGCGCACTCGAGGGGTCAACCTAAGCCTCAGGGCAGTATTGCCCCTCATTCTGCCATACACGGTCTAGCTCAACCAAGCGCTGCAGCGGCAAGTGTCAAGCATTCTGGAGGGTTGCGTAATTGGAACTTCTCCGACGGTTACTCTACTGAGGTGACCATTTACGCGCCTTTGCCCTCCTTTCCAAAATCCGCACGCAAACCTAGAATATCAACACACAGCGAGCGACGACGCGGGTTGCCGAGCCTGACATATCGCAGTTCGTCGGGCTCGAGCTCAATAAGTTCAATCAGCTCCAGGGGGAGTGAGGACGATAAGAAAGCAGGCATAGAATGTCGTGATAAAGACAAACAGCAACGTTCAACCACAATACAAGCAAGGGGTCGCGCGTTTAATAAGGCCGCTAAGCAATGCGCAAGGTCGCGAGGCGATCGCTGCAAGTCACAGCGTAGCTTGAGCCGTCATCAAATTCCAAACGACCCATCCTCCGGTCCGTCCAGCAGTGATTCCGACTCGTCGTCAAGTAGTTCTTCAGGTGGAGATCGCAAACGGGCTAAAAATAAAACAAAACGTTATGAGCGGAAACCTCATAAAACACGCTCCACTCCTATGAAAACCAAGGTTTACAAACGCAAACAATGCTCATCCAGTTCATCGGAAACCTCAGAGGCAAGTGAAGTCGAGCAAGTCACGACGACCCGCGTTTCCGACATTCAGCTGAGAGACTTCAACCCGCGAGGGCGTGAAGAATGGCTTACATGCGTCATAATGCGAGATAAGCTGATTTCTTATCTCGCATGAGCCAAGATCAAAACTGTCCGATCTTCCGAAAAATGCAACACCAACTGCAGGAAACGCAGCCTGCGGGAACATCGCGAACTGAACATTCACAAGCGTTCGCGAACAATCGCGCACAGCGACAGGACGCAGCTGTCGCTGACAACCGGTCAGTGAACTTAGCAACCTCAGCCGCTGACCGCCAACCCGACGATGACTGGGGCGTATGCTCGGTCAATTTCAGTGAAAGCAACAAAGCTGCTACAGCTCTAGCGAAAATTTCAAGCCTTCTGTGAACGCTGGGGCATAAAGCATAACTTTTCTTTAGCATACTCGCCGTCAGGCAATGGCTGTTGTGACGTTTTACACCGCATAGCTGCGTAGCGATTGCGAGCGCAGTCTGAACCACATAATTGGTGGGATTCACTTCCGAAAATTATTCTCGCAATGAACACGTTTGTAAAGCACGATATCGAGATGTCAGCTGCCATGAAGGCTTTTAACACCAATTTGCGCCTCCCCACACAACTGCTTTTCGATAATTTCGAAAAAGGTACTGCATATGTAGATCGAACCGATCGCGACAAGCCGGCAGAAACGCGACAGATACGACCGGGGAGGGACGAGTTAGGCAAAAGTCGTAGGTTTATCTTCGTGAAGAAAGGTCACGCCATACGTTAGAGTACACTGGGCCGTTTAAGGTCGATCGTAGACATGGCATTGTGGTGTGGATTTGGCGAAACGGGCGCCTGGAGCCACACAAGTTAGATCGGGCCATAGCTGCGGGCCAGCTTGAACGATCACCATCAAGTAGCGACAGTGAGGTCGCTTTCCGTAGCCATGAGTTTTAGACACCTCGGGGCGGGACACGAGACACGGAGGGTTCTCGGCCTGACGTATCAAGGGCAGGCAGTCCTGCTGGTTCTTACCCAGACGAGTCCGGACGTGGGTCGGTTTTTGACCGCCTTTTCTCACAAGCTGGTCGTCGCCTGCGGAGGACCGGACGGTGGGATGATTTTGTTATGCATTAGGTCTAGCGATGGTAAGAAAGGTTCGTTTGACGCAAAAGGTCGACTCATGACAACAAGGGCCTCGAGCACACAGGCGAGTAGCCTCGCCCACAGCCCTGCGTGATTTAGACATTTGCGATTTAACAGGCACGTAACGCCCACATAATCCTGTGTTTTCACGTCTATCGATGGTTTATGAATGCACAAACTCGTGGTTTTGATGTTGGAGGCAGCTGCGACGTAACTTAAAATGCCAAGTAACGACCCTGGAGACGGACTCAGCAAATTACTTGAGTTGTTTAACCACCTTTTACCAACCGTTTTGTGGCAGATACTGTCCTACATGTTTGGAAACGTTGCTCAATACGTAGCATTGATCGCCATACTTTGTGCCTTACTTCACTGGTTACTGTTACCGATTATAGTAATCCGATTACTCATAAACAAACTTGGTGATGTTTAATACTGTCTTCTTTATTCTGCAGAATAGGTTCATGCCGGACATTGAACAGGTAATCGTGTTCCGTCACTGCACTAGAATGTACGCAAACCGATGTCGACGTTGCGCTGCAAAAGCTGGCAGAATGTGCGAGGGAGTCGCGGCGCTGGGAGGAGAACCTGAACTGGCAAATCCAGGGCTGTACCGTTGCTGCTTCACATTTAGATAATCTGCATGCAACTGTGGGCAAGCCTTTGCACCTTGATAAAACTAAATGGAATGTCTATAACTTTCGTTCTCGTTTTGTTTTTTTTCGCAAACGGCTGAGCTGCCTCGTTGCGCGAGCAGCCTACTACGCAAGCGGAAACGCAAGCGGGGTGGGAAAAAGGTTCGCGCACGGGCGCTTCGCCAACACACAGCTAATGACAACTTGTGCACTGACGCCACCCAGCAACCGCTCGAGTTCTGCGACTCGCGGCCCTCGGCGCAAGCCGCGGCTAACACGCCGGCGGCTTCGACTGATGTTTTGCTGGGGGAGTCTGCTAGTTGTGCCGCGCCTACCGCGCCGTTTCCAACGGTTTGCAGCAACGAATTGCTTGAAATTCTAACGGATTGGACGCCCACACTGTTGAAGTAGATGATGCGGTTTCGCTGCATCTCGACTGTGAATATGATTGTTTGCTTTGAATGCCATTTTTTATTGTTGTCCTCATTTGTATATATCTTTTCAGAACCGTACGAGCATGGTGAACGAAGGGTTTTGGATCGGCCTCGAAGTGGCGAATACCCGGCAAGTCATGTACGGTCGGCAGCACGCGCCATCGATTATCTGCACCTAGCGTTCGACTTCACACCAGAGGTGGAGGCCACTAGTGCCTTGTGCGAGTTCAGCCGCAGGCGTCTGGAGGGTCAGCTGTACAACTGTCATGAAGCTTTTGCCAACGAAGTTGCCATGTACGCCGAGCTCAGGAGAGCCCGATCTCGTTCGGGTGCAGATGAGCACGAAGGGCTGCGTTGGCAGCAATGGGCCAGGCGCTATCGCAATGCGCCTTATTCAGCTGAATTAGGCCCTCACAACGCCCCACCTGGCGCAGGGGGACACAATATACGTTCCCAGCAGCCTCTGATAACGTCTGCCTCGCACCAACACCGGGCGCCACACGCCCAAGGGTGCCTGCCGCGAGCTCTGTTAATGCTCACCACTTGCCGAACGCCACACAGAGTGCCACACACGATCCACCGTGCCCTAGACGGACATTTCTTTGAAAAGGAGGGGATGTTGTTGCGGCCAGTGGCCCAACTATATGGACAAGTACGTACAGACTGGAACCAGTGCTTTGTAATAGACTGCTCATTGGGCCATCCCGCTGGGCACAAACCCTTCACATGTTCACATAGCGTTTTACGTAACACGTGACTTAATATTAACGCCGTTTGTTGAATGCGTTTTTCTGCTCGTCTTGCTGTGCATGTATTTGACCTCGCCGAACCGTACTCGCGCTCTTTTCGTCAGTAGTGCCGTGAGCGAGTTGTCGTCTGTCTGATCCATTAACTGTTTTCTGTGATATTTTTGCTGCTATATCGTCGTAAAAGACAAGTCGCTGTTTCTGTTAATGGTCGATAGATGTTGCCGTTTCGCGTCATTAAAACCAGCGCAGAACCCGAGGCAATAAATTGTTCAGAGTCACCTCCCCTGCCCTCTTTTGTGTCTCTAACAGCCGCGATCTTATGTAATGCCTCCATCATCCCATAGGACAGTCGGAATCAGGTTCACCGCTCGCGCTTGTGTCCTCCAGAGTGACACGTCAAGTGTAACACCTTCATCATCGCATAGGACGGCGTGAATCTGATTCACAGCTCGTGCTTGTGTGTTAAAGAGCGAGCGACACCTCAACACAAGCCAATTTGTTTCGCGACCCATAGTTTGAGAAGCCCTGACCTAGACAACTGCTACCTGGACAACTGTTGCCTAGACAACTGCCACCTAGGACAATCCCTAACAAGAATAACAGTCACCCAGACAACTGCCACCAGGACAATAGCCAGCCAGGACAACTGCTACTTAGTTCAACCTCACCCAAAATAACTGCCACCCATGACAATTATCACCCGGACAACTGCCATCTGGGACAACTACCACCGCAGGGGCTTAGTGCGGGGTGCAGCGTGGGGCGGGAACCTGAGCGAACGGCGTTACTGCAATTATTTTCGGGCGTTGGAACGCGTTCCCACGTCTTTCTTTTGTAGTTTGAAGATTGGTTTATTTTTTCCGTCATTTCCCTGTCATAGACCGACGTTTTTTAAATGGCCGAAACATTGAGTCAAATCGATCATCAGAATATAAAAGGTAAGCTGGTGATTACGGTTACGGTGAGTTTTTATCCTGTCACGGGACAAATGACCGAAACATCTCAGCGAAAACAGTAACCCAGGTTTGAAGTGCAATGAAAGCAAATGCTTCATAACTTAAAACTGATGTTAAATTGCTATTGAAAATGGCTAGTTTTTTGGGCGGATTCCCACATTTTTTACCACTGCACCCCTTTGCCACCTGGACAACTTCCAGCTAGGATAATGCGTGTTGCACATCACATAACAACCACAACCTATCGAACTCAGTTCAGAAAATTGTGTGGCGGCACGTGAAGGAGTTCTTGCGGCCCCGCTGTTGAGAACCTCTGTGCTACGGCGTTGTTGCTTCAACATTGTGAAACAAACGTGATATTTTGGTAGTGGCTACCAATGTACTTTGGTAAACTATGCACGGCGTTGCTGTAGATTTTTATGACAATTAAAATAGCCACAATAATCGAAAACATTGTTTTATTCCACGTATCGGCTTATGCGTAAGCCATAATCAGGAATAAATGAAATGCGACAGTCAAAAGGAAAAATATGGATGCAATTTAGGGCATTCGTACTTATTGTGGCTGTTTTATTTGTCATAAAAAACGTGATATTGTAACTTTGCTGTTGCTACCATATGCCCCACAAATCAAAAGCTAAAGTAAAGAATGTACAGGACTTTGGATGAACGGGAGTAAACGCGGGTTTAATAGGGGTGTGGAATGAATAGCTATATTGCGAACATAAAAATATGTGTGGATGTTGCTTTCATACCCTGATTTGGATTTCAGAAATGACTTTTGTTTGGAAGTTTACGTTAGGAACATTGTAATGAGATCTAAACAAAATTAGAAACAATTTACAAACCTTTCAGATGGGTATTACAGTGTTGAAACACCTTGAAAGAATAATTACTACATGGGAAAATGAACTACTTAATCTTAAACCAGATTATTACAATCATAAAAATCACAAATGCAGGTGTTTACTAGTACAAAAGTGATTAAATTTGCTTTGCATGCTGGCAAGCTGATTTTTTAAATCACTAGGATAATATTATTTTGGTAAATAAACTTTGAAGCACTTCAACGTGTAAAGAAACTCAATTAGCGATTGTCCCTAGCACAGTTTCTAATGCAATAAATTGCTGCATGGCAATTTCTTTGCATCCGGTGTATTTTTCCTTCCTGAAAAGAGTATTAATTTTACTAAAATTTCACCATTTCACAATTTGCTACAAATCACAAGTATGATGACTTCTTTTCTGGAATGAAGTTTGCAACAAAGCCAACAACTGTACACAGCCACATTGTTTACAGTGAAGCGCACGCATCAGATGGAAAAATGCTCAGCAATTTGGAATTTCGACAAGTTGTTTTTGGCCTTGTTCCAAACATCAATACCAGTAAAAGAGCTCGTCTTGCAAGAAAGAGAGCCTGCTTTGCATAGTTTAGTTATTGGCATTTATGTATGACTGCAAAGTGACCCTATTTACCTTTCCTCAAGCCTGGCATTTCTGTAGCTTAGTAAGTCTCCCATCCAATGTTATAGTTTTTGATGCTTGGCCTCTCACAAATGGCAAAATTGCCAATCCGGCCCAAGTTCTACCTAAAACGTAGCCATTCTATTTGTCCAATTAAATTGCACCTTGCAAAGTAAGCCCGAAATAACTGAAAAGTAGTCTATTCTATCTCATTATCTATGCAACCATGAATTAATTTCGAGAAATCCCCTAGAAGGACATATGTGTCCCACAACCCTTATGCCATATATCGCCATTATGCAAAATTGTTCTTTTAAACATTTTTTACTAGGCATATATGTGGACCAAATAGAACTGATTTTGACCACTTTTGAGCCGTTTCATTCATTTTGATATTAATGTTCATTTGCAGGGTTAAGTTAAATTGTAATGATAATTGCTGGGACATTATAATGAACATGTAGACCAGGTCGTATGTCTGAGCTCTTTTCGGCATTTTTTAAGTGGTCAAATCGCATTTCAGTTTGGATTTTCGATGAAGTTAAGCGAATGCAGATTTATTGTGGGTTTAAAGTCTGCTGCATGACGCAACTATGGCATCTGCTTTGGCGTTGTTCTTGTGTGTAAGGTACTGGGTGTGGAAGGGAAAGTGGAAATCTATTAAAAACATTTGTTTTTGAACATTTCATCTCAGGTTCATCATTCATATCCTCGTTTTGCATGTCTTGAGTATGTTTGGAATCGAACTTTACATATTTTTGCAGCCATGATGTGGAATGTGGAAAACCATGTGAAGAACGCAACAACCTCTATGAAGGAAATTTCTATGACGATGAACAGGCGAAGAATTGAAAGCTCTGGGCGTTTTTTGCAAACTTTCGACGAGTCAGAAGAGCATGCTCTGCGTTCTTCCCTTCGTGATGATTCAGGCTTGGACATGTCAATACTCAAGTAACTAACCAATGTCACTGCGAGAGTAAACGATTTGTGATGAGCGCGGTTGAAGTCGCTGCACAACGAAAATTAATTTGCCATGTTTGTCGGTTTGTTTTTTTAACTAAAAATCAACTTATTTTAATGAAAACATAGATGCGTGAACAAATCTGAGGTAAGCATTGCTTCGCAATCTGTATATCGAACAAGGATTTGGACGGATTTGCTACTTCATTGGCATGATTGCACTCACATGCATCAGGCGAAAGTGCAAACATGTGCGTCGCTTCATGATCCTAACGCATCAAAGACATTTGCGCAGGTGCCGTAATAACTAACAGCGTGTTCTATGAACTCAGTGTTTTTTACAAAAATGAACTTCGGCTCAAATTGGACTGCTGGCAGAGCGGAACAAAGTGTTAAAGCATGACTTGCATAACATTGCTCGACAAACAGTACCTCAGCTAGGGATTACGTGTGCAAATGTGCGCAACGAAGGAAGAATGGTGCCAAATACACAGCGCAATGGCACGACTAGCTTCGGTCGATCACGTTTTAATAATCGAAATGGCAAGGGAAGATGCGAAATTTTGAGCAAATTCAGGGGCGAATGTAAAATCTGCTTGAAAGTGGAAGCGTGTAATGTGTAGCAACAGGGGCGAAGCTAGGGGGGTGCCAGGGGGGACCACTGCCCCCCCCAAAATTTTGCCTGGCCCCCCCAGCATCCCCCCAAAATTAGGTCTCTTTCTGTAGTTCTCTTTCTGAAAGTCCTGCACAGACCATTGACAGCTCCCCTTGTTGCAAAACTGGCCCCTCCAGTGGCCCCCCCAAATGAAAATGTCTGGCTCCGCCCCTGTGTAGCAATGCGGTTCTTTGGATGGGGCAATCAACAAACAGGCCAGAGAGCGCCTTGTTAGCTCCCTACGCAACTAACTTGAGGTTTCGTGCAGCTCGGTCAGGTGCAACAGCCGTTAATGATTTCATCGCCATCAGCAGCGTACAGTATGTCACTGCAGCAAATCCCAGAATCAACGTTGCATCCGGCCAAGGGTTGTTGGGTTTTGCAGCCTCAGAAGGAGTCGGGGCCCAGCGGACATGCGTCGGCTGCTGGTTCTAGTGTTTCTTATGTTTTAGGTGACAGTATCGAGCTTGTGACTTTTTTGTCGAATATTGTACTTCGCATATCGAATCGAGCATTTCTGAAAATGCTGACGATCCTTTGGTCGCAAAAGCAATCTTCACTTCACCGACATCGCAAAAACAAGCAGGTTGCGGTGGAGCGATGAATCCAAGAGGGTACGCCTGTTTGTTCAGGTTTGAGCAGTGAAACATTGGAAATGTTGGTGACCAGAACGAAGGGCTTCATCTTAACCACCTCGTCTTTTTCACGTGTAAAACTACCGGCATAAAATTTTGTGTGCACACTGGGAGTTGCATAAATACATTGATCTTCCACAGGATGCGTCAGTTAAGTCATGCAATGTTGAAGCTTATGGCGTTGGCAGTGGTCACGCGCGAATGCAGGGCGAAGTACAGTTGACATTTCGTTTTGGCGATTTACCAGATAGAAAAAGTGAGCAACATGTGTAGTTGCGGATTCACCGCTTGAATTTGCTGGTTTTCCGCATGTTTGTGAGCTTGGTTTGAAACGCCACAACAGTTTGTCACTGTCAAATATATATACACAAGCATGTTGCTTTGGTAGCGCTTTTGCTGCAAAAACACTGAATTAATGTTGTACGCTGACGTTCGCGATTTCTTCAACAATTTGCATTTGAAGAAACGTCGACCACCGAGCTGGCGCAGTTACGTATGCTTGTCACTTCTCTGCAATATTGCTATTAGCGCCCTCTTTTGCTGATCTTTTCCCTCGACAGTTGCTCAACCCGCCAATTTGTACATAGACACACTTTCCCCTTCGAAGCTTGTTATTTGTTGCTTTATTGACCAGTCGTATCTGACTGATCGACATATAAGTACACCCTTCTCGACATATAAGTACACCCTTCTCGACATATAAGTACACCCTTGGTTTTCTTCTGTTTTGCTTTTTTTCTTCTGTACCTCTTTAATTAGTTTTTGTAACTTTTTTACTTTTTTATTAGTACTATTTTTTAATTTTTTTATATTGCTAAAAATATCCTAGAAGAAAGGGATCAAGAGCAACAGTGGTTGTATTAGGATAGAAGAAAAGGGATCAAGAGCAACAGTGGTTGTATTAGGGATAAAACAGGAAAACTACTTTTTGAACAACAAGAGATAGAGAAAAGATGGGTGGAATACATAAGTGAATTGTATGACGATGAACAGAGAGGAGCGAGACCAGACTATGATGACAATACCGGTCCATCCATCACCAAGGAGGAGGTCATATGGGCGAGAAAGAAAATGAAAGATGGCAAAGCTGCAGGCGCAGATGATATCACTACCGAAGGTTTAAAAGCTCTAGATGAAATCTCACTGAATATTCTCACAAGTTTATGTAATAAGATATACTCCACTGGATACTTACCTGCCGACCTGATGAAATCCGTCTTCATTACATTACCTAAAAAACCAAAAACTACAGAATGCACTGAACACCGGACTATCAGTCTAATGAGTCACGTGCTGAAGCTAATACTTCGAATCTTGTTGGGTCGGAATGAAATGAAAATTGATCAAGAAATTAGCAGTAACCAGTCGGGATTTCGACCAAGAATGGGCAC
>Ga0210059_1011852_pt1 | contig 13274 bp, 11 predicted proteins | sample Ectturendosymbi2_FD_188042 | JGI IMG/M metagenome (GOLD analysis project Ga0210059, IMG submission 188042) | Ecteinascidia turbinata endosymbiont from Florida, USA - Sample 2 (SPAdes) (version 2) | ecosystem: Host-associated > Tunicates > Ascidians > Unclassified | place: Key West, Florida...
GCGTCGCGGCCGCCGTACACGTCGCACAACGAACAGTGAGTCATGTTCGTGAACTCTGGGGCGAAATAACGACGATCGACAGCGAGCGATTACTACAAATACGTGTATTGGCTTCAATTCTGTGCTGTGTGTTTTATGTCAAGACTGACGACGTCACCGTACCTGGGTCGGATTGAACCGGCGCGGGCTGGTTTCGACAAGCGGCAGCACCGGAAGCAGAGCGACGGCTTTTGAAGCAAACTTCTTTTTCGCTTTCGCTGTAATCACAAAGCAGAAAGTTGACGACATGACCGAAGCGAAGATGAAATAACTGTTTGGATGCGGCAAGCCGGGATCAAGCATAAGGCCCGATGGCACCCGCCAGTGATTTGCTTTTGCACGAGTTGAAGTTTACTTTATGATCGGAAGGCAATTTTTGTACATTCTGGATTAGTTCAGTAACCTCGAGCGAGTTAACCTTTACATCACTTTTTAACTCACAGCTATGCTGTACGAAAAAATATTCTTGTGTTTTACGCATAAAAGCCATTCCCGCTTTAAAAACTGCAAAGATCACTGAAATAACACTATCAACAAGTGCTTAACTGTGTCTCATACTATTAAACGAGAGGCTCTTGCGACGGCCATAATAGATGAATAGTTTTTTATCTAAAGCATCAAGTAAACGGCACGAAGCGTTAACTGCAATCTGACAGCGAAAAAAACCCACATATTATCGTCGAAAAAACTTGAAAAAGCCTAATCGTTATTGCGCGTGAAACCGCAAAACACGTTCGCAAAGTCAGAGAGCAATGGCGTAGCCAGCCCAAATGGAGGGGGGAAAAATCTTTAATGTAAGGCGAATAACACTATCTTTTTTGGAAAAATGCATCTCAAAATGACTATATGTTACAAAAATTTGGGGGGGGCATGGCCTCTTTGGCCCCTCCTGGCTACGCCTATGTAAGAGAGCAACGAGCTATTTTTCACAACGTTTGTTCCAATCTCCCAGTTGCTGCAAAGCAGCAAGCAGCGACGTGGTAAATATTGTGTTGGCCTCAGGTGATATCTGAAAACCACGTGCAATTACCATAGCTTCGCTCGCAGGGTAGCAACAACGCTCTAAAACGCTTTTGATGTAATACACTTCGTGCACGGAGACAGCGGATCTACATTATCACTTGATCGTCACGTAACAGCGGCATTTCACAGATCCACGGGATTTCTGCCGAGTACCGCCTTTGACATAGACGAAAACTGATATTACGAACAGCCTGGCGATCGGCATCTGCGCACCATGCAGCTCACCTCAAGCCGAACACCGACGCACAAGACCCCACTTCCTCGTTCCACACGCAGTAGGGGTCTTGTGCGTTCACACATCGTTCGCAATCGCCGTACACTGAACAGGAAGCCATCGGCAATCGAATCACTGAAGCATTGGTCTGAATGAACAATTCTTGCTCGCTCAAGATCACCTTGTCCACAGCTGCGCTGTCGTTCGCCTGTTCACAAACAGGGCGTTCAGAGGCATCCGCAACGCCGCATTGTGACGTATGGCGCACTTGAAGCCAGTGCATTTGACACACACCGGATGGGGGTGACAGTTAAAAAACTTACATTTATGAGCGATAAATCCGGGAGAGCCCACGATATTTGCTCGTTGACAGTTGAGACGACAACCCGCTTCAACAATCCACTCTCTGTAGATTAAAGGTATTGTTGGTTTTACTCGGCATGCCTCTTCAGCGATACCGCATTTCAATCACGATTTATTTGGTAAATGTTTGAAAGCTTTTGCGCCAATCTGGCCACCGGTGTCCGCCATAAAAAGAACTTTGAGGAAGTTTAGGAAAGTCTTACGAAACAACAAACTCTCTGCATTATAATATTTGCATATCGAGTGAAAATACACGAATGAATAATTGAAAGGAGGAAAGAAAGAATTCTTACCGCTGACCATGTAAAGCACTGTAACATTGTGGGCAAGGCCGGACAGGGCGCTGGCCATCTGATGGACCACTAGGTGACGATAACGCTGTCCACTCTCTTTATAAAAAATACCCCCCGGGCTGGGGAATATTGTTCCGAACTTTATCGGGTGCATCTTTGTGAACATAAGTCTGCGAAAAAAAACAACAAAAATCGGTAAAAAAATCAAAAAACTTTATATATAATCTTACACGCTGCGTGGAGAAGCATACTCGAATACGTAGAGTCTTGGCCGCAACCAGCTGATATTTTCGGTGAGGTAAAATGATTGTAACTTGGACCTAACAACTTGACATGTTTTTGAAAATTTCGGGAGAGCAATTTCCTGGTTTCCCCCTGATTTCGGGCCTGGATGGAGTCACTCAAGGCGAGCTTAACACCTGTCGTGCGAAGCATTGCTTACTTTGCAAGATTACGCTGAAAGACAACTTTCGACAGACTGTGGAATCGATACAAGGAAACCCCGACTTGCTGCAAGTCGATAACGAAATGACATTTACTATTCCGGAGTGAGTATTAGTGGAATTGTTGGCAGTTATGGGCCTGAAAAGAACCGCGCAGGTACTTTCGCGTCCATGAGGTACCATTGTTTGTGCAATCAACATTGGCAGAAATTGCCCGGCGATGAGTTTGCCCTTAAGACGCGAGACGTTGAAAAGGCAGCGTGCAAACGATAAAAATCAAACACAGCGAGAAACCATACCTGTTCTGAGATAACCTTCTGGTGTCATCAACACAGGTATCAGGAGGCGGGCGCACGTTCACGTCGTATGTGGTCTTTATCGTGTCCGCGCCTGCGCGATTCCAGTAGAACGAGTTCTTCTGCATGCGATTGACGATATCTTGCATCTTGTACGTGCATATGGCGATGCCGGCCGCTGCGTCGCTGCGACGTTAAACGGGGGGTTGAGCGAGCGATTACGACGAACTGACGTCAGCGAGGGCTCGGTTGAGCTTTCAAGGCTTACCTGGGCATCGCGAACAAGGCGTAGATTGTCGGGTTTCGTGGTTGGTTCTCGTCAAAGACCTCGAATGTTGACTCTGTTGCGAAAATCAGTGATTTAGCGGATTTTGCGACAATAATATCGTGGTTTCTGCAAAAACTCTGCCGTTCGTGAGGGAAAAAAACAGATATCATGGTTTCTGCAAAAATTTTACCGTCGGTGTGGAAACGAAAACGTTGCTTTCCTTTCAGTTTGTTATAAATTGTAAAAATATCCGTCTACTTTCCGCAAGGCGTCCGCAAATAAAGGGTCAAACTAGCATTTCCGAGCGATCAAACTAGCATTTCCGAAAAATAAGCACAGTAGCTGTGCAGTTGCGGATTCCGACCAGGACTTATATTGTTGCATCATGGCAGGTCCGGGCGGATCGTTTACTTTCTGGGCTGCGTGCTATTTGCCGAGAAACGTATCTCTTTCATCTTTGTGTAAAATCCAAGGAAAATACTAGAGTCCACTTGAATAACTTCTACGACCATCTCAAGGTCGCGGTGCCCAACGACTCGAGTGCTGCTCTGATCAGACGTCGTGTTTTTGCAAGCGGCAAATATTTAAAGGTCCGGCAGAGCTGAGATATAGCGCTGGTGCGAACAGCAACTGAGCAGCGCATCAACGCGCGATGGCAACTGCAAGCGTTCCGAGAAACACTGACCGACAAAATCGTAACGGAACGGAGATCGGCCGGCGTCGGCCGACGATGCGCAGGTTATCGTCATCTTGCTGTAGGTGGCGAATTGCCCGCTCATCAGCCATGGCGTTCCACCATGGTCATTCTGTGGGTAGAAAAAAAAATGGTGAATGTAGTGGTCGCGAATTTTTTTGCAGAGTTTTGTGCGGTTTCCAGTTGTGCGCGGTTCCGTGAGCAAAGTTTTCTTTCTGGATTCAGAAAAAGACCCGCAATGCCACACGGTTAGAAACGTTGCAAATTAATTTATTGCAAGCAAGCAGCCTTATCAGATTGATGCTTGGGGATAGTTCGTTTTTGTTTTATATATACTTCATGAACAATTACGCGTGTTTTCACATTCCCGAACTAAATCGGAGATGGTTTGTTGAAGGAATACGCTTTTGCCCATGTTGTGTCTCTATGCAGACAATCAGTTTTACATGCACGCCTGGCAGACTTTTAACGGTGTCAGTCACGCAGCAGTTAACATATGCGACGTGAATGCGCGAAAAGGGCGGAATATTTCCTCCAGACAAGGAGAGTAAGCACAGAGTCTACAGTGGAGTTTGACCGTCTGTAAGCACGAGTTCCACAGGAGACTTACGTATCCTCTTGCACGGCCAGACTCGAACCCACAGCCACAGCCCTGGCCGAAATTTTCTCGGCAAAGCGACCGCGGAATGCTGTGTTTGTTAAACTAACTCACTGCGTTAGAATCACATCGAGACTTTTCGCCGTGACTCCCGTTCCTAAACTTTTCCTACTTCCAGCTGGTTTCGTGATGTCGCTCTTGCGTCACACTTAAAACGCTACTTGCCGCGTGACAATGCGTGTGATCGCAGGAGCGTGGAATGCTCTCTGCGAGTTGTAGCAAAAAGCATCTAGCGTTTTTTTTTGGCACACGAGTTCAACTATCTCATTTACTTTGACGCTTCAGCAAGAAGCCGGGAGAAAGCGAAGCATTTTTTAAATCTCAGGTCGAAAAAGCGAAGGCTGCTGAAATAACGACCCTCACATGACATGACATGTTAACCAACAGCGCCGCAAGTGCTCAGCAAACCCTTTAATCCGTCGAGGCCCGAGGACACTGTCGCCTCCCGGTTCATTCGAAAAATGCACCAAAGGCTTTCAGTTGAAATGTGTGAGGGAAGTGCGAATGACGTAGTGGGTAAAATCAACCTGGACGTTTCAAAAGCTACGAGACTTTTGTTTGGAAAAATCCATTGTCTTGTTACAAAGGCTGGTTGACTTGCACACAGTCTTGGCAAAATTGCTTACGTTTCTTAGATGTCCGAGACACTGGTAGTCGTGCGAAACGTGACATTCCTGACCACGCATAACAATCTTGGCAACTGAACGTTACTTTGGGGATTTGTCAAGCTAGTCTAAATTACTCTTAATTTGCCAAAATTGAAGGAAAGTATCTGGCAGGCCTTTCGCTACTGACTTTGCCAGGGTTTCAAAAGATATATTTTGTGGCTGTGTTGGCATTTACTGAACACGAGGACATCGTGCCTTGCATGACATCGTTACGCCATGTAAACACAGGGATTAAAGGCGTAGGAGGTCGGAAATAGCTTGGAAACAACCGGCCTGCGCTGAAATGAGATCTAGATAAAGGCGGGGTGGTCTTTTTGGTGGTCAGGCTAGTATCAAGGAAGCGGTTGTCCGTAATGAAGACGGCAGAACTTCATAAAAACAGTTTTAATTTAGCCACGGATTTTACAAGCGCGCAACGCAGCCTTACCAGATGCTGGACTGCGCTGAGATCGCAGGTTCTCGTTCGTAACTTACCACGCAGATTGACGTCACTCGCGAAACCACGTTTCGTTCGTTCCTGTCGCGGGACATGCCGAAGTCGAACGGTCGGAATTCTTCCGCCTTCTCGCGAAGGAAAAGCAACATTTTGTCTTGGCGGGTGTCCGCTTGCCGGGCGTGGAACATGTTCACAAAGTCGGGGTCTGTGGCACATGAAGAGGCACATGAGCTACTTTACAATAGGATACCGGATATTTTGAACAACAGACCGGTCAGGAAAAGGTCGCCCTGTTTCAAAAGCATCAACACCTGCAAATAGCAACAACTGTTTAAACAGGAAAATGGGTTGTTATGTTTAGTTGTTCTACTCAATTCAAAGCGCCATCAAATACACAAAAGAAGTCTTAACCTTACAAAGGAGTCGTTCAAAATTTCTTATCGCGCAAAAGCGCGAGGCGGGAGAATTGCCCACATTTTCGTGCTTTTTTTTAATAATTTAGCTCCAATGTATCGGTCCCGAAATGTATTTCTCGCTGCGATCTGAGACGAAACGCTTCCTGCAGCCCTGGTCAATTGCGGCTTAGCCAGGTGACCATGCTTGGGCAGGTGGCGCGGCATTCACGACAACAGCGTGTGCGCGCCGACAGGCTGCCGCTAGGTTGTTGGCAGACCGGTACGAAACATCTGCTCGTCACAACCAGTCGACCAGAACGTGTTACCGTTCAGCCAGTATTTGTCGCCTTCCCTCGTCCGGACATTAACTCCGTTCAAAGCTTTTGAAATAATTCCGTCGTTTCCTCGCTGGCTGCTTTTCGTGGCGGTGAACAGTAGGTTGTCTGGTGAAAAAGCAACAGTGTTTCGCGTTGCGTTTGCTGCTAATACTTTTTCAAGAAAATGCACTTCTTTCGCTCAAATTTCACTTTTGCTAATACTTCTTAAACATGTTTCTCAAAAATGGCTTAATGCCATTGCTTGCGCCGTGATCTCCTCTACCAGCGAAAATCTGGTTTGGTAATTGCATCGAAACGAATCAGCGCCATCGCGGTGTGGTACGTTGCCAACAACAATTTTATCAAATGCACAAATCTTGGTTTCTTTACAAATAGCCTCAGTAAGATTCTTGTCCTCAGGCGACAGGCAACCTCGCGTTTTAATCGAAAAGCGTGAATTTCCGCACCTAATTTCAAAAAAAGCTTGACATGCTTCAAAAAGTGTTTCTTAATTTGAATTACTCACTTGTTATCTTGGAGATTACAGAAGCGTGCGGGTTGTGCGGTGATTTCCATGTACCACGTTCTATGGTCCCGGGCAGAATGACAAATATCTGCGGGCATTTCATTCTGATTAGCTTCAGTGTGCGATGTCAAGCGAAAGGCCTGTAAGATTTCCGCTCAGCTTACCTCCTTCAGCACGTAGCAACACATGGGCGAGTAAGCCATTGTCCCGCAGGTGTACAAATGCGTCGAGTTGACGGACACGAGGACACGGATAGCGTTCTGACACAGGGCCTGTAAAACAGGTAGCCCGCTTTGTAATTGCTCTGCAGCAACAAACGAGTCGAGACCCAGCTTTCACAATTTTTGCTCGAATTTTGGAGCAGCTGTGTGCGCAAATAATTTCCGTTATATGATGGTGCAATGGGTACTTATTGAAAATTTCCCAAGTTCACTGACGACGTATTTAAAACACATTAAAACGCTACAAAAGAGCGGTGAAGCAATCAGCTTTCAACTTGGCATAGTAGTTTATTGACAAACATGCTTCCAATACGATCCCTGCCTCACACACAGCAGTACGGTTTAACAGATGAAGGTATGAAGAAAGACGCACTCGTATTACCCGCGATTTGCACGAATTATGCTCACTTAAAGACAATTGCAAGTTACGTTTCGAATGCTCAAAAGCTTACGGGGTTGCCTTTGAACTTGGTGCACGTTTCGGAGTGGGATCGCGATGGACTCCAGTCGATCTGGAAGGCATAAACGTTTCACTATTTCTGGGTGCACGGCTTCAAAAGGCTCAAGCAGCATTTTGCATTCTACGCGCTTACTTGTGCGATAACATTCGTGACGTTTCTGGCGTCGAGGGCTAGGAGGGTGTTGATGCCCCCCACGTAAATCCGTTGTCGTTGATGATCGTGGTGCATTGACAGAAGGGCACCGCGCGATCGCGATCGGTAGGTTTCCAACAATTCGGAAGCGTCTGCGTATGTTAAATAAACACGCGAAACGTTTAAAAAATTATAAAGAAATGATGAAATTGTGATTGAGGTTGTTTAATGTTTTCCCAGAATGACAACAAGAACAAAAAGCACAACCCCTATTACAGATTAGTCAAATGAGAGCAAACGCACTTGCGCTGCTTGCTTGTATGACAGATTTCGCTAGATATCACCCACATACAAAGAGTGGCTGTTCACCTGTGAAAGCAGGTGAGCGATTCTCCTATTTTGACCTAGAACTGCGACTGTTGCCGTTTCGAATGACAACCGCCAGCGGGTCTGACCTCAAGCTTTGAAGAATGTAACAAGCGCATCAACTACATGCGGTCAGATCAGGTGCGAAACTCGACATCGGAAATTTCAATCCGATTTGAGATTTGCGGTTGGTCTGGAAACCGGTTGGGTAACTTGGATAAGGATCATGCCAATTTGAAAAAAAAAAAAAATTTTGCCCTGTCAGAATGATTTTGTGGCCATATGTTTGTGTGAGATCTTATTCTAAGCTTTGCTGTAATTTTCTAACACAACATGATAAAATTTGGAAAATTGAAAAAGTGAAACAAATGAACCGGAAAAATATGGATTAAATTCAGCGGATATTATAACTCTGACTGTCAGCCATCAGACAGGATGAAGTAGATCAGCAGATTTGTGCTATTATGAGCACTCAACAACCTCGATTGCTTCCAATTAGCCGAACAAACTACTCTGTGAAAGGAGCCACCTCAATCTCTACGGGTGACCACGCATCTGCGACTAACTGAACGGATCGGTTGAAATGAAAGTCATCGATGCGACGATGGCTTGCCACAGGTATGGATAAAGTGAAATGTGTTGGCAGGTCTGCTTGCGGCCAAAAACGTGACCAAAACAGCATTAATTCTGGATCATTTTTACACAAACGTTTACTGATCTACGAAGGCTATAGATAGACGGCCGGATTACCTCCATAACTTCGTGGTTTTAGTCACAAGCTACATTTGTTACACCTTTGTCATGGAAGACATGAGAAAATCTACAGAAGGCGACGGAAGCGCTGCCGATATCAGGTTTTCGATCTTCGAACCCGAGGTGTGCATGTTATCGCTAAAGCAGAAACCGCCCAAACCACCAGAAAACTGCATCAAGCCATGCTGTCGAAACGACGACATTGCACAAGGGGCGAAGTCAGGCTTGTGTGTTATTGAATTTAAACAAATGATGTAGGTCTCAAGCATTCGCAAGTTACTTTTTTTGTTAAAAATTCGGAGTAATTACGCTTTTAAGTTACTTTCCGAAGACATAACTGAAAATAATTTTTTGTGAGACATAACTGCTGCTGCAGCGAAGATGGGATCGCAAGCCTTTGAGTTCTATTTCGACATGCCATTCTGTGGCGAGAACACGAAACCTCATCGACAAAAAATGTAACCGCGTTTGCAATCGTTAACACGAATGCTTGGCAATCTCCTGAAACCAGCAGAGTTGACTGTTGTTGCTGCGAAGGACTAGTTGGATATTAGGTTTCGATAAAACATGTGCTATATATTAGCGAAGTTATCTTGATTCGTTAAGTGCCAGAGCAGTGCCCGCTTGTGCAGGCTGCATGGTGATATACGTGTCAGAGTCGACCCATCCGAATATGTTATACCCTTGAATTCCTGTCGGTTCCGGTGGGTTTAAAGTGCAAAAACGTGTCGGAGTGACATGTAAGCAACTGCAACAACCAAGGACTGAAATGACTTGGCCAGCGACATGCTTGAAGAAATGGGCGTGGTGCTTCCGGTAGTACAGACCGCTATTTGCTTGGCAGGGCACTAGAATATGAAGTACTGTATTAGGATGATAACCACCAGAGGACAGCCTGGTAATAAACTGGCAAATGTCCCATAGGCACACTTAAACAAACGTTGAAGACGACATCGGACAGAGAAACAACTTTCACCTGTCTAAACGGCAATCGCTCAATGCATACCGAAGCGAGTTTATATTACACACAACATTTCGTAGGTTACCGTTTTTCAATTCGCAGTTGCTTTAAGGTAACAATCATAACATTAACATGACTTCTTTCAATCTAAATTGACAGCTTCAAAAAAACAGCACGGGTTTCACTGCATTACGGTTTTGCAGTTTGACCACAATTTTCTTCATGATATCAATTCGCAACTTTTGCAAAGAGTTGTCTTTTTTGTCAGATGAAACCATCAATTTCACCACACCACTTTGTTAAACAGCATCCCAACTGTATAAATAGCGGTGATGTTGTTTATATCTCAATGTTTTTCTCAACTACAGCTAGTTCTGTGACAACAACCATGTAGCAGATTAAGCAGGAAAGAGCAGATGATTGGACCAATGCCACAAAAAACGGTATTTTCTGGAGAAAATTCATACTTGAGGTTTCGTGTAATCCGATTTCCCACTTGTGTCTACAGCTGTCGATGGAGTATCTTTCGTCTGCGCGTGAAACCGATGTGGCGCACTAGCAATTACGCAAGCTTATGTTGAATAAAGCCCGTGAGTCTCTGTAATTACTTATTTGTTTCATTATGAAAGTTTGTTGGATTGCAAGTCCCTTCTTAATCACGCATCAACAGCAACGCAGTTGGCCAGCAGCTATTTTCGGTAGCAATGCTCCATGCAACGGTTGTCCCAGACTAAAATTGTCCTAGCGATTGTCGTATATAGGAACTGCTGTGGTGATTGTTTCTTACACCCAGAACATTAGGCCACGAATATTCGAGTCGATTGACTGCCAAAATTAGCATGGGTGGGTACGAAGCACAGTGTTGTCAAAACAAAAAAGATCCTGAGGAAAATATCAGAATTACCAGATTGGCCAACAGTAGACCGTGATTTCACCAACAATGTTTTCTTTATAAAATTGCTCCTTTTTTCCATATTCGGTAACGTAATTGAACTGCAAATTTTATAAGTAGCTAGTTTGCTGGCAATGTCAAATGGAGCTAGATTGCGCGAGGGAGATACGGCACAATTTATGAGCAAACAATGGCGTGATGTTATAGGTTAAATTTGAAGAATGCGACGACGTGAAACGGAATTCACGTGGTTTTATTTATCTTTAGCAAATTACGCACGAAGCATAGCTTAGCCCAGGAGGCCCAAAGAATAAAAGATTGTGCCGACATAACGGTTGATATTTACGCTTACGCACGAGAGAGGACGTTTGCGACGTGATCAACAAAGAGGTCCACAGGCCACCATTTTCATTGATGCCGCTTTATAACACAGTTTGCTGTGGATTTGTACCTCAGGTAACGTTAAAGGCAGCTTTTGCGGTAGATCCCGTTCCCTGATTTAAGCATTATGCCCAGAACGCACCACCCCACGTTGAGATTACCAAAATTTTTCTCAAGCTCATGTTTTTCACGAATCATCATCATGCTGCTGTCCTGTTCTGCGGCTGCGCCATCACGAGCGTTTCTTCAACGCCCTGTTGCAACCTTTTGTTTTTCACGAATCATCATCATACTGCTGTTCTTTTCTGCGGCTGCGCCATCACGAGCGTTTCTTCAACGCCCTGTTGCAACCTTTTGTTTTTCACGAATCATCATCATACTGCTGTTCTTTTCTGCGGCTGCGCCATCACGAGCGTTTTTTCAACGCCCTGTTGCAACCTTTTCGTAAATTTCGTGAAACGAAATCAGTCTCGTCTAAATTGACATTGTTGTTCAGGAGAAATGTGGTTTACTATCTGCAAACATCAGTGCGTTCAGTGTTTGCCAAACGGCTCTGGAAAAAAATCGTTTCGGGCGCAGACTGCGTTGTGCAGCAACCCCAGCTGGCCAGCCACGACTTCGCCGCCACAGGCGTGCTGTTGAAGGACGCTCGAGTTTTTCGGCATTCTCCACCTTTTCTGCAACATAATGACAGCCCGACAGCAACTGCCACATGTTCCTGATTGATTACCGAGGTTGGCGAATACCAATATCCCGGAATGTTTTATCAAACAACCAAAAATTTCCTTGTGCAATTTACCAGTGTCGCAAGATGTCTGTAATACGAAGTGGATCGATTTACTGGGCTGCGCAGCAAGAAACGAACAAAAAGTGACAAACTCAGTGCTTCCATTTTGCTTTACAGGTGACCAATCTGCAACAATGGCGAAGACTTTCTCTTCTAGAAGTAATCCAGCGTAACTGTTGAACTGTTGAAGTGGGTCGTTGTCCTAAAACTAGCTAACTTTTAACCACATCCGTATCACTTCAAGAAAGCACGCTGTGAACAACATTAAAACTCTCTTTCACCAGTGTATACTTCCCACTGAGTCAGAGTTTCGTGTCTCGCCTGCCGTGATTGCTGCACTGGTTAATTCGCACAAATGCCAGACTGTTTGACGCGCTCTTATGGCACACAATATTCGTAGAAGGTCTGTCGAATAACATGAATTAATTTGTCACATGTAGATTTTACGGCAGCGAAAAAAATTTTAAATGTTTTTTTACCAAGAAGTTCGTTCTCATCTGTGGCACTTGGCTGAAACGTCGTGGAAAACTTTTACTCCGAGTGGATTAAATCCCGGTTTTGTTCAGGAATTAGATGAACTTAATCAAACTTCGCTTGTGTGACGAATGCGCCAATATTGTACGAATGTCGCTTTGGCACAAATTTTTCTTGGTTGCGTTTTTGAAGTGAATGACTCCCCAGGTTTGATTTGAGCTGGTGTGACTGAAATGCTTTTTCATAATGGGTTGCCATTCGAACGCCATAAATAATGTCATTTGGAAAACTCAGCAGAACTCATTTTTGCAAAACTGTGGTTGATATAACACAAGCGATTGCCGTCAAAATATACTGAACTTCAGTTTATCTGGGTATAAAAAATATAATATTCAACCTGAATGAAAACAGAAACCCTTCAAACAGCACATTAAGATCCGAACAGACTAATTTGACGCAAATATCAATTTCACTCCAATTTCATTCCACAAAGAACTACCGAGCAGAAAACCATTTACGTGCTCGGCAGTTACAACTTCTTACCTTGCGCATTTACGCCGTTAGTTGAGTCTTCCCTCTTATGCACCGTTTCTACGGCCCCAGTGGTGACTGCTTGTGTTAAGATCAGGGTGTAGACAAGTGCAATTTGATACATCCACACTTCACTTAACATCTTTTCGGGGGTACTCTTGTCTCTAGGGCAGATCGCTTCAATTAGTTGGTGAGTCAGGAGCTGTACTCCAGATGGTAATTGACAGCTTCAGTAGGTAGTCTGGATGTTGACTTGACCAGCAGTATTTTTAAACTAAGATAAGCTGCGTGAACAGCTGCTTACACACGTGGCTGACACCAAAGAAAATATTGTAGAACTTGTGTATCCCTCGACTGTGTTCAATGGTTTATGCATTAGCCTTTACAGTTAAAAACTTGGACACGATATCGTTTCTACAACAAAATTGGTTTGCTATGTGATAAACGCATTTTTTATCAAATTGCTATATAAGGTTATTGCAATAATTATATCGAAAAAATGCGTAGTCGGGCGCGCTGTACGTCTTACGGCAGGGGTCGGCAGCCTGCGGCACGCGTGCCACACTAGGCACGCCAAGCAATTTCCAATGGCACACATTTATATTTTTCATGATTCACAAGAAATATTATTTACCATGACTTGTACAAATATACGGATGCAGTTGGAACAATGAATGATTTG
>Ga0210059_1011853_pt1 | contig 13273 bp, 7 predicted proteins | sample Ectturendosymbi2_FD_188042 | JGI IMG/M metagenome (GOLD analysis project Ga0210059, IMG submission 188042) | Ecteinascidia turbinata endosymbiont from Florida, USA - Sample 2 (SPAdes) (version 2) | ecosystem: Host-associated > Tunicates > Ascidians > Unclassified | place: Key West, Florida...
ATACTTTGGATGACCTGCTGGGGTTTCGGGTTCAAAAGTTGTGATGTAAGTTAGTAAAAATATTTGACTAATTAGATAATTAATTTGTTTATTTTAGATTATAACTTTTGAACCAGAAATGCTAGAAAGTCGATCAAAGGCTCAAAAGACTCGGACTCGAGCATAGTTTCCAATGATAACTTCAGCGAAACACTTTGGCCTAGCGGTTGGGCCCTAGGCCATGCAACATGAGCCAAAATGACCTTAAAACTACTTCACTTATGACGTTAACTCACAAAAAATCCGCATTCCCCAACCAAAAATTTTTTTTCGAGTGCAATCTAGAAGACTGTCCGATCCGTGTGAGCCCTTGAACAGCTCTCTAGCGCAATCGGCGGAGGAGCTAGGGCATTGGTTAGGCAACCAAAAACTGCTGTTTTTCAGGCCCAAATCGAAGTATGAATATATCGTAGACCGGTTCTCAAAGTGTTAACAATGCATCTATTACTCATCATATTTTCGATCCTGGATGGTTATCTTGCGGCGATATCCACGGCTCCCATCAATTTACCTTGAAGTCCTGCATGTGCCACTTTTGTGCAGAGCTTTGTAACACCGTAACTCGCCAGCCAATTGAGCTAGAGAGCTGTTCAACCTTCTATGGATTCAGGAAGTCCTCTAGTTTGGATTAAAAACAAACTTTTGTTTTGGGTTTGGGGTTTTCCGTGGGTGATGTCATAATAAAGGTATGTTTTTGCCTTTTTGGCCAAGGTTACCTGGCCCTGGGTGTCAACCCAACAAGCCAGTTTTTGCAAAAGTTTATTATGGAACCTGGGCTAACATCAGAATCTTTAGAGCCCTTGACTAGCTTTCTAGCATATCTGGAGCCAAAATTATGACTCAAAAAATAAAAATGAGTGAAAATTCAAGTCCCACAGAAGGTAACCTTGGTCATTTGGCTAAAGGGCATAACTCACCAGCCGATTGAGCGAGAGAGCTGTTCAAACCCTGTAAGGACTTGGAAAGTCTGCACAGGACTGAAGATGTGTTAGACATGAAACTAGTTTTCTTGTCCAAATAACTTGCGATTATGATTCACTGGTGCTGGACACTGCTGTGACTTAACTATTATTACTGAATGATGACTGCAAGCTTGAATCATCCAAAGGGGGTGAAAGCAGAACCAAGGCAGGAGATTCCTCAAACAGTTGGCTGCAAAGCTAGAGCTCATTTTGTTAACACAAAAAGTTTCTCTAGTTTTTGATAAATTCACTTTTTTTACAGGCCAACATTACTAATTCCATACTTAACACTTTCCATCCCGGGTGGTTCCCTTGTGGTGATATCCATGGGTCCCGGGTGTTTTTGGTGGGAAATTCAAATGTTGTCTGCTTCTGCAGACGGCAGATACTGCTTCTTACACGCTTTCCTAGCATTTGGCAGCATATCAAAGCACTCACATTGCACAAAATAACATTCATTGCTGCTGGATCCTGGTCCCACGTAGGTGGACCAACTCAGAAGGGCTATGCATTTACACAGCCTCTGAGATGCAATTAGTTGAAGTTTCAAAAACTCAGCCTAGGACCACATTTTTAGACTACATACCATAGTGAAATTTGGATAAAAACATATATGTATGCTTCCAAGAACTTCTAATTAGCAAAAACATATATATTCACATTGGCCAGGAACACATTAACAAATTCGAACAATGTATATATATATGTCAGCTGGTAGTGAAAGTATTAAGTAATGCTGTCCCAACATGTTGTCTAAAACATAATTGCACTGCAAAAAATAAAAAATTGAGAAATGAAGCCAACTTTGTGAGGCATTGCAAGTTATCCTGATATTGAAAGGATTCAATTGAAAGTGAAGCGCATCTTAAACCGTAGATTCCCAATCCAGGGTCGCAGTGGCTTTCGCTTAGCGTCGCAAGAGCTTCCAAGGGTCGCTAGGGTCATGACGTGTTCATCTTTGCCATCAATGTTACTTTCTTCTTGAATCAAATTTTCTAAAGCAGTCAGAACTGCACTCTGCTTCCTGCAGTCTAGACTGATTATGTTGTCATAATCTGTTTTCATGAAAGCGGATTGCTTCTGCTGTAGAGACTGGTTGCAATGATTGAGGATAGGAATCCTCTGTCACCTTTTGACAGCATAGTTCAGTGTAGCAGCACAGTGTGACAAATTTGGATTTGAAATTTACTCACAGTTTGTTTGTTGCTCAAACAAACGGTCTATGCTGCATCTTTAACAGTGGGCCTACTTAAGTTTTTCTCATCAAATTGTTGCTTGAAAATGTTGCATATATCAGCTATGACTGATATCAAAGCAGGTAATTCCATGTGTTCTCACATGAAAGAGGTCAGTTATACACTTTTCTGAGATGCATGAGTTGCTGTAAAGTTTGCCTGTGGTCTTCGCTTATTTTTGAAAAACATTCAGCCTTTAGCTTTTTTGTACCTGGTCCACAGCCTGTAGAATTATAGAAAATTTGCTTTGCTGTTTTGTACTGTGTATAGTTTGATTCAAGCAGGACTGAGTTCTAGGCCAAAGAAACAGTCATATAAGAAGCAGAAACAATAAGTGTATGAGTCCTTTTTGGGGAGATTTGGAGTTGCGGACATAATTGGAAAAGCAATTTGTGTAATGTGCCCAAAAGAAATCGATGAAAAAACACTGAAACTGAGTAAACTGAGTTGAGACACATGTATACTCACAAAGATGTGGCTTCACTAACAGATGACGGAAGGTAGGATGTTTTAAAGCAGTGCTATGAACAACTAAACGTACCAAGCATTCTTGAGACAATCTCTCACGAAGAAGCAATGACTTGAGTTATTTTCATATAAAGCAGCTTACATTGTTGCTAGAGAAAAGCGAACCTACACAGAGGGTGAGGTTGTAATAAAGCCTGTGCTTGGGAGTTTCACTGAGATATTTGAAGGAGAGGTCTTTCAGAAGACAGACAGAGATGCCATTACTGGAGTTGCTCTTAGTAATAAGACGATAACTTGCAGAATCACAAGTATGGGGAAGGATTAGAGAGAATAGATTTATGATGATTTTCGTTTTTCACCTTACACAGCATTGGCCATCGACAAGTCCACTGATATTACGTCAGAAGCACAGTTGATAGTGTATGACAAATTTGCATGTAGATGTCGCACAATAGAAAAGCTTCTTTGTTGTTTGACGTTGCATTTGACAACAACAGGGCACGATATTTGTAGCACTGTGGATAGTTTTTTTCACAGAGAATCAGTTTGGTTAGGGTCATGTCGTAGAGTGTTGCATTGATGGCACTCCATTAATGATGGGAAGAAATATTGGATTTTGAGGTATCCCTCAAAGAAAATATCCTCACATCCGCATCAAGCTTGTGCATAATTCATCGAGAAACTTTGGCTTCCAAAGAGCTTCCGTCTGTGTTCAATGAGTTGATGCAGGTAGTAATCAAAGTGGTTAATTTTTTGGAGGCCAGAGATTTGAACTGTCGATTCTTCAAGGATCTTTGCTCTACTGAAAATGCAGAGCACAGCACTTTATTGCTTTACATGGCTGTGAGATGGCTTTTACGTGGTAGTACACTGAAGAGACTTTTTATCCTCAGGAATGAAGCAAAAGATTTCCTGCACAACTTGAAAAAGGAAAAATGCAAATCTTTTTCAGATGATCTGTTCATTGCCCGTCTCGCACTCTGACTAATGTTTTGATAAACTATATTTGTTTTGTGTTTTGACATAATATCTAGCTACTGCACAGGTCAAGAAAGTTTTGGTTTATTCCAATATCATCTATATATTAACACATTGGCTGCTAGTTTACGGATATACTGTAATTTGAAATGCATTGAGCTACTATTCTTGCACCACTTAACTCCATGTCCATAACTTGCCAGTTGATTGTGCTAAAGAGCTGTTCAAACCCTGACTCAGGTCTTCTAGTTTGCAACGAAAAAAATTGGAAAGTTTTGGATCTCGGGTTTTTTGTGGGTGACGTCATAAGTGGAATAGGTTTCAGGCCATTTTGGCTCAGGTTACCTGCCCTGGGCCCCAACCAACTAGATGACATTTTTTGACTCAAGTTTGTATTAGAAACTAGGCTAGAATGCGAGTCTTTTAAGCTTTGATTGGGTTTCTAACATTTCTGGTTCAAAAGTTATGGTCTGAAAACAACAAAAAATAGATTGAATAATTAATCAATCATCAATTTTTTGTTGTTTTTACACCCTAATTTTTGAACTGATTTAAGAGATTAATCAATCATTTTGTTGTTTGGATTGATTGATCAAACACATATGCTGTTCATTACAATTGTTCAATTGGTTTATTACGTACACAATGGCCAGCTCACAAAAGGTAACTAGCAATTAAATAAATAGCACCGTTTACCACATACAGTTGGTTTCAGATGAGAAAGCACAACCAGATTTTAGCACCGTTTACCACATACAGTTGGTTTCAGATGAGAAAGCACAACCAGATTCATACATTAGGCGCACCACATTATAAGGCGCACTTTTGATATTTGAGAAAATTGAAAGGATATCAAGTGCACTTTATGGTCTGAAAAATATGGTAATTTTAATTCTTGCCAGAATCAACTCATTTTAACTCCTTACAGTTAACATATTTATTATCTATGATGATATCAAAACTTTTCTTAGTAATTTAAATATTTATTTTTATTTAATATATAGGAATGGGGATGTATGCTTTAGAGCAAAACTAATGAAAAGAGATAATACACGAAACTATAGCACCAAACCAACTATGAATTTTTTCAGTATAAATCAACCTCATTTGGGGATGTTATGTGCCCAGTAGGACATATGTGCAACTGTGGCCTATGGATAATTATATTGCTTCTTCACGATTTGTGTGGATTTACATTGTTTTTCCCTCTGCTACATCATGCATTTGTTTTGTAATGTCATGGCTCCTGCATTGTTTTCTGCCTCATAACCTCTATTGTCACTTCTATCACTTATGTGCATGGCTCACCTGTTCATCTGTACACCTCAACTCTTCTAGACTTTACCATTTCTTTCCCACCACCATCTGTGTTATGCAAATGATTGTTATGCATATATATGATTGAATGTTTGTGTACCCTTGCCGTTGACTGCTTTCTGTTTTTGTCTTTGGTCTGTTACCTACTGCTGTTTTTATGACCTTATATCACTGAGCATTCCTGTTTTTGTATGTTTTCTATATATGTTGCGCTAGAGTGTTTTGTATATTGCACTGATTGTGTTACAGAGCTATTCAAATACTCAAAAGATGTGGCAAGTCTTCTAGTTTAGAATTTAAGAAATTAATGGAAAGTTTTAGATTTCGCATTTTTTGTTGGTGGCATCATAAGTGGGACAAGGTTTAGGCCATTTATACTCAGGTTACCTGGCCCTAGGCACCAGCTGCTAAATCAAATTTATTTGAATCAAGTTTTATTGGAAACAAGGCAGTCAATTTCTTGATGAACGCCAAATCGAAAATGGAATTAAAAAGCATCTAGGCTACTCATTACCGTGCACTGACAAAGAATATATGCATTAAAGCATCTGCGATAAGAATTTACAAAGATACGTGCAATCAAATGCCCACCTTATATAAGGTGCTTCACCTACCATGCAGAGCCACAATAGAGCACATATGACATGATTGGACATGACAATTGTTAAGCAATTAGGGCTGGTAACAATTTATGAATATATGTGAAATCACAATCTTTATGCATTCAGTCTTGGATCTTACTTTTTTTGTATTGCAAACTACATACCTTCACGAGTCTTTAAAGGGTTTGAACAGCTCTCTAGCTCAATCTGACGGCGAGTTATTGCCTGGGGAGAAATGCCCCTCGGAGTGACTTTGGAGGGAGCAAAATTATGTTCAATTTTTTTTAGGGTTAGGGTAAAAGGTTAAGGTTTAAGGTTAGGTTTAGAGTTTAGGTTAGAATAGGAGTTAGGTTTGGGATTAGGGTTTAAGGTTGATTTTAAGCCACTAAAAATGCTAGAAAATCAATCAAAGACTGAAAAGACTCGGATTACAACCTATTTTCTACTAAAAACTTACATCAATAAATTCGATCTAGCGGTTTGGGCCCAGGGCCAGATAACCTGGGACAAAATGGCATAAAACACACCCGACTTATGACATCACCCACAAAAAAAACAAAATCCAAAACTTGCCAAATTTTTCTTTAGTGCAGTCTAGAAGACTCACCGCATCTTTGAAGGGTTTGAACAGACCTTTAGCTCAATCACCTGGCGATTTATTGAGTTGCAAAATGACATGAAAATAATAGCTCAATGCATGCTTAATGAATGATTTTGAAGTACGAATATTTCGTACACCAGCGCCGAAGGTGTTGAATAAAAAGCTCTTCAAACCTTGGTGATATTTCATGACTAGAAATAAAAATTCAAGGAACTACTACAACAAACTACCAGAATATATCAGAGCACGCGTAATAAAAAGAATTGCTATCTGGCCAACTTTCCTTTTGTTATAAATTTATTTTGAAATTTTTAAAGATGCCTTACCTGGTCACGAACAATGCAAAATAACTGTTTAAGTCTTCTTCTCTTGCACTTAGTTTGACCATTTGTGTTTTCCATTACTGTACTGTCAAGTAAGATAATTTTTGAGAAACATTATACGCATGATTAGCATCAATGAAACAAATTCACTCACTATTACTCTTACTAATATTGAGCAAACAAAAAAACGACATCTAAGGCCTATACATGTTACCTGAAAAAAAAACTTTAGTTTAGCTCTAACCGTACTAAATCCACTAGGCTATTATAGCTAACAAATCATACACCAAATGTTAATGTCAGCATCATTCATACGAGTTTCATATTGGGTTTAGTTGTATTTGAGACCACTGGTGTCTATGGGAAGTTAACAGCCCATTTTTAAGCAATCTTGCAAAAAACTTAAGGACTGGTGACCTCAGAGAAAACCAGACATTGTATTAGCATTTGTCTGCCCTTAGGAAGTGGTCAGAGGGAATGCTGGCTGTCCTGTAAAAGATTAATGTCAGTAGCAAATCTTGGTTACAGATATAAAATGATGTAACCAAAGTTACAAAAACCGATATTTTACGATGGGCAATGGCACCACAAATGGGTGGTGTTGCAACCTATCTGGTGGTGTTGCGTTGAATGTGTGATTCACCACGAACGGGATGTGCGCGAAGAACAACAATACATATACGTGGCACGAACAAGCAATAATAGAGTTATCGTGGCGTGGAAGCTCTGCTGATACTAACTTGTGAACGATGGAACTTGATGACTAGCGTACGCGAAGAGTGATCGCGTCACGTGAACTCTATTGTTGCTTGCTGCCACAATGCAAAGCTTTGCACACATGCCACTCGGGCTCTCCGACCGCAACAAAATGGTGCTGTGACCAGGATGTGGAGGTCGTGCCGTGTGAAGACTTCACAAAAAGAACGTGCGATCGGTGCGGTTCGTTATAAAAAGGAGGGGATGTTGTTGCAACCTCTCCAGTAGCGTTGCATTGAATGTGTGATTCACCACGAATGGGATGTACGCGAAAAACAACAATACATATATGTGGCGCGAACAAGCAATAATGGAGTGATCGTGGTATGGACGCGCTGCTGATACTAACCTGTGAACGATTGAACTTGATGACTAGCATACGCAAAGAGTGATCGCGGAACGTGAACTCTATTTTTGCTTGCTGCCGCAATGCGAAGCTTTGCGCACATGCTGCTCGGGCTTTCTGATCGCAACAGTAAAAAAGTAATGTTTCTTGCTAGCCTAGGCTTACTGTCAACCATCATCGCTCCCACGCCAAGGTTATTGGATTCTTGACAACAACCTCTAGTGGGACACCAAAATAGGTTTCAACAGTTGTGAAAAGAGAAAAATTCGAAGTATCACAACTTTTTAGCATTATTAGTTTGGGGGAAAGTTATATTAAGTTGTAATGACAACATAGGCTATTTAATTATATTCACTGTATCTTTACCTTTCTTTATTGTGCAACAAAACAAATTTTTTTCTACTCCAATTATGTCATCACACCTCCGTTAACGATATTCACACTGATGGACAACCGTTTTTTACATTATACCTGCTGCCTACATTTTGACCTGCATGTTGTAAGCCAGATTCGACCAATCACATCCAAATGGGTTAGACTCAGCTGGTTAGACTCACCAATACTCCTCAATAGTGCATTATTGTTTATGCCTGCCACTTCCCCTTTTGTTTTGTCTAAATAAGATATTTAATTTACATAGCTTTTTGAAAGCTCATTTTTTATAAGCTTTGCTAAAGCCTTTTGAAGCATACAGTAGTGTTATTTTTAGCTTGACCCAGGTATTCTTAATTGTAAACGGCGCTTTAATTCATATGTGTTCTACTGTATACTTCAGAATAGAACGTCATTGACCTATGCCAGTAGCATAAACAAAACCACGGTCCACTTAAACCACTGATTTACACTTGCGTATGCACCAATCACAAGTTTGAAGTCATGTTTCAATTTTTTGTACACGTAGCCGCCAATGGACACCTGCAAATACTACAAGATCACTAAGATTGCTAAGATCACTAAGATGGTGCACTATAAGTAAAAGGCGGAGCTCCGTAAATAGCAGAGCTTGGTTGCGGAGATTTGATGGTGTAACCGGAGTGGAAAAAATTGCGTTGCAAAAGCAAAAAAAGGAAATAAAGTGAAGGAAAAATGTTGTATCATTGCAACTTAATAGGCCTATGCGTTCTCCCCAAACATGAAAACTCAGATAACCAAAAATTATCAACTTCAAAAAAGACTTTTTTTCCCGTAGTGTAATATCACCTTTTGCAGTGCAATTATTTTTACTACCATTTAGTTCTCATTGCTCAATACAAAATCAGTTTTTGCGACTCTGCTGACGTCATCAAACCTCCGCAACCAAGCTCTGCTATTTACGGAGCTCCGCCTTTTACAGGGCACCCACTAAGATTGCTAGGATCACTAGATTGCTAAGATCACTAGATTGCTAAGATCGCTAGATGCTAAGATCACTTATTAGCGATCTACTAGCATTGTTGAATGTTGGTAATCTTACTCTTAGCAATCTTAGTAACCTAGCATTGTTGGTAATCTTACTCCTAGCGATCTTAGCAATCTTGGTGTTCTTTACTTCTTAGCACCTTAGTTGTTAGTTGGCGATCTTAGCAAATCTTGTTGATCTTCATCTTGTCTTAGCAATCTTAGTGATCTTCATCTTGTGGTACAGATAAATACCATAAAAAAGATTCAGCGCTAAAATTTCCAAACATGATCTGAAGAGTTAGAATTGTTAGATAAAATACTTAATCCAAACTCCTGCCTGTGACATTACTTACCTTACACGCACAACTAGTGGGTACCTTCAACATTGACAACATACAACAGCACAGCAGCAAGTGTACCCCGCTCCCGCAGCCACAGGACGCAGGATGGAGATTGCAAAGATGAGTGCAGTGGACTGTGAAATTTTTCAGTCCGAGTTCAGTCCTGATCCGAAAAAATTATATCTGATCCAGTTATGATTATGGAGTGTGTATTGTTATGATAATAATATTTAAAATAACAATTATACTTTTTATAACAGACACGTGGTCCATATCACAGACGTAATCGCAATCATACAACACAAGAGCACAGTGATAGCATGACACGAGTCAATGACTCGACTCAACTCGAGTCACGATTTTTGGTGAGTCGCACTCGACTCGAGTCACGTTGAGAAAAATGGTCACTCGACTCGAGTCACGCTTTTCACAGGTCACAATCAATGACTCGAGACTCGAGCCAGAATCATTTTTACAAAATTTTTGAGTTCCTGATAGACAAACCTAGTTCGTTCGCACACAAAAACATGAGCATTTTTTACTTCAATGATGATCAAGCTTGGAGCATTATTTCCGTTTTGACTATCTCGTGCTATGCTACATTTTACGGATCAAGTGTTCCCAACTTTCACACAACTAGACCTGAAACGTTGCTTACACTGAGGGGCACAATATATTGACAATATGCTTTTTAATTTGCCTGTTGACACGGCACGCAATAATTGTGGCTTTTTCGATTGTGGCCGGCCTACCGATTGTGGCTAAATTTGGCCACAATTAGCTGTGCGTTTACATGGCGCCTCTGATTATCAGGACTAGAGCACTGTGCACAACGAAGTAAAAGTGCTAAAAACCTTCGTTGGATTTCTGCACCACATAGGCCTAGTAGGAACACATCACGGCAGCATTCTGTGGTTCTGGAAAAATAAATTCGGGTGTTTTGTTCCCGACACAGAATTTTTAAAGCAGTAATGATGCGTGATGCTTGAATAACTGCTGAAACATCAGCATTTTAAAGTGTGAGTGTTGATTGTCACCAGCACACAACTCAATATGCGCGCGCATGCACGAACGCGAAATTTGAATTTTTTCATGTGATTTACGTAAGAACATCCCATTGCACGTTGATGCATTTAAAGCAGTTCAAGTATGTTTTTCACATGCATAGACCAGGCCTGTAACCAGATTGGGACACCAGGGGGTCGAAGAGTTCTTTGAGAGTGACCCAAATCTTTGAAACTATGTCTTGACTATGTTTTTTTTTTAAGGGGGCAAAAAAATTTGCAGGGGGTTTACCCCCTGCGCTTCCCTGGTTACGAACCTGGCATACACATTGTATAACGTCTGCGCTGGAACCAGCTTTTGTAGTTTGCATGCAATGTTGTTGATGGTAGGCAGGCCCACAACCTGTGTTGGCAAACAGGCAATTGGCCCTCTCGAAATTTTCAAAATCATGTTTAGTTGTTGGGTGCAACAACAAGTTACATTTTGTTCCCCAAAAGATAACACCTGGTTGCACTTGTAGCCAGTCGCGTCGCTGTTGGGAGGTTTTGGTGGGCTTATGCCCTCCCAAAAAAGCTGCAATCCCCCCAAATTGAAATATGAAATAGTAAATACTATAAATCGTGAAGATTTTTTATTTTCACAATGTCAAGCTCCTCCACGCAAACGTAATGCCCCCCAATTGAAAACAATCTGACAACAGTTCTGGATGCTGCCCTGTTGTTGGGTGATTTCAACCTCGTTTGTGTGATTGCAGAAGATGATCTCAACACAACAGTACATTTCAAATTGAAATGTGTGATTTTCTTGTGCACATATGCCAAGAATCCTGTATGTAATTAAAAACAAGAAAATCCTAAAAAAGTTTCAGCAGTTGCAATAGTAGTCTACAGCTAATTTTGTTGTACTTATGTACAGTGCAACTTATTGTAGCTTTAACACAAAGGTTTTAACCAGCTCCTAGCCATACAGTACAATATAAAATATTAATGCACAGTAACTTCATGACAAAAACACTTTAATAGGCTGGTTGCAATGACATTGGCAAGCAGTGAATCGGCAACTGTATTCCAAAAAATCAAAAACTTTTATCTTGATGTTGCATACAAGTGTCAAAAAGAAACCCAATGAATTTCAAGTTAACACAGTTATCCAAATACCCTAGTGACATTCGAAAACTGTTGTTTTTTCATTGGAATTGATGTTACAGTGTGATAAACCTTTGTTTTGTGTTTCACATCATAGGCCCTTAATGAAGTATTTTTTATGTGCAAGACAGATCGGCATATATAATACATGCAGTCTCACAAGCTTTCAGCTGATAATATTATAATTCCCCATTTAGTCATGAATCCCTTCAATTGATACCAGTTAGACAGTGAAAATATAAATTGTTTTTAATTTGTTGTAAGGTACCATGACTTTTGCAGCATACTAAATGTTTATTTTTCACCATCATTGACATGTCCAAAAAACAACAACATACATGCAGATCATTAACAGAGACAGCATACACAAAAATAATGAAGGTTGTTCAGAAATACATTTTCAACAGTGCACATAATTTTGCTGTGTGAGAGCTTATCTGCAAATTTGACAACATAGTTCATTGAGATAATCAGCAATACAACATAACACTAACAAAACAACCAATGACCTCATAAGAGCTACTAACCAATAAAAATTGTTTACAGTAACTGAAAGTGATGTCTGTAACTTTTTCTTACAAAATTTGAAAATTCTCTTCATGTTTACTACCAACAAAGTTATTTTTATAGCCTGTTACAAAACTAACATTGGTGGAAAAATTTAATTTTTGCATCATACAGTTCATATCCCATGCGTACTTGAACAACACAGTAACACAAAAATGGTTAGTCATATACTACGTTTACATGTCAAGCGACGGTCTGCCAAAACGAGACAGCCCGTTCTGACGTCATTGTACCGTTCGGTTTACATTGTCTGAAAATCATTCACGTGTGGCAGACGCGTCAGTGAGCATCTACTGTGTACGCTTGTGAACAAAGGGTTGTACGGAGTTGGAAAGCATGCACACTGATTACAGATTTCACGAAGTTGGCAATTGCTGTTCATGCCTGTCATGAAGTTGGTGCCGTGAATTAAAGATCGTGCTGCACACTGTAAATCCATCCATAGCAGACGTGCACTGACGTTTACAGCATGCGTTGATGTCACATGTGGACGGTTACAAGCATACAAATTTCACACAGGTTTCCTAAGCACTATGCTGAAAAACATTTTGGAGATTACCGCTTAATATTGCATGTGTCTGCAAGTGCCTAGGTGAAACTTTTGGTGACACATCAGTCACAATCTTTAATTTACACTGATACTTATACTAATGAATACAAAACATTAAGTATTTGTTGTATTAAATATATCCTATGACATTTTTTCAAGGAGCTAGTGAAATAATTGTGTATCTTTTACTACTATCACCACTGATGCCAGAAAGTTGCCCTATTTTTGCAAGCCTGATTTGTGAAGATTAGTGCAACACACAAGGTTCTTACTTTCAAAACAACTATTCCTAACACTGCCACGCCACTCCATCTGATCAATAGCCTGCTTAAAATATATATTTGTATTTAAACAGAGCATCTTATCATATGTTGTGCACAGCTTTCAGCCTTTATTGAGTAAGCATCTTCTCAGTAATGTTTCATTTCTAAACAATAAGGGATATTTAAAACTGGCAGATAGCCTACATTTCAACAAGTAGGCTATATTTTAGTTACTGTAGTAACTTCTACTTCTATCACCACTGATGGCATAGAATTATTGCACTCATTTTTTTATGACATGTAAAATCCAGAAGCTAACAGCTTTCAGCAGGGTAATTTCTGAACATTTGGTTAAAATTCTTGCCTTCAAAATTAGAAATCCTAACACTGCCAAC
>Ga0210059_1011855_pt1 | contig 13271 bp, 11 predicted proteins | sample Ectturendosymbi2_FD_188042 | JGI IMG/M metagenome (GOLD analysis project Ga0210059, IMG submission 188042) | Ecteinascidia turbinata endosymbiont from Florida, USA - Sample 2 (SPAdes) (version 2) | ecosystem: Host-associated > Tunicates > Ascidians > Unclassified | place: Key West, Florida...
CTTAACACGTATAGAGAACCGGCCTACGGTATATTCGTACTTTGATTTCGGCCTAAAAAACAGCAATTTTCGGTTGCCTTACCAACGCCCTAGCTCCTCTGCCGATTGCGCTAGAGAGCTGTTCAACGGCTCAAACGGATCGGCCAGTCTAGTAGATTGCACTCGAAAAAAAATTTTTGCCTGGGGGCTGCGGGTTTTCTGTGAGTGACGTCATAAGTGGAGGACTTTTTGGCCACCTTGGCCCACTTTTCCTGGCCCTGGGCGCCAACCGTTAGGTGGTAGTATTTCGCTGAAGTTTTTACTGGAAACTAAGCTACAATCCGAGTCTTTTGATACTTTGGATGACCTGCTGGGGTTTCGGTGTTCAAAAGTTGTGATGTAAGTTAGTAAAAATATTTGACTAATTAGATAATTAATTAATTTGTTTATTTTAAATCATAACTTTTGAACCAAAAACGCTAGAAAGTCGATCGGTCAAAGGCTCAAAAGACTCGAACTCGAGTCTAGTTTCCAATGAAAACTTCAGCGAAACACTTAGGCCTAGTGGTTGGGTCCTAGGCCAGGCAACATGAGCCAAAATGACCCTAAAACTACTTCACTTATGACATCAGTCACAAAAAACCCGCACCCCCCAGGCAAATTTTTTTTTTCGAGTGCAATCTACTAGATTGGCCGATCCCTTTGAGCCGTTGAACAGCTCTCTAGCGCAATCGGCGGAGGAGCTAGGGCATTGGTAAGGCAACCAAAAACTGCTGTTTTTTTTGCAAAAATTGCCAAAACCACCCAGACGCCAAGGTGTTAATGCATGGTTTCAAAGTACGGTATACTTGCATACCGGCTCCAGACGTTTTAATAGAAGGTTAGGTGTTTGCCCAACAGCCACTGAGTAAATTGCCTTGATGTTTTTTGTGCAAAAGCATGTACCTCAACCACCCTGATATGAGGCATCATGCAAGTTTGGTCTGCCGTCAATTGTCAGTAAATAAACTTGTCGCTTTGCATGCGATCCACCAAAATCACAAAATAAGTTTTCTAGATGCCTTGTTTGAATCTATGGTGATCTCATTCATAAAGTGTGAGTTTAAAAAAGTCTATATCAGGGGTGGCCAAACAGCGGCTTGTGAGCTGCATGCAAAGGTTCGAAGAGCTGCATGTGGCTCTTTATGCTATCTGAAAAATTATATATTTATTTTTTATTTCTATTGAAAAGTGAAGCAATATTGTAAAATGGTACTGACTACTATGGTAGCTAGTGTGCTGTACAGTATTACTTTTGCAAGTTGTTCCAACAAGAATTATGATCGCACAGAAGCGTAGATTGCAAATACATTAGTGTTTTTAGATTCTTGTGTTGTGGCTCTTTGTAACTTTGGTTTTATGATATGCGGCTCATATGTAGAGTAGGTTTGGCCACCCCTGGTCTACATGATCATGATGTTCATGACACTGTAATGATTAAGCGACATCACATGTGTAGTGTTAACAACTTTGTTCAACTCAAACAACCAAAGCATTCAGGCAATCACCACAATATTCAGCCAAAACTCACAATTAGCCTCAAAACTAAGCAACCAGGTGTGCAAATTTAATTTGTTATGAATTTTAACCTTTTGCATCATCTTTTGTTTTCATGATATGCAATGACATTTGTTATCCACTTTATGATGGGTTGATTATCATATTCCATTCCATGGTAGGACCAACTTAATGTTTTTTCATTAATTTTTTCACACATGTTATGGTTATCAGTAGCAACCAATTTGTTTTAATCTATTCTAAATAATGAATGAATTATAATATTAGATGCTATGCATAAGTAGCTAAGCAATGAAATAAGCTTATCAATTCTGGAGGAAGATTTCATGAAAACAGCCCACAAAAAAGTCAACCAAGATTATCATATAGGCACATTTGTTAAAAACCTTTAGTCTTTTTTATCATTTTTCTCAATCAACTTGTTGAAGCTTTATTTGTAAGACTAAGACATGTCAACAACAAATTATTCACTTGCATGCATAGTTATGAACCATAGCTATAAGTAACTTTTACATATTACTAGGCCTGTTAAACTCTGTGGCACATGTGCGCACAAGATTTTTAGATAACTTAATGTGTTATGTTGCAGGACTAATACATTGATGTCATTGCCATGCTTGAAAAAGGTAACAACATTTTCAGCAGTCTTATTTCGGTCACTGCTTAACTATGTCAACTATTAGACTTGGTGTCTGATTCAAATATTAAAATCGAAAATTATAAATATTGTATGACCTACGATGATACTACATCATTGTGGCCTACCAAGGTAAAGTTACCTCAACTTTTTCAGTAGATGTGAGGTTCATAACAAATTTAAACGGCAGAATTGGAAAATATTAAATAAAAAGAAGATTCCGTGGGAGTTATGACATTGATACACTTACAGACACCATCAACATCACTAGCATGATCAGAAATTTTTAGGAATCGCAAATTGAAGTCATGCAAATTGCATTCGAAACTTTTTACTCATGTGGCCATATGCGAAATATCGGATATTTCAAGTTTTACCTAATCAATATTTTCCACAAAACACAGCATTGATCTTGATATCTACATGTTTGTATGCTGTAGGAGATTCATGCAAGACAAAGATCGCAGGATAAACTTTTAATGGAAGGAAGACCGAGATCAAAAACTGACCTTACCTATTTTCTCCTCCAGAGTCAAATAGCTATAATGTTGCACTGACAACCATCATATTTGACCTAATATTTCAATTATTTCTGCAGAACACACAGCATTGATCTTGGCATCTGTGTGTTTGTACGATGTAGTAGATTCATGCAAGACAAAGATCGCTGGATAAACTTTTAATGTAAGAGAGAACGAAATCAAAAAGTGACCTTACCTATTTGCTCCTCAAAGTCTACCAGCCAAAATTTTGTGCTAACAACCGTCATGTTATACCTAATATTTCAATATTTTCCACAAAACACACAGAATTGATCTGATGACGAACGAAAGTCTTAAGTGTTTGAATGCACCAAAGGAAACAGCGACCGACTGCAGTTATGTAGGTTTGCAGCACCAATGAGTCCACTATAATACCAAGATGAAAGCCATGTGTTTTGTGGAAAATACTGAAATATTAGGTCAAATATGATAATTTCAGCGAGACATTATGACTGGTTGACACCAAATGAACAATGAGGTAGGGTAAAATTTTTGGTCTTGTTCTCCATTCAATTAAAAGTTTATCTTGCGATCTTTGTTTTGAATAAATCTACTGCAGCAGACAAACACGTAGATATCAAGTTCAATGCTGTGCGTGTGTTGCAGAAAATATTGAAATATTAGGTCAAACATGATGATTGTTAGCGCAACATTATGGCTGGTTGACTTCGGAGGAGCGAATAGGTAGAGTCAGTTTTTGGTCTCGTTCTCCTTTACATTAAAAGTTTATCCTGCGATCTTTGTCTAGCATGAATCTACTACAGCGTACAAACACACAGGCACCAAGGGCAATGTTGTGTGTTTTGCAGAAAATATCAAAATATTAGGTCAAATATGATGATTGTCACCGTGACATTATGGCTGGTTTGCGCTGAATGAGCAATGAGGTAGGGTAAGTTTTTGGTCTTATTCTCCTTTCAGTTAAAAGTTTATCCCACGATCTTTGTGTTGCATGAATCTACTACAGCGGACAAACATGCAGATACCAAGGAAGATCAATGCTTTGTGTTTTGCGAAAAATATTGAAATACTAAAGTATTTTTGGGACCATAAGGCGCACCGGATTATAAGGCGCAGTATCAAAAATTGAATGCTAGCTGTTTTTTTTTCATACATAAGGCACACCGGATTATAAGGCGCATTAAATGAAGCAAAATTTAGATAAGTCAAACTGCATTCAACTCTTTCACAATAACCGCCGAGTGCCGAAGTCGCCCGAGTGAATGAGTCGTCACTGGGAGTTTAATCTGTCATTACATACGAGGGAGTTGTATCTGCCACACATGCCTAATTCACTAGACACGAATATAATAAAATAAAAGTTGTGTGCATGTTTGATTCAGTGTGCGGCAGTGTAGTCTAAAGAGCCACAGAGTACGATCGTTAGGTACTCTCGGACGTTGCTCATCGCAATTGTTGTTGGTTTATTACGCAACACGATGGTCTGTTTAAAAAAAAATCGTAATTAGCAGTTAAATAAATAGCACCGTTTACCACATAAAATTGGTTCAAGATGAGGAAACACAACCAGATTCATACATTAGGCGCACCGCATTATAAGGCACACTTTCGATTTTTGAGAAAATTAAAGGATTTTAAGTGCGCCTTATGGTCCGAAAAATACGGTAGATGCTTTTCAGCGTGACATTATGGCTGGTTGACTCTGGAGGAGCAAATGGGTAGGGTCAGTTTTTGGTCTTGTTCACCCTTCCATTAAAAGTTTATCCCGTGATCTTTGGGTTGCATGAATGTACTGCAGTGTATGCACCAGTTGATACCAAGATCAGTGTAGTGTTATTTGCAGAAAAAAAAATTTTTGCTTATGATAGTGATGTTGATGGTGTTTGCAAGTGTATCAACGTGGTAATTCCCATGGAACCTTCTTTAATATTTCTCATTTCTGTTACGAAACTTGCATCTACTGAAAAAGTCAGGCTGGAAAAAGTCAGGCTAGCTTTACCTTGATCATTGTGATGTGTTCTACTTTGCCTGAAAGTACCGTATTTTTCGGACCGTAAGGCACACCAGATTATAGCGCGCAGTATCAGAAATGGAATGCTGGCTGTTCTTTTTTCATACATAAGACACACTGGGTTATAAGGCGCATTAAATGAAGCAGAACTTGGTAAGTCAAACTGTATTCAACTTTTTCACAATAACTCCCAAGTGCTGGAATCACCACTGGGAGTTTAATCTGTTGTCACATTCCAGGATGTTTAACCTGTCACACATGCCTAATCCACTAGAAACGAATAAAACAAAATATAAATTGTGCCAAAAAACTGACCCAAGAACTGTTTTTGGTTGACTTACCAACAGCACAGCTCCTTAGCCGATTGCATTATAGAGCTGTACAAACTCTTAAAAGATTCAGCAAGTCTTCGAGTGTGCAATGAGAAAAAATTTTTTGGTTTTGGGTTTTTTGTGAGTGACGCTATAAGTGAGGTAGGTTTTCAGCATTTTGGTTCATGTTACCTGGCCTAGGGCCCAACCGCTAGATGGAAGTATTTCACTGAAGTGTTCATTGGAATGGACACTAGGCCAGAATCCATGAGTCTTTTGAGCCTTTGATCGACATGCTAGCATTTGTGTTTCAAAAGATATGATCTAAAATAAACTAATTATCTAATTATGGGATTAATCAATTATTTTGTTTGCTTTAGATCAGGGGTTCCCAACCGGGGTTACTTGTACTCCCAATGGGTACGAGATTGAACATCAAGGGGTACAAAGATCCTTGGGTCACAGAGCAGCTTATATATCTCTTATAGAGCAATATATATCTCAAAATTTTTTTGGGGGTACTAAGAATGCTCTGACCTGACAAAGGGGTACGAGCAGCAAAAAAGGTTGGGAACCCCTGGTGTAGATCATAATTTTTGAACCCAAAACCTTAGCGGGTCATCCAAAATATCAAGACTCAGATTATAGCCTAGTTTTCAAAAAAACTTTAGGGAAATGGTACTATCTGGCAGTTTAGGCCCAGGGCCAGATGAAGTCGCCTATAAGTACTCCAATTATAACATTACTCACAAAAAATCCAAAACCCAAAACCAAAAAAATGTGTTTTTCATTGCGGACTACAAGGCTTGCCGATTGAGTGTTTGAATGGCTCTCTAACGCTTGCAGTGCCAGAGTTATGCTCGTGCAAAGCCATGTGTGAACAGGCTGTTTTTGTGCAAACTGCTTGAATTAACCTGGCACTGAAGGTGTTATGAAAATCCCATGCTAAAATCCTAGTCAGACATTTTCCTTAGGTCACTACCAAGCAGCAGTTTCTCTGGATAACACTTGTAAAGTGCCCAGTAATTTTCAAGTCTTTCCAACTGAACAGCAATCGTACTTTCTGTCATGCGTAGCTATGTGACAGCTATACATCAAGCTACTGTATAGGCAACTCAGAATGAAATCATTAAATGTGCCTTTTTTGTCTGGCAAATGCAGCAAGTCTGATTTATATTGCCAATTTTGAAAAATCTCTAAAAAAGTGTGTTGATACTCAGTTACACTCAGTGCATTTTTGTGAAAGGCAGTGATTAAATGTAAAAGGAAGTGTCAATCCAGATCAGTAGGCACGAATATCTTGTTTGATTTACATATGTTTTTTTTGGGTTTTGTTGACAGTGCTTCATAATTCTTTAAAATCCTAGTGATCCTTCTTAAGAGTAAACAGCAAGTTTTGTTTTTATTCATGTTAGTATTTCTATGAAATATAATGTCATGATAAACTTCCACACAAGAATACTCTTGTCACAGGGGTGGGCAAATAGTGGCCCACAGGCCACATGTGACCCTCCACAGCATTTTCAGTGGCCTGCAGAAGCATTAAGGAAAATCTTCAAATCTGAAATTTCTTCCAACTTATCACAGTGAATGTTACTGATGAGGCTATAAACCGAGACTTGCTTATACTTCCATCAGAATGTATGACCCTCCGCTAAATGCAGCATTCTCAAAGTGGCTCCCAAGCAAAATTAATTGCCCACTCCTGCCTTATCAGGTTGTTAGGAACATATAGTAGTTCTGTTACATCATGTGTATTTAAACATTATTATCTACTTTACCCATGTTTCATAATGACATGCAGTGGCATAGAGCAGAAAAATCACTACATTAGTTTACTTTTTCAAAACCTAAGCAAATGCAAAACTTCGGTGTGAAGAAGCTACAGTTCATGAGATGATTTCGTGTTTTATGAAGACTCAGGTTTTTTACTTTGAATTTTATGCTGTCACATGTTGAATTATTGAGAATGTTTGTTACCATCATCGGATCTCATGCATGGTATCACTTGGGCATTGTGCGTAGGGCAGGGTCTCCAACTTATATTGCTCTGAGGGCCAAATGAGGACTTATGAAATAACCTAGGGCTGTATTTTGACTACCCGTGGGGTGCATTATGATGCTGACGCAACAATATTGGTACCTGAACTTTACTAGAAACAGCTTTTACACCTTATTTCCTGCAAAAAGTATCATGAGTTATAGGCAAATCATTTCAAGTTGTCTGTACATTCATTTGAAATGAACGTGTTCATTTGCTGGCCAAGCACTTGCAAACATTTGTGAATAAACCAAACGTAAATATTAATTATTTGAAAATTGCTAAAAAGCATTGTGGGCTGCACAAGATGCCCTGACAGGCCACATGTGGACGGCATGTTTGAGACTTCCGGTGTAGAACCAACCATATTCATGAGAGCCTGCTATGTGGTACGGTCCTGGGCAAGGTTCTGGGCCTTGGCTTGGATGTTCAGCTCCACAAGGTAATTTCTGACCATGTCAATCCAGTGACTGTGCGGGGCCCTACAACGTCACTTATAATCACCAGACACTGCACCATCGAAGTCATGCAGGATGGATACTATGGTGGCAAACAACGAGCTGTGACATGGGGAGTTGTTAAGGACATGTATTATTGTGTTAGGAATATGCTCCCACCAATGGTTATTAACACGTTGAGAGCCGGCTTACGGTATATTCGTACTTGGATTTCAGCCTAAAAAACAGCAGTTTTCGGTTGCCTTACCAACGCCCTAGCTTCTCCACCGATTGCGCTAGAGAGCTGTTCAAGGGCTTAAATGGATCGGCCAGTCTAGTAGATTGCACTCGAAAAAAAATTTTTGATTGGGGGGTGCGGATTTTTTGTGAGTGACGTCATAAGTGAAGTAGTTTTAGGGTCATTTTGGCTCATGTTACCTGGCCTAGGGCCCAACCACTAGGCCAAAGTGTTTCGCTGAAGTTTTAATTGGAAACTAGGCTCAAGTCTGAGTCTTTTGAGCCTTTAATCGACTTTCTAGCGTTTCTGGTTCAAAAGTTATGATTTAAAATAAACAAATTAATTAATTATCTAATTAGCTAATAAGTCAAATATTTTTATTAACTTACGTCATAACTTTTGAACCCGAAACCCCAGCAGGTCATCCAAAGTATCAAAAGACTCGGATTGTAGCTTAGTTTCCAGCTAACGGTTGGGGCCCAGGGCCAGGCAAAGTGGGCCAAAAAGTCCTCTACTTATGACGTCACTCACAGAAAACCTGCAGCCCCCAAGCAAAAATTTTTTTTTCGAGTGCAATCTACTAGACTGGCCGATCCGTTTGAGCCGTTGAACAGCTCTCTAGCGCAATGGGCGGAGGAGCTAGGGCGTTGGTAAGGCAACCGAAAACTGCTGTTTTTTTTGTGAAAATCGCTGAAACCAGGCGGCTCTAAAAGTGTTAAGCAGCAATCAAAGCTCTTCTGTTTAATCCATGTAGCCACGAGGATAAATTCTTTATAAGACTCCAGGTCTCAGCACCATACAACAGCACAGAAAGAACCACTGCAATGTTCATGCGAAATTTAGTGAAATGAGAAATGGCTTGCTGGTGCCATGTGGTGTCTGAAAAGCAATATGCTAGATGCCAGAGTGCATCATTGATCGACTTCTGGCTTCAAGTCACCATTGTTGTTACTGTTAAGTCTAGTCTAGGTAGGCGAATGAAGTGGCTAAGTCTACATCTGTAACTACTGATGGGGGTCTGGGCCTTCACATACATGTAGTGGCACTACTAGAAATAATCAAAGGCGATTGGCAACAAACTGCAAAATGCTAGTCTTGAACAGGTAGATTTGACAAGGCTGGGCTAGTTTAACACAAATTGAAGCAACCAATAACAATCTTATTAAATCAATGGGACTGTTATGTAACAGTAGTGATAAATTTTCAATGACAGCATCTAGGCTAGGTGATGTGAATGAAAAATAATACAGTTTTGCAAAAAGAACAAGACGGAATTTCAACAAGAAACTGACTAAGTAAATGCGGTGTTGGTCCAAGTGTTCTAACTGTAAAGATGAAGGTCGAAGCGCTTGGATCAACGTTATGTTTGCTTTGTGAGTTTCTTGCTGTGGTTTTGCCTTACTCTTTTCGCATAATTGTATCATTTTTTCAGTACCGTTACCAAGCCTATCTGCTTTCATTAAATTTATCACAACTGTTGTGTAACAATCTCACTGTTTGGCAAATGGCGGTCTGATGTTGCATAGAACACAGGTGTTACGCAAGAATTTCCACATGTGCATGACACAATCAAAGTGACAAGTGGTCTATGAAAAAAAAAATCTTTCCAAAGTTGACCTGCTATTGTGATGATAGATCCTGCATTGCTATGATCACCCATGACTTAGGCACTAAGCAGGTGTTACAAATGCAGTGAAAGGTGGCAAGTTGATGGAGTGTTTGTAATCTGATGAAGTTCGATTAATAACCACTACCAATGAATTAGTATCTAGGCCACTTAAAAGTTTTGGACAGAAGTAAAGTACAGAATAAACTAAACTTTTTCAAGAATAGTCTTTCCTGCAGTTGCAGGTAGTTTGCAAGTTTCAGAAAAGTCGAAGTCGACATCATTATGTTGGACTGTAGCTGCCAAGCCACATTTAAAACTTAGAGCGTGGCACACGCGTAGTTGAATCGTCATAAACATACATGGTTGCATCACAAAAGAATAGGATGTGAGTAGAACATGATCATCATACAGGTGCATGGCTAGGTTTTTATTCAGTCATTGACTGAAAAAAATTAAGTAAATTCGGTCAGAAATATAGACTAATGAATAGTGGTACGGTGAGTTGCAATACTACTGTGGTACAAATGACTGAAATGTTTCAGAAAAAGCAGGTACACAGCCACATTGCAGAAAGCTTATCAAATTCAAGGAAGCCATAGCTGCACTGTGCTAAGCTGTGCAATGTTTGCCAGTGGCAACTCACGTTTAGCCCAAGCGTTTGATTACGATTCATGTCGTAGAACGCTAGCTTGCTTGCTTTGTATGTTTGTGCCACCACCCACATGACTATTAAAGTTATTAACTCAGGTCTTATTCATTGGGCCTTATCACTGATCATATAGTTTTGTTCCATGGCTAGCCTTTTGAATTCATGCTGCACTTGACCTGAATCAAAAAATATCATTCGTAGTAGGTGTTCTCTTGACTTCATTCATTCGTGATTTACTCGGGGTCATCCATTAAAACCTGAGCTGCCTTCTGCAATCGACTGTTTTTAAAAATATAATTTAAATCAGATAGAATGTTTTATTGAAGCAATGGATTTGCATAGAAAATTGGATTTGAATTCCTATCTATGGACAGTTCTCATTCAAGATTAATTTCAAACAAACAAAAAAATATCAAGTAATTCGGTTTTATATGAATGAGCTTAGTATGCAGCAGAGGACAAATTGGCATTATTGTTCCTTTGTGACATACATTGCACAACAAGGAACAAGTTCTCATGATAACCTCTTCATTTATTGTTATGTCACTGTTGTCACACAGCAATGCCAAGAGCCAGCCAGAATAAGAGCAAATGGAACTTTCAGATGCAAGCTTCGAATGGTTGCATTCAGTGTCAGTGAGTATAAATCGTGTGATGAGCCTGAGTGACGCTGTCGACCTAGAGTCGTTCTGGTGTATGTGTTTATTCTGGAATTAGGCGAGCTGCTCTGCAATGCAACTGGTTACCTTCTTGAAATTCTATGTGTACCATGCTGCTCTCAAATGCGAGACTGTTGCAGATGTTAAAGGGAACTGGCATGCCGACTAAACAGTCCCCCTAGTTGTGCCCCTGCACACTTGCAACAATTTGGTTTTTGACCAGCATAATAGAATGTATATAGGCCTAATCAACTAGACAATTCAGCTCATAAAAAACATTCATTTCTTAAATCAGTGGCAGAAATGATACTCAGCATTTCCCAGAGTGTAATTTGTAGTTGTTTTGTGGTCAGTCTACATCATTTTGCATATTAGCATTTGGCAAATTAATTTACAAATTAAATCAGGTGAACTGTCATGGCACACACCATCTGTTGAAAAAAGGTACTTTTACATAGGGTTACTATATCTGAAGAGGCAAAATTCCTGACAGTCTTAATGGCTACTTTTCATGACAACATACAAAAGCTATAAGGTATTTTCAATATGTTCTTGCAACTACCAATCCACTGCAAAATATCTAATTCAGGCAAAATTATTGCAGACACTGAGAGTAGCCAAATATGTAAAAGCTAAAGTTCTCATCTTCACAGCACATGCACGTTGTTTCAAGTCATAGGCAATTTATTATCAAAATTCCAGACCTAGAGCATTTATTAGAATTATTTCCGGATGCAAATTTTAACACTGAAATTCCAGACATGCTTGGGAAACTAGACGCATGGCAACCCAACTTTCGCAGGAGTCAGTCTTATGCTGAAACTAGTCTGCTTCATAGTTTCATTAGGGCAAGTGTCTGGGATTAGACAAAATTGTGTGCTACTATGCTAGGTAGTCGTAATAGGATGATAAACCACATTTCCAGGTAATTTGCATTATAACCAAGTTAACACATGCATCAAATTCATCAAAACTCCAAATACGTACTTGAATCAAAAAACAAATGCGTTCCTTATCTTTTAGTCTGTTAAAATCAATTTTAACATGTAGTGAAAATTTTTCGTCAAACCTTTGTTGAAAAAATAAAAAATTATAGCATTTCAAAACTTGATTCTTGGCAATTTCAGAAACTATGCTGAAAATGTCAAAACTGTGAACTTGCGCAAGCCACACAGGCAGTACAGACTAAGTCTGTAGCATATTAGCTATTAACAGCCTGGGGCTCGAAGTGAAAGATACACTTGAACACCTGTTAAACCATAAAGTATGTGGGCATCCATGTCACTAACTTAAAGCACACTGAATACTGCAAGTATGAAAATCTAATCCTAAATAGCAACTGGTAGACTGTATATGGTACATATATTATTTTACTAAAATGGGATATATATATATATCTTATTACGAAGAAGGAATATAGTACTGTACAACTCACACGCACAGAGACTGTAGTGCTTTCAGACTTATCAACAACTTTGGTCATTGCTGCATCTAGACGGTGTAGTCTAATTGTCAGTATCAAAGTCGATTATCAAAAGAGCAAACCTACTGCTTAAGATTGCATTTTCTTAAATTTTCCATGAGCAAATTTGTTCATCGTGCTGAAAGTGTCTCACACAGAAGTTCAAGCTCCCTACTAATTGGAATCAAACTGTTCATCCTGTTTTGTCCCGTGGTGTTTCTTCGTTCATGCTTAGCATGTTTGCTGCCGGTGTATGAATAAATCGTACCTAAAAATCAGCCGAAATCCAACAGTTTGCACGTGTCTTAGCAACTGCATAAATCAGCAGGCGATTTTGCTAGAGAGCTGTTCAAACCCTCAGACTCAACAAGTCCTCAAGTGATGTATTATAATCAATTATGCGGCAACTACAACTAAATACAAAACTGCATTTGAGCAACATTAAGAAAACGGCCAAATCAGGTGTGATAGGGCATTATATTAACACTTTGAGAGCCAGCATACGATATATTCGTATCTAGATTTCAGCCTAAAACCAGCAGTTTTCGATTGCCTTACCAACGCCATAGCTCCTCTGCCGATTGCGCTAGAGAGCTGTTCAAGGGCTCAAATGGATCAGCCAGTCTTCTAGTCTGCACTTGAAAAAAATTTGTTTGGTTGGTGGTTGCAGATTTTTTGTGAGTGATGTCATAAGTGAAGTAGTTTTGGGGCCATTTTGGCTCATGTTACCTGGTCTAGGGCCCAACCGCTAGGCCAAAGTGTTTTGCTGAAGTTTTAATTGGAAGCTAGGCTCGAGTCTGAGTCTTTTGAGCCTTTGATCGACTTTCTAAGGTTTCTGGGTCAAAAGTTATGATCTCAAACAAACAAATTAATTAATTATCTAGATAGCTAATTAGTCAAATATTTTTATTACTTTAGATCACAACTTTTGAACCCAAAACCCCAGCAAGTCATCCAAAGTATCAAAAGACTCGGATTGTAGCCTAGTTTCCAATACAAACTTCAGCAAAATACTACCATCTAACAGTTTGAGCCCAGGGCCACACGAAGTTGGCCAAGGTGGCCTAAAAGTCCTCCACTTATGACGTCACTCACAAAAAAACCGCACCCCCTAACCAAAAAATTTTTTTTCAATGCTGACTCGCAGACTTGCTGAGTCTTAAGGATTTAAACAGTTC
>Ga0210059_1011856_pt1 | contig 13271 bp, 5 predicted proteins | sample Ectturendosymbi2_FD_188042 | JGI IMG/M metagenome (GOLD analysis project Ga0210059, IMG submission 188042) | Ecteinascidia turbinata endosymbiont from Florida, USA - Sample 2 (SPAdes) (version 2) | ecosystem: Host-associated > Tunicates > Ascidians > Unclassified | place: Key West, Florida...
ATTTTAAATAGTTGTTTATCTTTTCGCAATTTGCATCCGGCCCGCAGCTGTTAATCTCGCAGCAATCCGGCCCTCAGAGAAAAAAGTTTGGTGACCCCTGGTCTGGACTATACATCCAGCTGCACATATTCCGAGTTATCAAACAAACGAAACCAGGGTGACAATGTGACGTTTTAATACGTACTTTGACGTCTTTGTGACGCATGGAGGTATTGCGAATGCAAAGGTACCAGTTTTTTGTTTATCCGAAATTATACAGAAATCCACATCTTATTATGTTTTCACTGGCTCTCTACCACAAGAGCTCCCAACCTTTTTACGATCTTGTGCCACTTGGGCACCCCGTATTGTCAAAGCGTACCACTTCTTCCAGAACAGCCAATTTGATTTAATATTGGTTTACTCAGAAGAATAATGTACATTAAAATACAATGAAAGACCAAAATTAAATTTAATGAGATTTTGTTGTTGTTTACCCTTCACCAAATGGTCATTGCGAGGCGTAAATTTGCTAACAGCGCATCGAAAGTCATAATGTTACATTACAATAGGAATAACAAGCTACAGGAAAATTTATTTACTTAGAAACAAAGCCCGATACGTAAACTAGAAAACTGTGAATCCATGTTTTTGTGAAAAAAGGGAAGTTACTCGCGTACCAACTGGAAGACCTTCGCGTACCACAAGTGGCACGCGTACCACAGGTTGGGAATCCCTGTTCTAGCACAATGGGTCGGGGAATTATGACCGAAAGTGCCTAAAAATCCATGCATTTTTGCTTTCGAGGTCCTCAGGTGGAATTGGTTTAAGAGGTGCACTTTCGTTTGTGCAGCGTGCTAATCTCTATTTTCTGTGCATAATGCTGTTCGTTGTGGTTGAAAAACCACGTAGGTTCTGGATCAGCTATGTCCAACCCAAATGGCTTACTGAGCCAAAAAGTATGTCACTATCTTGACCAGGGCCGCCCATTGAATGACATATTAATGAGGGCCTCACATTGGATGGCTTATTTGACCTGAGCGAACTAAATTTAGTTTTGACTAATATATTGAAAGTGTTCGAATTTTAACTGTAACGGTAACAGACGTGATAAAGTGGGACTGAGGACCACCTGCATCAAAAATGTAAAATTCAAGATTATTAAAATAAGGACAGGTTGTCAAAATGCAGGACACTTTTACTGCAGCTAAAACTAAACTGGACCACATGTGGCCCGCGGGTTGGAGATGAAAAATTAGTAGAACAGACTGAATAGGATTTTGTCCTGCAGCAGTGGTTCTTAACCTGGGTTCGGTCGAACCCCTAGGGTTCGGCGGAGGCGTTTCAGGGGTTCAATTGAGTGAGATGTCCTGCTGACTAAACCCACGTGAAAGCGGCCCAGATGTCGTCCAAGGACTAAGCGGGTGGGCTTGCTAACCATGGGCTTAAAAGAAGCGACTATTGTTTGGTTAAATATAAACGGTTAAATGATTTCACTTCAGTAACCCAATTTATTCTTTCTATTATATTGAAAAAAATGGAGTTAAACAATAGCTTGGAATGCGACATAAGGGTTCGGCGTGTTTGTAAAGGTTAAGAAACACTGTCGTACAGCATTTTCAAAGTATAAAGCGCAAATGCAAACAAACGATTTTGTATGAACATTGCGACCGGCTCCAAAGTTGAGTAATTTAACGCTGCATCACGCGCTATCTATTTGCTGATGAAGGATGCTCTTCAAACCAACATTGTCGTCTATTACAGAAATTCTTGGTCTCCGCCCTCAAATAAAAACTCAACATATTCACCCAAAGTTGAGTCTTTCTTTATCGAATGCCAGCTTTATTGCTCAAAGGTATATTGACAGCTTCTTGCTAGTGGCAGAATGGGTGAAAGACAATTGTACAAAAGCAAAGGTAAGTCCATTCACAACAAGCAATATTATATGAACAGGTTGTGAACTATTTGTAACTTTGTCTTTTTTCTTATAAGATCAGCATTCACGCCAATCCTCGAACGTAACTTGCTCAGGCGTAACTTCGGATTAAATGATCTAAGCCACATGAAGGCGACGCTTATAGTTTTTTTTTTTTTTTTTTTTTTGTTGAAACAAATTTATCTGTTTTGCAATGCAACTTCCAGTAACTTCAACCACAACCAAGGCTGCGACGTCATAACCTTTCTCATGCGACACGTTTGTTTGGTCGCATCGTTTGCAGCACGTGATCACGCACGTGATCATACTTTTCTATTTCGTTTGTCCTTGTTGATGAGAGAAGCATTTCCCTTGATTTGAAAATCCTTGTTTGGACTTATCCTGCTGCACTGACATTCACAGCGTCCTGCCGGAAAGACACGCCGGCCTGAGCATTGTAACATCAGATAGTTCTGCAAGAGTATGGCTTTGCCTACGTATGTACGATTTCCAAAACAAGTTTAACGTGTTTTGCAGACGTTAGCAAAGAGTCAAAACATCCAATTAAAAATGATTTTGTCATGTATATAACGACCAGCACTGTTGCCGGCCATTGCGAATTTTGGATATTTCCTGGCAAATTTCTTTTGTCACAAAAATGTAGAAAACCTCTGGGGAACAAAAATCTTATTGTCTGCTCTTTGATGGAATAAATTTTAGGGCAAGACGAGAAAGTCAATTTATTTTTCCTTTCAATGATTAACAGCATATTTCGTATTCGCTTCCGATCGAAATGACCACAACCTGACAGCAAAAGAAAAATACCATAAATTTGAAGCATAAACCTCAAGTGCTTTTCGTGTACTTCACGAAGCAACAGCTGTATTTAGTTGATTCTCCACTATTGTACGGTCTACAAAGAGGCCGAGAAAATTGCTGAAGGTTCGAACCAGCGATTTTGAAAAGTGATTTTGCTCTGAAACCGTCGAATTCCAATGAAATACCATTGTTTATCAACAAAATGCTCGTTCGTATCAGAGATCACAATAAGCGCAGTGTATGTGACATAAAGCTACGCCGATAGTGTGCATTTGTGATGCATTTAATTCCTGTTTTGTTAAGACACACTTCTTTCTATGTGTGTAAGGAACGAACAACAACAGTTTTATTTTTGGCATTAACACTAGTAAACTTCTCAATACAGACACAGTAAGGCCGGGAGGCGAAGAAAAGACACTCTGGTCATCCCGTCTCCCACCACCCATCGCTTGTTGTCAAACACCCAATGCGAACACGCTCACTACAACCCTTGCGCAAACCAGCAGAAGCAAAGAAAAGAACAGTACATGGCTTCAACCTTGCTCAATAACGTTTTTAGAATCCAAAAGATGAGCAAGACCAACAAGAGCATAATTCGAACAAGAACGTTGAAATAATGAATACGATACACTTGCAGTTAAAGTTCAAGGAAACGTTCCTAGATAACATCACTCTACTGTGCACCAATAGATTACAGGCATCATCTGTTAACATAGTTGCTAAGTAAATGATTGGCGTATTTTTTCTCTCTAACACCATGGACGTTCTAAAGCCACGTTTAACAATGTTTGTTCATAAAAATTACTTTGTAAAGTGATATCTGCTGACAACGAAGTCAAACAGATGTGGTTGCCATTCTTATAGCTAAGCCAGCGACAGCTTTAGTTGAAGGTCAAAATAACGTGAAGCACCGTTTTTCAGGGTTGTGTTGCAACTGCCGCAGAAGTTGCAACAAAAACTGTGATGAACTCGGGCAGAGAATTTAGAGAAACGATCATGGAGGTTCTGACAAAACCTTGGACAAACTTTGCCCTACCTGACATTTTACTCTTACACGCCAAAGTCGAAAGCCGCTCAATCTTATCTAAATGGGTCATTAGCGACCCAGAAAGATTTTAGTATTTTTACCTCAGTTGTAGATCAATACTAAACCGTGTATGCTTTTTTCCTAACTGGTAAGAGAGCATCAAACAAGGGAGTAAAGATACACTGACAAATGTGACGTGTTTTCAGTGAATTGTTAATAATTTTTTTTTCACGGAAAAAGTTTGATCTTTTCGGTTGAAGTTGCAAATATCAGGATTTTGTGTTTATGAAAGCAATGCCGCAAGCAACTTAAAGAATACATAGGGTGTGACAGTAGTGCGCCAAGTATTATGAGTTACAGGTGCTTCTAAATTTTCAGACGGGTTTACAACGACTCTTTCAGGCGTTCCAGGCTTGAAGCTCGTCGAAATGCACGTATTAGTAAAATTTTCTTTGATTTCCTTCTCACCGAAAATGGTCTCAGCTGCGAAACCCCCAAAGGAAATCATATAATAAAGTAAAAGAAGTGAAAACATGCTATTACTAAAATGCGTTTTTTTCTTTCCAGGAAATTGAAAACAGCCACTTAAGCGAAGGCAGAACAATTGACTCCGGCTCAATTCCTTATTTCAGTCAAAATGCTGTGGTCCTGCCCATTACTTACGACGTTTTGCAAGTGTCAAATTCTGCCTGGACTATCATTGGAAACTGGACGTACAGCCATAACAAAGAACAACTGTCCATGGCAAAGGGAATCAAGTCTATTCGACCTGGCAATTGTCTCAGGATAATGACCATCATTGAACCGCCTTTCACCTATTTTGAACGCAACAATGAAACGGATTTATCAAAGCTCCAAGGTTATGGAATTGAACTACTTAGAAAATTAAGCTCATTGGAAGGTTTCGAATATGAATTGAAATTGCCAAAAGACGGACAGTACGGAATATTTGATGAGGAAACCAATCAATGGACAGGCATAATAGGAGAGATTGCAAAAGGAAATGTTGATATGGCGATTGCACCGATCACTGTGACTCCAGAAAGAGCACGAGTAGTTGACTATTTGCCTCATTATAAAAGGCTGCAGCTAGTTGCTTTGGTCAAACGAGCTTACAAAAGTAATTACAGATACAACGAATATTCGTTTCTTCATCCATTTACTGCAACGTTCTACATCGCCTTGTTAATCACCGTTACGTGTTTAAGCATTATATTATCAGCGCTTTCAGCAATCAGCCCTTACGGAATCCGAGGAAAATTTGTCCAGTCAGGTCAAGCCGCTGAGGCCAGAGCAGTTGATGAAATTCGAAAAAAAACAGATTATTTTGAGTTAAGCAAGCATCATCGACAAGTTCTCAAGGACCGCCGTGATGCACAGAGCGGAACGGGTATACACAATTTGTTGTTCCTAGTGTGGTCCGGATTGTTTTATCAATCTCCTGTACGCACGCCCCAATCTGTATCGGCGAAAATCATAGTTGTTACGTGGTTCTTGGCTGGAACTGTGTTTATTGCATCTTACACGGCCGAAGTCGTGAATTCCGTATCGCTGCACGCGCAGGAAATAGATATCATACGTTCGGTCGGCGACTTGATTTTGCACCCCGACGTAGGATACGGAGCAATCGAAAACAGTCTCATGCTAAACCAACTGAGAGATTCAGGGTCAAGTGCTGGAAGACAAATGTACAGAACTATAGTCAGCGGAGAAAGTCCGTTGCATTACGTAGTGCCCAACGTGGCAAGAGGCGTTGACCTTGCGAAGCATGGGAACTACGCCCATATAGATGACTCGGTTTTTATGAGGTGGTTTGCCGCTGAAAGCAAATGCGAACTGAAAACGATTCCTCTTGGCTTTGGAAGAATGGATTACGCTCTGCCAGTTCGAAAATGGCTGCCGATGTACGATTCTTTATCTAAGCACATTCACGACTTGAACACGAATGGCTTTTTGGAACAACTGTGGGAAAAATATTTTCTCCATTCATTTAACTGCCTTCATTTGGACGAAGCAAACAATCGATCGAGGTCACTAACGTTCGTGGACCTTGCCGGAGTGTTTTATTTAGTAGCGTTTGGAATACTAGCGGGTTGTGCAACTATAGTGATAGAATGGCTGGTTGCAGCGCTTTTCGATACAACTTCGTTAAATTTTAACCACCCGAAGACGCTGAAAGAAGCGCTGAAAATCAGATGGTGCCGGTTTCTTGTTTATGTTCAACTGCATTGGTTTCCTTTCAGGAGAATGATCAACAAGTGGAAGAAAGCCCAGCCAGTGCCCTCAGACATTGCTGTAGGAAACGAGATGAGTTGTTTTATGGGCAACAAAGAAAATCTTCACCCAAGAGCCGGGACTCATATGAGTTTGTTGCATGATTCTTCTGTTCAGTGCAATGCTCCAAAATACAGAGTGACCAGAAACGTGAACTCTGGCCTTTCGTTGACGGCAAAGCCCAAATTACTTAAAGAAAAGGCACACCATGTTCTTGTTCTGTGAATAGCAACTTCTTGAAGAAACGCACTCTTGATATTGACGTGCCTTTGTGCAGTATGCATTTATGTCAATACACTCGCCCAAATATACTGGGATGACATTGCCTGTGAAACGAGCAACAAGATATGTATTGGAACGGAGACCACGTTCAAAAACAATCCTTATGTTTTGCCATTACCTCCGTTTACGTCTTCAAAGTTTGAAAACCGTATGATTTTATTTAAAATCAACACGCTGTTTCGCCGCCGTTAATCATAAAGCGCTAGGTGCAACCGTTGACAGAAAATATTTTGTGAAATCGTTAACTGTGTGAAGCTCTTTATCTTCACATTCATCGACAGATGTAGCTTTGGGTTCTTTCCCAAACGTAACTTTAAACATTGTAAAATATGTGGTTTTTCTGTCAAATCATGGTGCATATAAAAGTGTTTCAACAGGTCTGCTTCATCATTATCGGCATTAGCGTCAAACATGGGCGTCCACAGAAATCTTTCCAGGGGTGTCACTGTCGATATTTCGCTTATCCTATATCAGGTTGCGAACGATGAAATGCAAATGGACCTTTACAAAACTTTTACCCTTTCTACACCACAAAGAAAATTCCCCATGAAAGCACGCACTCCGTTCGTATTTTTAAAAATCGTATTCTGGTGGAGTTGTATGCCAGTTTTCTAAAAGGCTGTAATTTTTGTCATCCTTTACAGCTTTTCCGGAATTGGGGTATCATCCAATGTCATTATTATTGTGAACTGCAGACAACTGACTCTGAACTGGACTCGAACTACCCACAACTGCGTTTGCGGTGCTCACAATTGTCTGCGAGGGTTGAACCTCACTTCTCGAAATTTAGTCTGAAATGTTTTTTACATATTGGCTATGGAAAATGCTTTCTCTTTTCATAAACTACTTAATATACATTTTTCGAGCACTTTCTAACAAAAGTCGTAATTTCAGAGTAATCAACGACCAGAACAACAGTAGCGGTGAAAAAACACGAAAGTTAGACACTTTCGCAAAACTCTTTTATGCAATGAGAAGTAGACCTGTAAGTTGACAACTGTCTGTCGAAAGAAATCCTTTCCCAGCAAAGAATCAGACACTAAAGATCTTAAATATTTTCGTTGTAATTGAATAGTTGTAAGTTTACAACGACTATCGGACAACTTACTAAAGTTAGAGCACCACGGCGGCTTAAAAATTGCGCAGATGAATTATAAAAACTCGCCAGAGCAAATGTAGCTTTGCACTTGCTCACTCAGAAGTCAGAACTAAACCTTATGTATAGCGTATTTCAACAAGATCGTATACCACGGCGGCTTAAAAATTGCGCAGATGAATTATAAAAACTCGCCAGAGCAAATGTAGCTTTGCACATGCTCACTCAGAAGTCAGAACTAAACCTTATGTATAGCGTATTTCAACAAGATCGTATACATAACAAGCCAGCACGCAGTGTGTAAAAACAAGACTGCATAAGAGTATTTTGATTAAGCCAGTGTGGTCCAACTACAGGCGCGCGGGCTGCTTGTGGCCCGCCACAGCGTTTTCAGTGGCCCGCGTAAGCATGCAGAAAAAATCTTTAAATTTTAAATTTGTTGAAAAGCGTGTGAGTTTACATTTGTCTCACTGAATTGCTTTCGCTGGATAAAGGACGTTTGCACAAGAATAATGAATAATGCCTTTTCTGTGTACCATCATTGCTATATTTATTTTACCATGAAATTAAAAGTTACGGCCCTCCCCTAACCTTCCGCTGGGGAACCTGACTGTATAACCTCAGTGTTTGTTCGGTGCGGCGACTTTCGTTGTCTTAAAGAGTATAACTGGCTCTGGCGCTATGAAGTCAATACCACTAAATAAATCTGTCTATCTATCACCTAAACGCGACCTTAACAAAGTCATGGAGTGGCCCCTTAACGTTGCAAATAATTGCAAAATACTTTAATTTTCAAATCTCAGTAATCTAATGAAAAAGCATTCAATGGAAAACAATCATTTATTTGCTTATGACAAACTTAGCAAAATAGTGACTTCTTGGACTGAAAAATTATATACATAAAAAGAATGGTGGATATTAGGGGAGGCGAACGAGGCGGTCGCCTCGGGCTCCCCTCTTTTAGAGATGCCGTGAGGGTCCCCTTTTGAGAGTTTCGCAGTTCGTTTTTGCACTGATTTGTTAAAAAGATTTAATCACTCTTTCTAGAGCCACATTTGAGCTCAGAAGCAAGTCATTATGCAACTTTAATGTGTAGAAGAACACTTTAAAATCAAATGACTTCAAACAATTCACAATGTGAAATCGACTTTCACGAAGAAGCAAATTCCCAGACAAAATGAAAACTTTAACTTGCTTTTAAGCAAACAAATTTTTGTATATCAGGAGTAAAATAAAGACCCCTTTTCTGAGAGTGTGTCCCGGGCACTTAAATTCTAATATCCACCCTTGCATAGTAAAGAACAACGCAAAGGACCGCGGGGCCCCCAAAGGCAGGGCCCGTAGCAATTGCTACTATTGTTAGATCCAGTGTCAAGCAAAATTTCTGAATTGCGAAATTTCTCACTTCACGCCATGTGCGCATGCACAGAGTGATGATATTCTACATATCAAATACGCTGAGTAAGCTGATGATTAAGCTGTATGCACACGGCATGCGTCTGGTGCGGTGCGTTTGTCTATTGTCTACAAGTACCGCTTTTTTCCTGAACCAGGAGCTGTGAGTCTGATGCGTCAATATAGAAACAGGTTCTTCTCGAACGCAGACCACACCAGACCCATCCGGAAAAGACGCGACATCACAAAATCAGACCTATGCGTGCGCCAAAAGAACGCGCAGCACGCAGCCGTGTGCATCTAGCTTTAGGGTGCAGGGCTTAGTACAGCGGTTCCCAAACTGTCGTACGCGAAGGCCTTCAAGGTAGTAGGCTACATGAATAGGCCTACTAGCACTACTTTCTATGCTTTTAAGCTATGCTTTTTACTTACATCGTTCTGCTAAGTAATTCCTGATTTTTTGGTACGCGAAGGCTTTCAAGGTAGTACGCGAATAAGCCTGCTATTACTACTTTATGTTTATCTTCACAAAAATATATCCATAGCTATGCTTTTTACTTATCTGGTTCTCCTAAGTAATTCCTCAATTTTTGTGTACTTCCTTTGTTTTTAAAAATGCCTATTATAATTTCTCACAGCCATTATCTTCATGTCGCATTTGTGTCAATTCTGGTTTTCCAAACTTTTGGTCGAATGATATTTGGTAGATTGAGTTTTCCTGGAGCAAGGTGGTACGTGATGACAGCACGGGTCCCACAAATGGTATGTGATGAGAAAAAGTTTGGGAATTACTGGTTTAGTGTTTAGGTAAGTGTGTCGGGTTAGGATTTGGTTAGAAAAAGAAAAATAATTGAGGTCTGAGACTAAGTCCAATATTCTTCAGAGGATAAAGTTATTCCCGTACTGCAGCTGCTTATCGGTATCTGACACCTAACCAAAAGTTTTAATTTACACAGCACACATCATGAATGTAAACGCCAAACTTTATTCCTTTGGGCTACTCTGAGAAGCAAAATAAATGAAAAACAGTAGGCTTAATAGGTCAGAAATTTCGCAAAGATCAGAAGTTTCGCTTCACTCCGGAACTGAGTGCAGACGAAGCATGTACAAAAACAAAACTACGTGAAGTTTAAGCACATTTTTAACCATGAAATGAATATTTCCAATTGTTTTACTCGACAATTGTGCCAAGGTAGTCGACCGACATTTGTCATAAACCAACTTCTATCAAGTTTCTGAGCAAAATTATGATTTACATCAAAGCATTCTTACGGCAGAGATACATTGACAAGTGCTTCGTGGTAATATAGTCCCCGTTTGCTGAAGATGGACTAGCTAGCTAGCAGCTGTGATGCTGCGTGAATTCCTCATCGTTATTCAGGTGGTGCTGAACGGTTTTCGTGTTGTTTTCATCCAGCAGTTAGACTCAAAATTGAATAACTCAAAAAAGGATTTATCCGATTGACCTCAAATTTTCAGGTAAAATGCATTTTCAAAAGAAAAACATTCGTCTAAAATCCGGTTGCAAAAGACCAAGCATGACAAAAGTTATTGCGTTCAACTCGAAAGCATACTGAATCGAAAGTAGCGCGTTTAGCAACAATTTGTCCGATGCATTGGGAGCAGATCCGGTTGCTCAATTCAAAAATTAATTATTCGCAAAGTTCTTGATGCAGTAAATTTTTAGGAAAGATGCATTGCGATAAGAATAACAATTTTATAAATTTTGGTTGGAAAAGATTTAGTTTTGAGAAAAGTTATGGTGCTTTGCAATTCAATTTCTCTACCCTGCTGAATAAGACAACGTTTTGTAGCCAATGCGCGTCTGCAACTACGAACTGAAGAACCTAACTTCAAAGATTTTCGTTAGAATTGCTTCAAATTTTCAGAGAGAATGTGCATAGGTATGAAGATCATATATGGAAATTGTCTTTGCATAAATAGACTACAAAGAAGTTATCATTGTGGGCTACACGTAACAACGGTCAGGACCAAAGTATTTGGCAAAAAAGTGGTGTAGCCTAGGGTTAGCAAAATGTTGCTGGGTAACAAACTGCATTACTAAAAATTTTCGTGCTCATATTACCTGAAAATTTGAAGGATTATGCGGATAGGCATGGAGAACATTATTTCAAATTTTCATTGCAATTAAATGAGTACGAAAAATGTTATTTATTTGCGAAACAACTGTTCTCACCTAGCTTTTTTGAAAAACACTTTTAGCCTAGGCCTACCGAGATGGGTTTCTACCAAACTTCATAACTCAAAACGTTTTCAGTCAATTTGCACGAAACTTTCAGGATTAATATGACTAGGCATGAAGAACATTAGTGGAAATTTTTGTTGCAAACCAAGGAGTACGAAAAAAGTTACCGCGTTGGCGTTTACATAGCCTATGTCAATCCGCACCCAGCGCATTCGACTGAATGACGCATTTTATGCGTCAATCAGCACCCTGTCTATGGAAAGAATTTTTTCCCAGCAAAGAATCAGACACTTTAAGGTCTTACAAGGAATACATTTCGCCTACGAAGTAGGCATCATCAGCTCTTATTTAAATAGAATCTATCAGCACCCTCTGCATTTAAACGTACGAAGCATATGCATCAAACAGCACCGAAGGTAGGCCTACTAGCATACGTTTTGGGTTACTAACGCACAAAAAGAAATCCCACATTTCAAAGTATTGATCTAGTATGCGCAACTCTTCTATGAGATAAATATGAGGCAGCCCAATAGCACTACTGAAATGTGGAAGCAAATCAACTTTATCTGTAACCGATAAAGCGCATGCTGAAGAACCTGTTCAGAAGATGCTAGCAGTACCAAACGATCCGCAAAAAGTGCTCGGTTGACCCAGCTTCTCCCAACTGTCGCACCCTCGTCGACTCGGCTATGACTGTCAATTCAATTAATGCAGGCCTAGACCAGGGGTGGGCAATTATTTTGGCTCGGGGACCAGGCCCGTAGCCAGGTTTCAAGATTTGGTGGGGCACAATAAATTTTTAGGGGGGCAAGATTTTTTCTTTCACTGTATGTTTAAAACAAATTTTTCTGGGAGCAACAAAATTTGGGGGGCACAAAAGAAATTTGGGTAGGCACAGCCCGCGAATGCCCCCCGTGGCTACGGGCCTGTCGGGACCACTTTGAGGAGGCCGCGTTGAGCGGAGGGCCGTGCTTTCGGTTGTAATTTAGATATATTTTTGACTTTGAGTTACGTGCTATTGATCTTTGATGTGCCTCTGCCGCAGGGAACATGTGGCTTACACAGGGTGCCACTCTGTATTAACAACTTTCCCCTACAATCAGAATGAAAAATCCCTACATTTCCCTACACAATCTGAAACAAAGCTACAATCATCTTTAGCTAAAACATCTGGCCTTGGTCGTGTGATGTAGCACAATTAAGAGTGTAAGATCAAAATTACATGCGTAAAGCAAGCATCATTACAGAAAACACCATTGCATAACCACATGTCCAAATTTTTCAAAAAATTGTCTCAATGTCTTTTGAGATTAGCCAGCACCTTTGGCAATAAATCTTAGGCATTATCCTTTACAACTCTCCAGCTGGTTGCAATCCACAAGGAAAAAGTCTCATCAGACACAGCTTTAGAATTTTCAGATATGTTTTCTTTGCTTTGCCATATTAATGCACTTAAGCCGTCGGTTGACTTCAAAGTCACCTGGAAAATTCTCACTGGCTAATTATTGCTTCCAAAATGCACACAGTCAGACGATTCCTCAGCTTGTTTTTGTTGCTATACAAGCGGGAGAATGTTTTTTCAACCTCAGCAGAGTAGTGCTTTGAAGTAATGCAGTTATAGCTAAACACACTGCATAACAACTGCACTTTTCACTGTAGAGTACTTGCACTGCAATCTTTGCAAATCGGAATAGTAGACTGCACCTAGTAGGCTGAGCCGTGACTTTCACTCATGCAATTCTTGCCGTTAGCCACCAGAAAACTTGGCCACACTGCAGTTCTTGCGTTAAAAATAACCCGTTTTGCGAGCCCACTAACAAATTGTTGACGAAACACGTCCATTAAGGATCATAAAGGAAGAAACAAAGCGACAAAAATTCTAAACACGAAAATCCCTACGGATCCCTTCAAAATAGCGATTTTTCCCGTAGGGATTCCCTACTCCCTACAAAAGCCTAAAAATCCCTACTGTCGGGATTTTTCCCTACGAGTGGCAACACTGGAATTACAGCTGAATACAGTTAAACCCCGTCCGATTGTTCCTGATTGAGTCAAATGTTGATTATTATAATAATCAAGCAGCTGTGTGGCTATTTGTCTTTCCGTATGTGCTCAATTTCATGAGTGCCTTACGTCAGGGGTGTGCAACCTGCAGCCCGCGGGCCAAATGCAATACAACAAAGTGGATTTTTATGCCGGTCACTAGTACTAGACAGCCTGTGTGAAACGAAGGCGCGGCCCGCGGTCTAATCTGTTTAATTGCGTTTGGCCCTTCGGT
>Ga0210059_1011857_pt1 | contig 13270 bp, 11 predicted proteins | sample Ectturendosymbi2_FD_188042 | JGI IMG/M metagenome (GOLD analysis project Ga0210059, IMG submission 188042) | Ecteinascidia turbinata endosymbiont from Florida, USA - Sample 2 (SPAdes) (version 2) | ecosystem: Host-associated > Tunicates > Ascidians > Unclassified | place: Key West, Florida...
TGAAGCTACCACGTGCACGTAAACTCCCGTTGTACTTCCGGAAATTTTCCCAGCACGAAAAGTTTGACTGTAACTTAAGGTGCAGAAGTCCAATCGATGCCCAGTTTAGCACAGATTAATTAAAAAAAAGCTTGCATGAAAAATGAATTGCGTTATGTTAAGCAACATTTATGGTGATATGAATATGATTAAAAATGCAATCGCTACTCACTAGTGACGACAACTGTCGCTGTGAAGCGGTTGCACGTTACATCTTAAAAGGATTCTACTTTTCTTCCTAGCGCGCTGGTTTATATTGTACGCAAGCTGAAACATCGTGTTCGTGGGTTAACTTAATCGACATTTTCCACGAGGCATGATAATGATAATTGTGATCTCACAATTCAAGCTGTTGCAACGTGCTGAGTCGTAGCTGTGGCACACAAGTTACGGAAGCGCTACTCCAACATTTCAGAAATACTTTGAAGTGGTGATTTGTTGTTTGGTTCGATAGCAGCGCGGTAGTCAGTTTTCATTGTTGCAACACAATTGCTGTTGTCCGTTTGCTAAACACGACTACCAAAGCAGTGTTTGCAACAATGCAACTTACGCAAGTTAAAAGCGCAGTGTTTGACCGGGGCATTTGGGCAATCATCGGATGCGTGATGTGCACATGTGCGCCTTAGCTATTGCCATGGCGACTTGTTCTTACGGAATTTACTTCTGGCGAACGGGTTGTAATCGGTTATAGTCCAATGCTGCTTTTGTTTGGGCTAGGTTGTAGATGACTGGCTAACCTACTGCCGGCTACTTGGTGAAAATGCAGAAAAACTGTACTTTCTGCATGACAATCTCAAACTGTTGATATGGAACTACTGAGAATTGACAAATCAGTTGAGGTATTTCATTTCATACCAATGCCAGTACTTCAGTTGCAGTAACTAATGGAACTAGTTTTTCTTTTTTAAGGACATGCAGTTATTTAATGTTACATTACATCAAAATTCCAAATTTGGTTCTTTACGACTTGGATTGACTTTAAAAATTGAAAACCCACTGAGTTGCAGAATAGTCTGAAAGGTTGATTTGTGAAATATATACAAAAACAAAATTTCGCGAGATTTATATAGTACAGTAACTGTTAACAAACATAATATCAAAGACCAAAAAAGTTACTGCTGTTTTGGAAATATTTTCATTTTTGGCAAAGGTTAATTGAACACAGTGTTGTGTTAAGCTCCAGAACTTGATGCTCCATTTTGTACTTCCTTCTTCCTTTTCAATGTTCAGCATCTTTCAACTTTCAAGCACTGTTTTTGTTTTTTCGGATTTAAACACAGCAGGCAGTTCTCTTACATTCAGTGTTCTGTTCTTATTGCTTTGTTATTTTAACATTCTTTTTTTATTCATGGCACTGTGTTTATTCATTGTAATCAGTCTATACTATGCCAACAAGTTAGGCTAATCTAATATTGAAATTGCTGCAATTTCAAAAAGTTTAGCTTAAAAAACCTGATATTTAAGTTTTTGAAAAAAAGGTAAGGCATAAAATACATCATATTTTTGATAATGAAGCAGAAAACAAGATTGAAAATTTTGGAAATATCGGTATCGGCCGATATATCGGCCCATGAATGACCGATATATCGGTACCGGCCTCAAAAAAGCCATATCGGTCGATCTCTAATTCAATGTGTCGCCCTCATTAATATGTTATTCAATGTGCGGCCCTGGTTAAGATAGTGACATGATTTTTGGCTCAGTAAGCCATTTGGGTTGGACATAGCTGATCTTGATGAAAACTTTTTGTCTTAACATTTTCAACTACATTTGTTTCTTCATTTAGACACAACACAGTTTCATGTTTCGGAAACGCGTAAATACTCTTACCATACGAATGCACAAATACCATACGAAAGCGTAAATACTTTTACCATACGAATGTAAGAGTATTTACGCTTACCATGCGAATGCGTAAATACTCTTACCATACGAATGCAAAAAATACCAGTCTTACCCAGACGTTTTCCATTTGATTGAGCACATCCAAAAGTAATAAGAGATGCTGCAGCCAACACAAGAAATGGCAAGCTTGAATTCAGAATTTTATCTGTAAAAACGTTGCCCATGCAAACTGCAATCACTTTTCCCATATTTCAACTGGCAGCATCTACACAATAACAATTGTAGGCATTGAAGATAGACCACTGAGCACTTAAAACTTACCACAAGCAACTTGTTCAATTGCATATTCTTAATGCACTTAAATACTTGTTTCGCTCATGTGACTGCATCGCAGGGACTTTGCTTCAGCTTGACAAACTGTTTCTGAAAAGGTTTTCTGTTGTTTACGAAAACTCCAGTTACGTCAGCTGTCGGTGCGTAAACATGTACGCCCTTATCGACATTGATACAAAATTGACTGCCACAGAATTCAATGCGAAAAAATATGAAATGCGCTGAAGCAGCACAAGCACATATTTTTCAGTGCGTCGAAGCTAAAGATATAACGATTGCACTTTTACAAAAGATGTCAAAAGCCTTATTTTCTGGTGTGCCTATGCTGATATCTTAATTCTCCACTGGTTGTTTGAACAAGCATTTTAAACACCAATCCAAGATGCTTAAAAATATCACAATGTTCTCTTCTTTACACACAAGGTGTTTATGGTTCTTTTAGAGAAGCTTTTTTGAAGTAAACGACATCTATGTCCATAATTTTTTAAAGGGTTGCGTGTGGAAACATCAGGAATGGTCTGAGCGATTAATTTGAAACAGGAGTTCCACGTGCATTACGGGGTATGTCTTTCATAAAAACTGGAAAGTTTGTTTATTAGTCAAGGAAAAAAATAACATGTCAACCTTTTTTGGTGGGTATCCTTTTGAGGTTCAAGCCACTTTTATGCCAGCCAGCACCCACCAACCCTACCAAACTTGCAGAAAAGGTGTATTGAGTGTTTTACAACATGCCTCCAAATTTCAAGCCAAAATATTGAGTCCAGCATTATGTCAGAAGTCCAATATTATTATATTTCAACTACACTTGTAAAAGCATGTCAATATCTGTTGTTGTAGCTTTAACAAAATATCGATAAAAAGAAAAAAAACTGTGCTGCAAGAAATTTTGTCCTTACGATAAATTTTGTCCTGATGGTAAATTTTGACTGTTTTTGACTTAATAACTTTGGAATCGCTCATGTATCAGGGTAAAATTTGGTTTGTGGACATTCATAAACTTTAAAAAAGTCAGAAAAAATGACTTTGTTGACTTTTGGTTTTCCCGGTTATAAGCAAACGATTATAAGCTACAAAAAACGTTTTGCGAAGATCTGAAGGATATTTTTGTAAATCTTTGATTTAATTCATGCGTGAAAACAAATACTATTTTAAAAAAAGCTTTTAGCTATTTTCTAAAAAATGAGCCACTCTGTACGCTTTGAAACATTATCTGTTGTGTTAACATTGAGATGCTCTATCTCGAAGTTTCATTTCAAATCACATCAGAAAGCTGAACTGAAAGTTATGCACATATTTTGTTGTCCTGCCTCCTACAAAACAAATTTGGTTAGTGTGTTTTTCTGTGTTACATAAGGAAGGAATGAAGTTTTCTTTCAGGATTAATTCCTTTCTTACATTAAACATTTCCATCTTTTTATGAATGCATTCCCACACTATACAGCTTATGTTTTAATAGTTGTTTGCTTATTGACAGAGTTTCTTATAAATTAACACCTCAGTTTTACTCTCTCAATTACTGTCTCACAACAAGAACTCTTAACAAATTGTAATGAAAAGAATCCTACGTTTTCAGTGAAGAAACTGTTGTTGCACGGACAAATGATTGTTATAAAAACCAAAGATCCTTTACAGTATCAATATTCAGAACCATTATCTGGTTCTAGCTTGACTACAGCTCTCAAACGTCTCAGAACTAACTTAGCTGATCTAGAACGCAATCCTTTCAAACCTTTAGTTGCATCAACGCTGCTGAAGCAAATGACCTTCCGTCACGTTTTTCAATCCTCCGCGTGCCAACCACCTTCCGAAAGCGCTACATAGCATGTAGAAAAGAAATTTATCAAACGGATGAAAAAAACGTTTGTCATCAGCACTAAAGCAAGATGAATTTTCGACTGGTGATCCATGGTTCAAGGAACCCCAAATGTTTTTATTCATCGTTTCCAACTTGCATTCAAAACATATTTGCGCTGTTTTTATTTATGACATATTGGGCCCCCCAACAACGAATTCCTACAGTACGATTTGAGTAGGGTTGAAAAATTATCTGGGACCATCTGTCCGGTTCATACAGACTATTAAGTGCAGTTGTGAGTATACGCACCCTTGTCTTGAGTGCAACACCAGTGGAAAATGCTTACTTGCGATGCTGACACGAACCCAACTGTCGCAAACTTCTTAGCAGGAATACAGTAACTGGATTGCAAGTGGCAGGTGGACGTCACCACCGTACTCGAGTACGTCTTCTCAAAAAAATTTCTCGAAGGTCCCGGTCACATGCTTTTTCGAAGACCACAAAAGCATGTCTACACGTCTTTGCAATGGTTCCATAATTTCTCAAAATTATGTTGCAGAATAAACATTTGGTCTGTACTGCTACAGGCGGGACAAAAACCGTATTGGATATCTTTCAGATTTGTTGACCGTATTGGATATCTTTCAGATTTGTCATCTCAAGTTATTTTCAAGCCAGTTGGCATGCACATTTCCGAAAATGCTAAGGACAGAAATTCCCCGGTACTTCGTTCATTCCATCTTGTCTTCCTTGTCTGTGGAAAGAACGAAAACGATAACCTCAACCATCAAGGTAGTGTCCTTGCGCCTGTACTTTCCCTTATTTACATTAACTCTGATATTACTCAAGCGTCCGCTTTTGATACTACTGTATTTGCTGATGATTTTAATCTTCCCTTGCCAAATTCCTGTTTTAATGTTCTTCAGGCAAATGTCAACCTTGAACAATGTGAAATTGACCACTGGCTTAGAGCCAACGTGATTTCTCTTAACTACAATGAGATTAATTTTATGCTATTAAATTCTGATAAACACAATCCTACTTGATCTAAAGTTTTAATAAATAACTATAGCATTTCCCCCAAACATTACTTGAAATACCTGTGTTTTTCTTGACGATAAGCTAAGCTGGAAACCTCATGGAAAAAAGGTGAAAACTCAACTATCAAGAGCTTTTGGAGTTTTATCCAAACTTAAACAGTACAAAACATTGAACCACTGGGAACACTCTGTAAAAAACGAGTTAGAAATGAAGCAGCATGAAAGAATACGATGGTAGGAAGCGTCGTCAAACAATTTTTACGAAGATAAATTATTTTCCCTATTCTAACTGAATTACTTGATTGTGTTAATTTTGTGTCCGGAAAAAGTTTTGTTGAAGAGGTTATTGTTGCTCTTCGTGAAACAATGCAGTGATTTCAATTGCGTGTCATTTTAGAAATGTAAAACAGCGCTTGTCTAATGAATATTACTGGTAATCTCATAATCTTTCCCATATAACGCAAACACATGCATCTGAGAGAAAGCCTCACTCCGATCGTGCTGATATGTTTGTGGTTGATGTTTCCCGCAGCGTGCGCATGAAAACCGGAGCGGAAGCAAAGCGAAGCCGTCTTTGCAAAAACACAGGCAAAATCAAACTGGCACAGCAGACTGAATGTTGGTTTCAGCTCACACAATCTTGCGATTGCATTGCAATAGGAGTCATAAATCGCAGTGTCGCACTTCATGCTCAGTTTCATTTTATCTAGTACTGAAATAATTTGGGTCCACAGAGTGCGTCAGCTGCAATAAATTAGCTACGTTTTGATTTGAGAATTCCTTTGACGATTTTTATTTTTACATTTCAGAATTAGCAGTTTTGGTGAAACGCTTTGTGTGGCAATTAGACAAATAGCAAACAAAGGTGACACGGGTACAACTGTAATCAATATGGATCCATCTCTGGGAGCATTGTACGAGTTTCTGCCAGCATCTCCGGCTTGCAGCGTTTGCAGCTTGATCGCTCCGCCGAAAAAATATCCAAGCTATCAGTCAGACGCAGTGCGTCAACCATGCAGCAAACAGCTTTGCAGATCTCTGATTTCAAGAAAGCTATTACCAAACAAGCTTGCCTATATCTGAATATCAATGCTTGTGAAGATCAAGTAAATCACTCATGCCAACGCAGTGTTTTACACTAGATGCTGCATTTTCTTATCATGAAATGAACAATGGATTTTTTACTGATCGCCGTTCATGCAATGCAGTAGTGTCCGCAATTGAGTTCAAAATGATTTACGGAACAAAAGATTTGCTTGAAACATGTTAAACATTTTGGTGTTCCGAGCATGGAACTAAGACAGTAAGAGTAATATTTAAAACTATATGTAGGATATTACAGGTCATAAATACTTTCTGTAAGTAAATGTGTTTCGTTAAAAATCATATTCAAAGTTCTGCAAACGTGCTTATTCTATGACCCACCAGAATTTACGATATTGAACAAAGCTTGCATTTAAACTATCTCTCCGAAACCCTGCCAAAACATAAGCAGTTTGATCCCAGTTCTAACGGGCAATAATCTGCAAGTAAACGGAGCCTGTAGCGTGTAAATTAGCTTTTTAACTTGGCGGAACCATGGGCCTTACCAGGGTAGCAAGGGGGCCATGCTCCTCAATTTCTAATTTTTAGCTAATCTTGTCGTTTTGTGCATCGAAAGGCGGTATCCCAAACAACATACTGTTGTTCGCTCAAGGTCAAAATATCTTACCCACCGTCTTTAATTTTGGGCTGGCTGCGCTCCTGGGAGGAACGTAACATCAGGCACAAAATAATTAGTCATTTTTAACCGCATTCATGTAATACTCTTGTGTTCTTGTGTTTGCTAATACAACGGTGTGAGTGTGCCCTTTTCACCATTCAACCCGTATGTCTAATATGTTTGGTGAGTAAAAGCGCTCAAACCGCTACAGGTGTCTCACTTCACAATGAAGCGAGGTTCCAGGATGGTGGAAAAAGCATTTCAAAGATCTTTTGAACCCAGTCACCCTCAGAGCATCGGAGACATTGCAGCAGGTCCATTTTGGGAAGTAAAGTACCATCATTGTGATCGAAGCCTCACTGGATGTTAAAACATTGGAGGATGGTAAGGTTGCAGGTCATGATCAAATCCAACCTGAAATGGTTGAAGCATCAACAAGGAAAAAAAATATTTCGCAATCTCGTGTGTTTTAAGTGGCCTGGCGTTCTGGAAGGGTACCGAAAGATTAGCAAATTGAGGTCATAATTTTCCTTCTTTCCACATGCAAGGAAGAAAAGATGGAATGCACGAAATACTGGGACATTTCTATCCTTAGCATTGTCGGAAAAGTGCATGCCAACTGACTTGAAAAATGCTGTGAGATGACTAAAAAAGCTGGAAGAGATCCAAAACCGTTCGTTCCGCGTGTAACAATACAGACCCACTGTTTACTCTTCAAAAACGATTTTGAATAATTACGTTACTGTTGGAAAGACGTCTGGGCATGCTTTCGTTGGCCTGGAAAAAGCATGTTACTGGGACCCTATTGGAAAATTTTGGCAAGATTTGCATGAATATGGTGGTGACATCCACCTGCTACTTGCAATCCAGTTATTGTATTCCTGCTAAGCGGTTTGCGTTCGTGTCAACATCGCAAGTAAAAATCATACTCCACCGGTGTTGCACTCAGACAAAGGTCCGTTTTGTCACTACTGTTGTGGAACCTTCAATTCGCAACATGAACAGCGACGAAAGTGGCGAAGAAAGTGATTCAGACATGTTGGATAGTAACTTTCACAAGTGGAAAGTACTGCAGTGGTGAACATATTGAAATTCAGCCGATTTCGTTTGGCGGTTGAGCATTGCAGTGTGCGAGCTATTAACCATGATCATCTCATGTATATTAACGACATAAAAAGCAAGTGTGTTGTACTAAAATGCTAGATATTGCACGCGCAATAACAATCACCAGTTAATGCACTGAAGGCAAGAAAACAGCGGAAAATGTCCATAATAATATTAACGGATTTATGGCAAGCATGGATGACAAAAAGAAATATAGAATGTTTCCCTGAAGTTATGCCGACTGATGCCCTCGCGGCAAAACCTGAAAAAATCGCACCCAACTGTGATTCTGAATGGTTTATGAAAACTTTCAGATTCTATGAATTTTCACGTAATAGAAACCATCGTATTTCAACAACAAACATTGGACATCCAAATATTAGCTGAGGACAGCAAGATATACATAACCGAGTGACAAGTATCTAAGAAAAATAGAAGCACTGCAAGCAAAAAGATTTTATACACATATGTATGTTTTTCAGAAAATGGAAATTACAGTACATTCCGAATTTTGCGAGATTATTGTTAACTCATTGTCATAAGAGTGTTTTATGCGTTGCATGAATCATCAAATCACTGCGTAAATGAGGTAATGTTTAAAACATCGTAGCCGTAGAAACTGTCAGAGAAAATAGGGATTAGGTAATAGGTATCCAGAAGCTTCTAAAAGTCCTTCAGTAACTCGAAAGTTGCGCGACACATAAGAAAAACCTCGCGATAGTCAAACGCGTCAAACGTGACGCTAACCTGGGTCACACGGAAAGGACCGAGATAACTTCAAAGCTTAAGAAAAGCTAACAACTTGCGAAGCATCGAGAACAACACGAGACAGAGTTTGGCAGCTTGAAAGAATGCTGGAAGTTGCAACAAAAAGAAACTCTGAAAGAAAAGTCTCGTGCACAAAGTCACAAGACCTTATGTCATCATAAAACAAACAGAAAACTTGACGCGACAGTATCGACCCGACTCTCACGCGGCGAGACATGCAAGGAAATGACCAAATAAAAAAGAAACAGAGAAATGTAAGAGCAGTGAAATGAAGAAAATTCGAGAAAAAAATAAAGGCGTCACAAACATGAAAAAACAAATCATATTTCTGGTTAGAATTTGTAGCAAACCTCATCAGCCAAATACATTGCGACCTCAAAACCATAATGATGTCACATATATTGATGAATTGCGCGAGGAGAATATGGTCAAGCCGAAGCCGCCATATTCAAAGGACCTACATTCGATTAGGCTTCACAGGACTTAAATTTTTATTTCAACAAACGTACTATAGTTTTGACTTTCAAAAACATGGCACAAACCCCCTTGGCATGGACTTACGCACCCCAAAGCGTGTTCACGAACCCGGTTAGGGAACTTCTACCTTTAATCAATGCATCACTTCCGCTGTTAGTTCCTCTCGACGAAACGTACGTTTGCTACACCAAGATTGATTACATCACCGTGTGCTGTAAACACCAAAGACAAATCACATGCAATCTTCGTTACTGTTTTAGTTCCTGTAGAGGGATGGCAAGAGCTGCAAACATGGGTGTAATCCTGCATACGGCCAACAGTAGCCTCCACCAACAAGAAACAACGCATGAAAACAGTTCCGTTGATTGTTCGCCCCGTACTGTATTAAACTTGAAGTTTTTCAAGGCTAAGCCATGTGATGTTCCGTTGTACAAATAGCATAAGCACGTTGCTTGAAGGCTAAAGCTGAACACGCATGCCTGTTATCAGGAACAAGCATGCTGAATCCAGACTGATGTGAAACAGGTTCTAAAATATATCGTTACTTATGACCGCTCAATCTCAACCTGAAATTGTTTGCAGTCGTCTTCTCAAACCGGTAGTGAATATACTGAAGTTCATGCATTCATTTACCCCTTTAGCTACGACTAAGTAACTGCCTTGTAGCCTTTACCCTCAATTGTTAAAAGTTGTGAGCACATTACGAATGTTTTGTGGGATGCAGCATTCCATCCATAGTTGCTAGTAATCTTTAATTTTTAACTTAAACAAGTACTTCAAGTACTGTTCAAACACAGACTTCTTTAAAAATCATTGGACTTGAATTAGAATAAGCTTGATATTCGTTTCTCTATTGACTTAAGAAAAACTTTTCAGTTTTTATGAAAGACATAGCCCCTAATATCTCTGTTTTAAACCCGTGAAACTCTGTTTTAAACCAATGGAATAGACCATTCTTAAGATTTTAGAAAACACCAAGGTATTTCAAAACACTGCGGGTGTTTCCGTACGCAATCCTTTAACCAATAAGTTATGAGGAAAGGTATCGTATACTTTTAAACAACGTTCCGAAACATACCCCAAATTCCTAGTACGTAAAGCATTATGAACACTGCAATATTTCTTCATCATCTTGAAATAACGTTTGAAACCATGATGCAAACAACCGGTGGAATATCAAAATATATCAGTGTAGGTTTTCGGTAAATACGTTTTTGGGATCTTTGAAACAGGTTCAATAGTTTCTTCTCTATTGTAGTTTCGACGCAGTGCAAAAATTATATTTGTGCAGCATCAGCGTATTCCTGGTTTTGTCCCAGTAAGTACGGAGTCAGCCATTTTGAAGTCATCGTTGATTGTTTACTGTATACACTGAGAGTTGCAGTTAATGGAATTTTCGTAAAGAACAGATAGCTTTTTTGAAAATAATCTATAAATCTGGGACAACGTCAGTGTGATCCAATCACATGGGCGAACAAGACTTCAGCTGCATTCAAAATATGCAGCCATAGAAAATTGCTTGCAATCAAGTTCTAATTGCTTAGTTGTCTGTCTTCAAAGCGTCCATTTGTACCGATGCAGCCATTTCGAAAATTGGCAAAGTTTTGCAGTTTAAAATGTGTGCTCAGGGGTTTAGTTCCGATGCCCCAGCATAGCGCCTGTCAGCTCGAGAAAATGTTGACAATTGTCGACAGCTTTCTGGCTTTATGTAACAAATATTATGAGCTCAAGATTCCTTCTCTTCCGATGAGCAAACCTGTGATTAACTGATGCAATCTGCCAATGTCCCAATTTGCACTTCAACCATCAGCAGTGAAACAAATTATTCAATGATGTTAGTGCAACACAACGTTTGAAAATGCCCTTCTTGTTATTACTTTTATTGTATACGTTAAAGTTAAGGCAACACCGTGAATGTCCAACCAATGCTGGTTGTATGGTGCAAATTTTTGGAGCATTCTATTGCTGCAAAATCAATTGCATTTTTAGGTTCTTCGTGTTGGCTAGTAGTGTCCGGGCCGACGCATTACAAAAAGTACAGGAACATTTCACATAATGATTACAAAGTTTTTTTTATGCATACTAAACACTTTTCATGCAAATTTGTATATAAATCGTACGCAAGCTTCTTATAAAGTGCACTACAAAGCTCATAATGGTTAATAAAAATCGCCATACAATATTTAATGGCAAGAAATATACGCGATTTGTAAATATATTTTTGAATCAAACTGATGTTTGCTCTTTACTGTTTTAGCATAAATCACAACTGTGCTGCTGCTCATACAAACTGCGTTTCTCATCATGACGCACACTTGCACTGCTAAAATTCTGATATCAACCTTGCCGTTTCTTGTGTTGGCTTCAGCATATCTTATTGCTTTAGGATATGCTCAGTCAAACGGAAAAAGTTTGGGTAAGACTGGTATTTTCATACGTATGGTAGGAGTAACTACGCTTGTTCGAAACTTACAAATGCGGTGTGGTGAAAAGAAAAATAAACTTTGTTGAATAATTTGCGACAAATTCAATGACCGCAGTTTCTGTGATGCCATCATCAAAAAGCCTTCAAATGATTAGTCAAAACACTTTTCAAAACCTAAATAACATGCAAAATATTTCCTTACTGATATTTTCATTTGAAATATGGTTAGGGAAAAACAACATTAAAGCTACCCAAACGAAATTGTTTAGCAAACAAATTTCAAACAATGCAAACAAATTTCTTTGTTTAGCAAACAAATTTCAAACTATCGTTTTTCAACTTCTTGAAGTTATTCAACTTCACGACCGGCTTAGTGCAACAGTGTGTTGAGCACACGCCACCAAAACTGGTGGACTGTGTTCCTTTCCCGGTAGAGTCATACCGAAGACCTAACAGTCTTGTGATCAGGCCCGCAACCAGGAGGTGGCAGCCACCCTGCGAAAATTTCCGCCCCCCCTGGAAAAGCGTGTTGAGCACAGGTCAAAACCATTGGACCTTTTTAAAAAATCTAAGACCTCTTTCAGAAAGTTCTTCGTCACCTCTGGTGTCCCAAGTTGGTTACGGGCCTGCTCGTGATTGGCGTTAATTGTGTGAGTGCAAAGGAAAGGTTTACATGAAGTGCTGCCATGACTTGAAACGAATGCATTACGAAAGTAACCCCAAGCGCGCCGAGCAAGCAAGATGGGCGCCGCTGACCACTCGTTACAAACCACTTTTGCAATGTGTAAAAGTGACAAAGTGACATGATGTGGGTTGTGAATAATGAACAAAAGCACGATATTCAATAAACGGTGCTACCATAGCGTGAGGTCTACCGCCGTTTGAACAGATGTGCTAAATTAATTGGCACGTTGCAAAGAACACTTGCTATATTTGTATCTGCTGTCAAAAAAATAAAAAAGTCTGTAAACCTACATTTTAGTTACACATTTGCATTTTGAATAAAAAAACATATTTTAGATTTTGAAATGAGTTGATTACGGCCAGAGAGGTAGGTGTTTGTGATTTTAAGTCACACTATAACATCAAGTTGTTTAGTTTATGAAAATAACTTTTTTTGGCTGAACGTTTTGCTGCAAACCATGAAAGCATACACCTTTATTAAAAAACTGATAGACATGGAAATAAAAATCTTTGCATTCTGTTTTACAGCAGAATATTCTGATTAAAGTTATATTTTGTTGAGGTGCTACATTATACAACTGATACAAAGTAAATAATTCAAGGCAATTACTTTCATTGCAAATAAACTTTGTAAAAATATTACTCTTTTAAGATATGGGTTTTCGCAACAGAACGTCTGTCGTACTGAGAAGATAAATATTTGTGAACATCCTACTTTTTGAATCACACGTGAACATCCTACGTTTTGAATCGCACATATCTTTGGCAAACTTTAATAAGGGAAACAATTTATTGACAGAATTCCTGGAACAGGAAAGACAACGGGCTGAAGGCCATGGATGCGGAAGATAGATAGATAGATAGATAGATTTATTTGGCGGTACTGAATTAATTGCGCTAAATGTATTCGCTAAAACAGAAAAAAACGCCGGGGCACCGAAAAAACACAGAGGTTATCTAATCAGGTGCCCCATAAATTACGTGAGATTGATGTTTCCATGGTGAAGGTTGTGTCGACCGCTAGACGTGCTGTCGCAGTCCGATGTATAGCTTGCGGG
>Ga0210059_1011858_pt1 | contig 13270 bp, 7 predicted proteins | sample Ectturendosymbi2_FD_188042 | JGI IMG/M metagenome (GOLD analysis project Ga0210059, IMG submission 188042) | Ecteinascidia turbinata endosymbiont from Florida, USA - Sample 2 (SPAdes) (version 2) | ecosystem: Host-associated > Tunicates > Ascidians > Unclassified | place: Key West, Florida...
CATCTTTTTCAAGGCACTTGGCAACGTAAATGTTGAATTATATGAAACTTTCCAAAAAGCGTCGCGGGCCGCACAAAAGGTCCTCGCGGGCCACATGCGGCCCGCGGGCCGCGTGGTTGAGACCCCTGCCCTAGTGTGTGTCGTCATAAGCAACTCTAGTTACCCGACAGTCAAAAACAACAACACAGCTTATCATGCATTTGGGAAATATTGAATGCAGGCTAGAGGGTTTTCGTTTAAAACAGCGGTCCCAAAACTTTTTGGATGCTGGGCCAAATTCGCGATCTTATCAACGTCCGTGGACCGAACTATTTTGTGTATCGAAAACAAAAAAAAATACAACACGCATAACACCAGTCACGTTTGTATTTTTCTATTTATTTTCTTTGCTCGTTATATGTTTGCAATGTGATTTATGACACTACTTCGTTTGTTACATAACAGCTGTAGGTTAATATTTGGTTCCATGCTTGATGCTGCAATAAGGAGAGTATCGTGCAAATATTCATCTGAAATTCTTTTCACAACTGCCAGATAACGCTTACGCTTCACACTCCAAATGTCCACAACAATTTACAAATTTCACAGCACTGATGAAAGCTAATGTAGAGTCGACAGAAGTTTAGACACCAAGGCCAAGCATGTGTACAATACGGGGTTGTCAGGTCCTGATGGACCAAAAATGTCAAATCGCTCGTCAAAATATGCCAAACAAGCCGAAGCAGGCCAACGGCTGTCGGTTCTGAATTGCCCGAATGAGTAAAGGCAAAAATGCGATGTTACTTTCGAACCAAGCCCGGAAGCATTGCATATAACTACTGTTTTGATCTCCAGTGCCATCTACTCTTATAGGAAATTCTTAATAAGAAATACCTATAAATATTTGAAACGATACAGGTCGTGAAAATGCAAACATGCACCATGCCACAGTTTTAATTACTTTGAATCTGGTACACAAGCAATTGATATATTATGTATGTCACAATCCACAAAATCTAGTATTACAAAGTGCAGCAGTCACAGAGAACCCACAGAAACAATATTAGGCTTTCCAGTTTCGCATGGACCACATACGCCAAATCGCTAGGCAAAATATGCTATATAGCAGGGGTACACAACGCAGGATCCGCGGGCAAAATGTGGCCCACTTTAAGTTTTAAAATGGCACGCAAGCGATTTCCTGAAAGCAGTCAACGCTTTTCAAGGTAAACTGAAGCACTCTCAGCAGCAATTGTCAACTGACAACATGATACTCTTCAAAAGCATGTCTTAATTTATAAATAAAACTCAGACAGATTTGGTACCTGACTTTGAAAAATGCGCAAAAATGTGTGAAGACCTTCGTGAAAACTTTTCAAAACGCTTTCAAGATCTTAATGGCCAGAAGACGCAAATGAATTTGTTTCAAAAAGCATGCGGTGTGAACGTATAAAATGTTAATGGCGCTGACTTCTAAGACTTGCAGTCAAACGAAGCTTTGCACGACCCTTTCCAAGGAAATTAATTAATTAATTTTTACTCTCGACGCAAATAAGATACGTATCTCGTGTTTTTGAAGAATGCAAGAATCTGGATTTGTCAATTTGCAAGCACGTAGTGTTGTGAACAAGCCTTCTCAGTCATGAAAATAAACAAATCTAAGCTGCGAACTAGGGAAACAGATGGACATTTAGATGCAGTAATGCGTATTGCTATTTCATCGTGTAATCAGAATTTTTCAACTTTGGTCCAATGAAAACGTGTCCAACGCAGCGTTTTGTTTTCGCGAACTACTTTCTTATGTATGTTTTTGGAAATATAAACAGTTGTTTGTTGTTTTGTTTAATAAAGAAGTTCGTTTTTACTGTATGAGCAATTCATTTGACATGGTGCAGTCCCCAACTAGGTTAGCACAATTTTGACCTGAATATCCATTAGATTTGTGCACCCTGCTATATAGCTTCACTAAATGTCAAATAGTCTGAAAAAACTAAAAGTTTAAGCTTAAACGAGACAGGTTTTTAAACAATACCAAACAACTTTTTTCTGCCAACACTAATAAAAAAGCCAAGACATGCCAAACAGCAATTTCTCAGGTCAAATCGCTTTAAATAAGGCCGAAAGACTGCAATTCGGCATTAAAAATGCCAACCTGGCAACCCCGGGTACAAAATTTGGGTCCTGGTGCGCAGCAATGTCTAACGAAAAAAGCAGTTATGACCTAACAACTCTCTGTGTTTGCGTTTACTTGTCTGTGTTGTTCGCAAACTATAACATTACAAACGAATGGCCTACGTCCTGAGCAAATCACTTTTCAACTAAAACTTTTGTAGTTGAGCTTTAGATCAAAGCGGAAAGCTTGTTTTTTTGGTTTTTAAAGCCCACCGGGATAAAACTCTCAATTACAGCAATTGCTTTTTGTGTATTTACATCTTATATTAATTTATCTATACGAAATTGTTACAATACTAAACATTCCTAGGAAAGCTCGCGAGCCGGATCTGGCCCGCGGGCCGGACTTTGGGGACCGCTGGTTTAAAATATTGCTGGCCGAAAGTTATCTACTGCATGGTGCGATTGTCACGTCACACACCGAAATTTAAGGAGTCAGCCAAAATACGGGCAAATTATTAATTGCGGCTTAACAATACTGATTTTCTCTTTGTTTTCCTGTGCCGCTTACGAATTACGACACGGCTCACATCTGGCGCTGTTGACAAAATGGCCGGTATTTTTACAAAACGCATTTGGCAACCCTACATATGTCAACCAAACGAACTTAAAAGGGAAATTAATAAAAAAACTGGGAAGGCCACACGGGGGGCCAAGCAAAAATCTGGGGGAGCCATGGCCCACCCAGGCCCCCCCCTTAGAATCGCCATTGCCGCCGACAAAGAAACTTTTTGGACTCCGCATCCGCAAAAAACACGCGGAGTCCAAACTCCGCTTTTTGTCCACCTCTGGTTAGTGTACATTAGAAGTGTGTAAATATGAAAAGCGCAATCATAATGGCGGCCACGAAGACTTCTTGCTCAAGTGCAATATTGGCTACAAAAATGCATGCCGCAGATCTTGCACATATAGCATCGAGAATTTCACAAGCGTTTTTGCAAGAGATTTTACGAGCAAATGGTAATTTTTATCCAAAGTACAGTAGGGCTTTCCGGCCTTGAAACTTCACTGAATACAAAGTTTCAAACTTGTCAATTCAATAAAAATCGAATTTATATTTGCCGGCTTAAATCTGAACATAATTATTCAGAAAAAAGCGCCAGAAAAATGCACGTTTTATGTATGGTGCCTTAAAAATAAGGGGCATTAAATATTCAAATGTTGAGACATTGGTGCTGTTTGCCCCCCTATCAAAATTTCTGGCTATGCGCCTGGACCACACCCCAATGAATCAATTACTTTTATGTCAACGAAGCAAGTTTAATGAGTGAGCACAGAGCGCCTACTTATTAGTTCCAATTGGCGATGGCATCTTTTACAGCGCATTGTGTATTGTTTACATGTTACACTTTTTTGTCGACTTAGGGATTGGGGGCCCCCTAAATATTGGGGCCCTGGCTGTAGCCCAGTCAGCACCCTCATTAATCCGCCACTGCTTTCTATACAGTATTGCTTTTCACTGAGGGGACAAAGGGCGGCACCTCGCTTCTAAACATATCCGATAAAAACAAGACATTTTCTTTGTGGTATCTACATCTTGTTTTACACTGATTGTCACTGTGCAGTGTGCACAGTTCACTCATGTCCGCTCCTTTGCCTCTGGAGGTGCGAAACTTACGCGAGCAGATGTTCCACTGTTGGTCTTTATTGCGTAACAATAGCATGGCAACAAGCATTCAAAGGTTCACTCCTAGTACTTCGCGTAGACGTAGAGTGAAAGCGTGGCTTAGATCAATAAAGTCAGATGAACGTTTGCCCGGTTTATGTGTGATGAGAGTTCAACGTGAAAAAATCAGCAAAGACGAGCGAGGTTTTTCTGAAAGGGTGGTTGATCGCTTTGGACGAGATCCCAGCCGTTTGCAGATTTTGTTTGTAAATGACGCTGACAAGTTTAGTGGGTAAAATAAAATCACAGTTTGTGTTTTCACCATGGCAATGTTTCTTTGAAAGGAAGTAGGGCTACTTTGCTGTGAAAACCTGCAGATAGCGTATAGAGTAACTTATCGTAATATACCTGACTAGTGCTACTGCAGTGGATGCAACCATTCGCTTTACGAATTGGCATTTCAGAATTCGTGATTATCTCGCTCTGTGTGCTTGCTCGCCAAACCTCTGCACTGTACCAGCGAAGCGCGTTTTTGTGACTGTTGCCGCAAAATGGAACAGTTTCTTTGTGGTGCAAAAGTAAACCATTAAGCTACGTTAAAGTGTATTTGCATTGCATCATCAGCAACTTGAAATAGATAAGCAAAATGTCAACGTTTCCTTCTTTAGAAAAATTTCACGGACGCCCATCATTAGCACTGTTGTTCACCATAAAAAACAAATGTAAATAAGGAAATCGAGGTAGTGTAAAAAGTAGCTATGGTCTAACCTTAAGCAAGTGCCAAACATTCACCTTGAATTATTTTCAGAAGACGAATCCATTTCTTCCACTATCAGCGTTGCTGTTCATTCTTGGCAGCAACGCTGCCAAGAATGATTTACACATTTGTTGAACATGTACGATGGTCCTATTTAATCGCTGCATCTACTAGGATCCAGGGCCGGCCTTAGCAAGTGCGGGGCCCGATTGGAAGCACTGTTTGATCTTCGTTTTATATTCTTGTCACATTCGGTAATATTGCACTGATGCCACTATTTTCCCTCCTATCTACCTCTATAGTTGCTCACCCCACCCCCTGTACATAGGCATGCTTTTCCCCACTGTTTTTTGTTGTTTTTATGCTTATTTCACCTGACGTTGATTTGACGCTTTTTATTACTTTTATTACTGCTTGTAAAACGTCTTCCCCAGTTCCTGCTCTCCAGCAGAGACTTCAATGGACAACGCCGTAATCAATTCATGAGTTACTAAAATACCTCGTCTCAGCAGGTATTGAGTGAAGTGCGGCTGCACATCCAGAGCTAAAACGTTTGCAGTAGCAGCAACAGATTCTATTTTCGATGCCGAGCATTAGCCATGGACAGTCTACCGCTGCGCCATTTTGCAGTACACTTTTGCAGTGGAAGTTAGAAAACCGTGTTTCCATCACTCTCGTTTCTGGTGAAAACTGTTGTGATTGTGGCTAAATAGTCCCAAGCTTTCCGACTCTTTACACCTGGGCATGTAGCAGAATCGTTTGTTAATCCATTTGTTGCGACAAATTTTGAATTTTCGTCCTCGCAAGCCTCATCAGATGCACTAGCTATTGTAAAATTGCCAATTTGTCAGACCCAACAATTTCGAAATGACTTATCTCATTTCACTTACATAAACTTCTACTTTGACTATCTGACATATTATCCTCAGACTGGCTGCCTGCGTTGTCGCCATCTTCACTGTGGCTTGGCTCTTCTAGAGCTTTATGCGCATTTTTTGAAGTGGTTTTGCTAAAAAACTTGTCTAACGCACCTTTCTCTTTTTCTGTTTTGGCCTTTTTTGCCTAGCTCTAGCCCTCCTTTGACTAACACTTCTAATTTTCAACCTATGTCTCTTGCCCTTTGACTCATAGTAATTGTCTTTGTTACAGAAAAATTATATCCTTAAATAATAGCCCAAGTTCGGCTGTTAAAACACAAAACACCATAATATAACGCCTGCCCATCACTTGAGTATATAATTTACACATGGATAATGTTTACAGCAGGGGTCTGAAACACGCGGCCCGCGAGGGCGTTTTGTGCGGCCCCTGATGCTTTTTGGGAAATTTCAAAAAATTAACATTTATGTCATTTTGTTTATTCAACGATTTTCATTGCTCACGATTAGCCTATAACTTACGATAACTTTCGCAGGAAATAAGATGTAAAGCTGTTTCTAGTAAGGTTCAGGTACCGCCATTGTTGCGTCAGCGTCATAATGCGGCCCTCAGCCTCAGGTTACTTTAGTTGTCCTCAATTGCCTCTCGGAGCAATTTCATTTTGAGACCCTGGGTTACAGTGAAACCTGCTGAGAGCACAAACCGCTTTTGAGAGCGAGTTTTGCAGATACAGGAAAAGTTAAAAATTTCTTTTCTCTTCAAACATGAAATACGAAAAGTAATTGCAGATCTTCCAATAACTATAAACCTACATTGCAGAAATTTTTCAAAACAGACAAGTCTTGTAGTGACCTCCAAAACTTCCACAAAAGTCATCCCACCTGTACACATTTTCATACTTTTTGCAACTTCTGATTTGTTAGGATATATCTCAGAACTGCGACGCCAGTCTGTTTGCGAACGATGACATAACCCTTGTTTTGGCAGTATTTCTCTCACCACAAAAACTTGATAAGGCTTACTTCCCTTAAACCTAACTGTCACTTGTCTTTAGCCCAGTGGTTCTCAAAGGATATCGACCCCCAGGGGTCAATTGGACCATCCAAGGGGTCGATAAGTAGTCACGGGGGTCGAATGGGGGTCACTGAATGGCACCTAAGTTCTAGTATATTATCGGATTGTGTATTATTTTATCATGCATTTCAAGTAAAACGTACTAAAATTTATTTCGACACACACTTTCCTTGTATTAGAGACTGTTGGGCTAGGTCACGGGGTCTACAGAAAATAGTATATTTTAATTGGGGGTCAACGTGCAGAAAAATTTGAGAACCACTGCTTTAGCCGGAGTTGGTTCCAACACTTCTGTTACTTTGCAAATGGATTGACTGTTAATAATCGTTAAAGAAATTTTCTGTTGCTTTTCAAAGAACCGCTATATTTGCACACTGGAAATAGTCATTTCTAAGTAAAACTAAGTATTTTCCCAACCTTATCGCCGATCTCAAGTTGCCTTATCAGATCTCTACGAGAGTGGAATTGAAGAAGACTGACTAAACAGCACGCAATTGCAATTACGAACTAAACTTAACTTTCAAGAGACAAGTCGTAGTAACTGTTGAAACAGCAATCTCTATCGAACCATATCATTTGGCAACTATTGAAAATTCACCTGCCAAATACAAAACGCTTGTAATTGAAACAGAAAACAGCTTCAAAACTTTATCTTCTCTGCCGCTATTGAAAAAAACTCAGGCTACACATTGCCGGAAAACAATTAACCATTGTCATGATTAAAGAATGAACTAGGATCATTGAGGGCGTTGAAAAACAGCAGTTCATTTTTACTTTCGATGTCAACGGGCCCCAAGCTTAAAAAGTGCTGTGGGCCCCGTGCCAGCACTACACAAACACTTTCAATTAAAAGTGTAAGTTTGTAGGCGTAGCGCGGGGCCCCATTGGAAGCAATCGGTGACTTAAGGCCGGCCCTGCTAGGATCCTAATAAGCAAACGCACAATCCACCTTCAAAGCAGGATCAAAATCGACCCTGATAACGGTCGTTTTCAAACTTGGATTGAGCAGCAATCCGTCTTTCTGAAACGCACAAAATCGCGGTTCAAGCTCCAATCCACGATCGTCTGATCCGGAATTGGATCGCACTTTCTGAAACGAAATCACGGATTGAATCGTGGATTAGCCTCTATCTGAGATTCAACCTAGCTTTCTGAACACCAGCCTAATTGTGCTACCTGTTTCCACACTGCGTAAATGCGTAGTGACCACGACGTCTTTGATTTCCTATTGGTTGTGGCCCATTAGCATTACACGGAAGCAGGTTCAGTACAGCGGCAGTGTTTATTTTTCTTTTCGATTCATCGCAATATAGACAGTAGCGGTTCTAACGGGGGCCTGGGTGGGCCGTGGCCTCTCCAGCTTTTTGGCTGTCCCCTGCTTGGCCCCCCAGTTTTGTGCTTAATTTCATATTCAAATTCGTTTGATTGACATATACAGAAGCCCTCTTGCCTGCATTAAATATTTCCCAAATGCATGATAAGCTGGGTTGTTGGTTTTGACGGCCGGGTAATGGGAGTTATTTATGACGACACACATCAGTGGTTGCTCGGATCCTTCGTGAAATTTAGCCAGACCGCGGTTTTGCTGGTGAAAGGTTCAGTTCGAAGCTAAGAAACAGTCGTTATAAATGGGAAGATTGATCTATCGTGCATTTCAGGGTGAGGTACAAAGACGCAGCCAGGGGAGGCTGAAGGGGTTCAAGGCCCCTCTTAGCAATGAGAATATTGATGTTTATTTTCTTAGTTTTTCATCAACATTGCAAGTCGAGATCGGGTGGATTGCAGAATGTTCTTCGGCAGTACCACAAGGCGTAGCAACACATTTGTTATCAAACCAAGCGGTTATGAATTTTTGAGGTTTGGCAAATATTGAAGCATTTTTCTTCATTCCTGCGTGGTTTGTACTACCATCTATTACAAGAGCTGGGTGCACTGATTTAGGAGGCGGGGGTGCAATCCAGGGATGTGGAAGCGGCTATTTCGTCAACCGCTTCCGCTTCCACACCTATCGATTCCACTAACAAAAAACGAGAAAACAACCGTTGACCGATAAAATCGGTAAGCTGCACGATGACTTGGCCTTCTATGAAGAACGTCATGGATGCTAGCAGTGACGCACCTAGGGTTTCCCACGCCCGGGGGCAAACTCAGTTTTGGCGCCCCCACCCAACCCGTTCATGGCAGCATAGATGCGAAGAATGAGTTCGGAATAAAAGGGTGTCGAAAGCTGACTCGGGCCCTGCAATCACCTGCATATACTGTAGTAGTTTCTAGACCCGTATGAAAACATCCTGCGATTGTGACGTCACAGATTTGACGTCGAGACCTTTGAATCTTGGAAATCATTAAACTACCGTAGGATTAAGAATCTAGTAGTTTCGCGTGAAGCTATTCCCTCTGAAATTTTGGTCACGATTGAACATTCCAACTGTTTTATTAAGACACTCCAAATTGCGGTAATGTATTCTCGAATTGTAGCAACTAGTGAAATAAAGTGCAAAAACTAACCAAAAAGTTCCCTGATCATCTGTACAAATATGTATGAATTTTAATGACAAATTTTTGGGCATAAAAATCTTCTGACAACACAGGATAAAATTGGCCGGAGTTGCACCTTGTTTTCTAAACCACGGGTTTGTCAGAGCCTTTCGAAGATGCCGAATCCAGCGCACCCTCTTGTGCCACTCCCTGGTCAGGTCTGGTTAGTGGTTACAATCACCGCTGTGTGAGCCGTAGGGACAGTGGCGTAACTAGAGGTTTGAGCCAGGGGGGGGAAACTTTGCTGAAGGGGGCCCATTGGCCACCGTTTGGGAATGCAATAATTAGTTCCCAAAAATTCACATACATTACATATATATGGGCGTTGGAAGGGGAACAGGGGGCCAAGGCCCCCTTGGATTTTGAAAATTTCAGCAACAGAAGGTTGTTTTCTTAGTTTCGAGTGGGAAAAATCAAATTTAATCACTTTTGGCCCCCCTTAGAAAAATTTTGGAAAAATACCCTAATGGCCCCCACTGGAAAAAATCCTCCCGACGCCCTTGTATATGGGCTTTGGTCTTCGCATATTCGCGCCACATGTATGCGGGTGTAGGTCTTCATGCACACCCGGTTTGTGGTGACTGGCACATTCAACGACATGCTAACTGAGAGGTTGCAACAAAGGATACTCGAATAACACAAAAATGGTTATTTATAGCGCAGTACAAAGCAAATGTTACATTATAAACATAAATAACACAGGCATAGGCGTTCACAGAAACATTTCCATTGATCAGTAAAGTCGACATTTTGCTTCCCCATTTCAGGCTGCTGATGATACAATGCAAATGGGCGTTCACATAACGCTTTACCCTTTCCACACCACAACGAAAATGACCCATGTTACGGCAACACTCCCAAAAATGCGCTTTGTTGGCAGCAAGGTTTCTTTTCACATCGTATAACAGTACGTGACTTAGTGCAATCAGCAGTCATTGTCTCGCTGCATTACGCGCCACGTCTTCAACAATCACACTCGGCAAATTCCCATTTTGTTCCCCCTGCGGACACCTATGAACACAGGGGGATGCCAAACACTGAAACAGCTCTCCAGCTATAACCACGTACTTTCATTTATCATCAAATAGTAATCCGGCAGTGGGAAGAAATTTTTGTGGTCGGGAAAGTCTGGTGACGTTACAATAATATTACAAGCAGCAATAGAGATCACATGCCATGATCACTCTACTACTGCTTGGGTCGGCCGTTGTTATATACTTTTAAGGTATCTTGTCTTTGTATTTGTGGTTCGTTTTCTCTTTATCAGGTGATTCCCTTGCATACAGCATAGCATCATTTTCTGGGGATTTCCACATGTGATGGTAGGTGTACCATTACAAAATGAAGACATTTTAACATCAAATTCTGAATTAAGTAAATGGTTATAAATGTCGGATGGGAATGCTCAGTGGTGTGCAAAAGCATGTAAATTGTTTTGATCAAGGTATCTAATGTTTTTGCGAGATATATTTAGCATGAGGCGGACAACCGTTTGTATTCATTTAATTTAGAGCACGATTTCACGGTTGGCATTAATTATAAAACCAATTTATTTACGTATTTTGCTTGCGCACATCCTCAACATGGCGGGGATGAAAGAGTAGCTTAATCAGAAGAATTAATGCATCTAAATACTGACTACTTTTTCAAGATATTAATTGAAACTATGCAACTGCATTGAGCATACTAGTCATAAATGTGGCCTTTTCTATTACTGCTACACGTGTTTTTTATTTGAGTTGATTTATAAACTGAACACCTCCGTGGACATTTAATTGTCGAATTCAGAACACAAAATTGCTGACCTAGAACATCTCCGCAGCGGTTATGGTGTTAGATATTTCCGAGGTTAATGCATGTGGCCTTTCGAATTACATAATTTTGTGACGACATATTCAATAAATTTGCAGCAGCAAAGGCAAGAAAACTTTGTCTTTGAAGTTGGATAATTACTAGTAAAGCATTACAGGCTTTTTCAACTGAACTGTTGTTAGTAGGGTTTATAGAAGCAGCAAAAAATTCCGTAGGCTCTCTGGACTTTGCGGCAGAACTTTGAAATTGCTGTTGTGCTTTCTCTTTGCGATTTTGAGCACCAGATTTCATATTTACTCCTACTTCGTATATTTATGTTGCACATATTCGTATTTCGTTGTCAAAACTGCAACCTGTACTGCATAATCAACATTACAAAGATCACTAATTAAAGACATGGGATACACACCAAAATTTTTGATTGATAACGTTAGTGCCAAACTGCCATGTAGAGCGTTCGCAATACTCAGAAAAGGTTGAGAAATGATAATGAATCAGGATGTGGGTACACGAAAAGCGGAAGTGCTAAATAGCCTTATAATAAATACTACGGCCAAAGCAAACGATACAACTGACATCTTGCAACGTTTCGATAACAAGATGTCAGTTGTATCGTTTGCTTTGGCCGTAGTATTTATTACAGGATGTGGGTGTTTATCAGACTACTCCTGACAATAATTGTATATTGCTTGATTAACCAGCGGTTCCAAACAGGCCCGTAACCAGGGGGGACGAAGCCCCCATAGGAAATATTTCGCCCCCCTGGAAAAATATGTTGGATATAATTTAAAAATATTGGACATAGTTTAAAAAATTTGAGCCCCTCTCGGAAAACTTTTCGCCCCTCCTGGTGTCCCAAGCTGGTTACGGGCCTGGTTCCAAAACATTTTCAAGCGTGACTGAAATCGGAGTTTGGAGAACATCTTGCCACCCAAGCCTCAAACAGCGTATGTTAACATGACAAAAATGTTGATTGTATGGATGATTTTTGGCAGGAGGTTGCGAAGTTCGTTTTCAATGTCAGCATTCTGCTCTTTCCTCAAGTGCCTACGCTACACTGCAAACAGACACAGACAAGTTTGCAAAATTACAACTCAGGTTTAGAATCGCCTCAGCGCAACCTTGTTTTCTGACCCTTTGCGAAATCGCAACCCTTATTTGGGACGCGACCCATACTATGGGCTTATCGCATACTTCACGTCAAGGAGGTGTAAAGCGTGCTGTGCAGACGAAAGCCGCGGTACCCGCTGGGATGACCAGAAAAACGAAGTTATCACCTTCAGCCGAGATGGTGAGATCAACACCGCTGGTTCAACATCCAGCGGTGAATTGCAGACAGCTTTGCTAACTAATGGCTTTGCAAAATAAAAAAGAAAGTTGTAGTGTCACTACACAACTTTCTCTACATTCTAATCTCAAGATCACTGCCTAATCTCAAGGAAAAGAACACGACAGCTTTCAGTCATAAACTTATTCGAAACTCCATCACACAGTCCAAAGCAAGTAGAAGTACAAGGCCGCAAATGACAGCAAAGTTGCACACCTACGGGCGATTATTACATTACACACAGCATGCACGTTCTAGATGATGGATTATACAATGCACGCCGCTGCACTGCAAAAACTTTGAATTTACGATTCATTTGATGATTGTTGGTTTGCTATGCACAACACTATTTCAGTATTTAAAATGTCAAGACCAACGGGTTTACAAAAATTGCAGAGGCACTTTATTATTCTGCAGTTCATGAAATCTCTGAGGGGTGCCCATTTTTTACATTTAGCTTGCCAGGGGGGTTGCGCGCACCCCTGCCCCCCGTCAGTTACGCCACTGGGTAGGGACTAGGGATTTCTAGAGCATGCACTCTCAGAGTATTGAGTAATAAAACATAAAGGACTGACTGAGGGAGACTCACGAATCACGAATACATAAAAGAGAAGAACAGACAGAAGAATGCATATGAAAAACCGAAGGCAAATGATTTTATACATAACTGCTAGACAAATATGAAATTGCAAAATCCCGAAGCACTTTCTTGGATATAGGCTAACACCCTGAAAAGTTGACAGAAAATGAAAGAAATGCTGCGATTTAATGCTTTTCCTGTAATTATCTTACTTCAAAGAAAATGTTTTTTTGCCTTTACTGTAAATTTGTCGATGGTTCCTTCAAAAAATTGCTTTAAATGAAATGTGTCACATCCACTAACTGATCTGAAATATCTAAGGTCAGTGACGCTCCGTGCGAAGTTCCAGGTTAGCAATTGTGTGACCTGAATTTCGACAATCATGTCCATGTGAATGCTCAGTTTCTAGGCCAAAGTTATAATACTAGATGTGTGCCAGGCGTATGCAGAATCGCATGGGATTATTTTCAACTGCAACAAAACTGTTTGTATGACGTTTAAGGCTAAAAGTGCAAGAAGCACAGCCACTCCAGTCTTGAAATTGGG
>Ga0210059_1011859_pt1 | contig 13269 bp, 8 predicted proteins | sample Ectturendosymbi2_FD_188042 | JGI IMG/M metagenome (GOLD analysis project Ga0210059, IMG submission 188042) | Ecteinascidia turbinata endosymbiont from Florida, USA - Sample 2 (SPAdes) (version 2) | ecosystem: Host-associated > Tunicates > Ascidians > Unclassified | place: Key West, Florida...
TTTGCACTGGCCGGATAACAGTTTTATACGCTCGTCCCCAATCAATTATGCAGTATTGCAAATGTGAATGGAAGAGACTAAAATAGATCAAACGCAAAATTTTCATATCAGCAAAATGTCTAATTTTACACACTACGCCACAAGCTTGGGAAAGTTTCCCATAGAGACTGATTTGTGGTTTCCACGAAAGTTTATTATCAATTATTACACCAAGATGCTTAATGTTGTCAGTTTGCTGTATTCTCACATCAACACAAGGATAGACACTAGGTGAAAGACAGTTGTTTGTGATACGCAATCGTGTTATTTCGTGATTTGAGTACAAAAATGCATGAATAAACCAAACCATACCAATGTTTTTTCACTATCCGAACGTATTAGCTTACTACTGCTACTGCACTTAGACTTAATTTTTCTTTAGATGACCGGATACCAGTGACACACCAAGAATTTGTTTCCAGTACCAACCTCTACGCTGCGAAGCGCCAGGCAAGGCAAAAGAGGATATCGACTACTTCAGTTCATATATTGGCGTTTTTGTTTTTATAAGCTGTGTCTTTTTTGCATAGAAATCTCTATGCGAATATTTTTGATGATAAGCTTAAAAGTTTTTTCTGCACAATACTTAATCGTTGCGTTATAGGCTTGGATGCTGTCGTGTAGTGAATTTGTTTATCCCCATTTCATTTCAGACTCAATCCATTTCGTGGACTACTCTATTATTGTGCCATTGAACTAAACTGTTTTGAAAGTAAGGTCGTAGGTTAACAGTTTATGCCTACGTATTCGTCGTTCGTGCATAATCTTTGTACAACAAGGAATTGCTGGTAAACTTGAACCGTTGGATATAAGGCACATGTGATATTACTAGTGCTACAGTTGACAGTACAGGCAACACTGGAAATAATGTAAAGACACCTAGCAACATATTGCAGTACTGTATCTTATTGTACTGTACTACATTTGCAAGTGAAATGTTTGGCATGAGCATGACCACTGGTTCATTGCATGCATTTGACTGATTACCGTTTCATTTTACCTGATGGTACATTTACAATGAAAAATATATACAATGGTTGTAAGATTGTTAACATTGAAATTGATCAATAGAGAATTTTTTTGGCAGATAACAGGCATTTAAATGGTTTTATTGTATATGTTTCCTAATATAGACGTCAAGTTGCCCAGTCTCATTATGGTATAGTTTTGAACTTTGTGTTCTCATGGTCAAGGAATTTGTTGGTTGTATATATAATCAATGATATGATTGATGCTTCACCCATGACTGTAGTAATGATGTTGAAGTGTGTTATCAAACAAACATTTTTTTTAAAAGTTGCTAACACTTTATTTACCATTTGGTCGAGCCAGAAATAAAATTGTTGGAAAGTGGTCAGTTGGCTGTGGTAGCTTGAGATTTTCAAGAAATTCATAGACACATCATAAGGCAGCTATCACATTGTCCTACCCATGGCCATGACCAAGGTGCAAAGTCATGATTAACTTCAAATGCAGCTGCCAATCATTGTGACCACATCAAAGGTGGTTTAAGTAAACATAACCATGCTAATCAAGTTCACAGTTTTCACAATTGAAATGTTGATCCGCATCACCTGATATTTTAGGTTGTTTTCATTAAGCACCTAGATCTGTGTGGCATATGTGAACAAAAGCATTAACACTCTCGGCATCAAGGGTTTTTCACAGGGTATATGGCCTTGTATTTTACTGTATGGCAAGTTCGCCACCCCTTTTTTGAGTAGCCTCACAAAGAAACTCATTGATATGTCTGGTGACTCTAAGGAGCGACAATGGCTCCACCAGCACCTGTTCCTTGCTGTAGTCAGAAGAAACGCTGCCAGCATATTGGCCTGTGTAAAAGTTCAATCTAATTTTATCTGTTTTTATTTTTAGTTGTTTTTTTAGTATGCTGACCAGTGTTGCTGCCTGCCACTTGCTCCTCTTTTAGTGTATAGCTATTGCCTCCACATCCTCATTCTTTCTGTACATTTCGTTGTCCCTTCTGTTGTGCAATGTTGCTTTACGCATTGGTTAACTATCTTGTCAATCGCGTGGCATATGATGAGACTACATTATTTGTTATATTCCACATCGCTTAAAATTTCTGAGGCACTTTTCATGAAAAAAAAATTCCACAGGCTAAAACAGGGTAGTTTTTGAGAGTTTATAAATTTAAGCTAGTTTCCTAAAACACCTTGCAATTGAAGCCCAGAAAAAGGCCTTATTTGCAGAGTTGGATCAATTTCAAATGTAATTGTAATTGAATATAATTAATTACATATTTTCAAGTAATTGTCACTATAATTGTAATTGGGATTTGTTGTTCTTGTGTAATTGTAATTATAATTGTAATTTATAAAAAATTTTGACCAAATTACAATTACATGCAGGCCAACTCTCAACAATTTCACAGAGTTTGAAGAAGCCCTTGAACAAAATCACTGTTACACTTGCTATGGGACATGCTGTAGATTTTATTAAAAGATAGATGCATACTGCACAGAGTTTTTCAAGTGCACAGCACAATCGCATATACCAGGGGTATCAAACTGACGGTCCATGGGCCAAATCTGACCCGCCATGCCCCGTTTTGTGGCCCGTGTCATGTCAGCTTTGTGCTTGCATTTGGCTTGACAGAGTTACATTTATTATAATGTCGTAGCAGAGTTATGTTTTTTGCTTATAGGTATAACGTGACATTATGACCTAATAGTATAGGCTTAAGCCAAGGGTCGGGAACCTATGGCTCGCGAGCCAGATGTGACTCTTTTGATGATGGCATCTGACTTGCTTGTTATTTTCTTAACACGATTGTTACAAATGAAACCTTTTCTGTAATTTTGCATCTAGCAGACTATAAAGCCATCAGCAACACCACGCAGCACCAGAAGTTGCATTAGCAATAAGAAGCAGAATGTTATCAAAAGAGAAAATTCAGACATTTGCCATTGTTTAAAATTGCTGAATGCACACATTTAGGTTGTAAGTTAGTTGCATTAAGTGTTGAAAAATATTATATAGCCCTCACGGAAATGCAATTAAAAATATATAGGTTCCATGGCTCCCTTAGCCAAAAATGTTGTCAACCCCTGGGCTAAGCCAACAGTAACAACCTCTTCGGTTCAAAACCATAAGGTTGCATGGATTCCATGAAGATTCCAAGAATTTCCAATGCATTCTAGGAAGGATCTGTTGATTTCAAAGATCTGGAAACTGATTTTTCTATTTTCAGCAACTCTTTTTCTCAATGCTGAAGAGGTGCCACAAAAATATAAAATAGAACTAATTAAGTTAACTTTGAAAATGTTGACATCAATACGTTGGACCAACCTATCCCAAATACAAGAAATGGCATCGAGGACCATGTCAGTCTTCACTAGTGCGAACAAATCTTCACGTCTGTGAACAACTGTTCTCTTTGATAAACTTTAAAACATATCTCTATTCTGATCTCCATTGACGAATGCACATCTCAACTCGACATTAAAAGTTGCGACTGCACAATCGTTGGTACCAGACATTAACATGCTTGCAACTGCCAAAAGATGTCAAGTTTCTTTGAGTCACAGCACTCTGAATAAATGAAACTACCGATTGTATCATTATGTGCAAAAATCTCTGGCTCACGCAAAGCCCAAGTACATAAATATGGCCCATAATACCAAATGAGTTTGGCACCCCTGGCATACATGATATCTAGACAAGAATATAAAGATCAAAGACAGTTTGCAATATTCGTGCGTGACACGTTAATGCTTGCAATATGAGAGAACCACAAAAGAGCGAGGTAACATTTGTTGTAGTGTTCGATGGCCACTAATAATACATTAACATGGATAAGTCAACGAAAGCTATCACATTGGCTGCAACATCCAAAAATTTACAAACGCAGCAAAGCAGATGTATCTACTCTGCTGTATGCAAGGTTAAGACAAGGTGGTTGCATTTTCTCCTTAATGTGCTGCGTGCAATGCATAGAATGTTTTTTCACTTTTTTTCAAACTCTCTTAAAATCAATTGCATATGACCAGTTTGGGGTCGTACCAAGGTTAGATGGCGCCCAGGGCAAGAAAGAAGTTCGACGCTCCCATTTTTTAAACTAAGGTCTTTCCGCAGCAAATGTACTCACAACATTGTTGAAACTTTTCGATACCCCCAGTGATTTGGCACCCCGGGGATTTGCCCCCCTTGTTACTCCCCTAGACCAGTTGCCTCTAAGTATTGTTGACTGCTGAACCAAGATTTATCATTCCAAAGCAATTATATAAAATTAGTTCTGCAATTGTATATTTTCTTATACTATACCAACAGTTATTCAACAAATAGAAGAATTTCATAGATCTTTGTAAACAGTTTGGCAAGTTTCCAGGCCATTACTGTTCATTTCATTAACACAAAATAGACGTTTCGAATCTTTGCCTGGAAACAGACTCATTTTTAGACAAACATAGAGCTTATAACATTGCCAAGTCTTATGACAATGTTATAGAAAAGTTCAAATTAGCATGAAAAGTAACGACATTGGCGTCAGATAATGCTACGTCTATGGCTATAGCATTTCAAGCCTTTTGCAACTCTTGTGCTTTATTGTGTTATCACTTATCTTTTCATTAGTTATTTTTACTCTCCAAGCCTACTTTCCAAGCGGTTGCTTTTCGATGTAAAAGCGAAAATGTTCAAATTGCGAGAGAAAACTAATGTGAATCTTGACCTGGCACCAGGGTCCTGACATGGGGAAGTGCCGCCCTGGTGACGAGTCGAAAAGTGCCACCCCTCACCACCACTACCTTCCACCACTAGCTATTCCTTCTTTTCATCAAAAGTGCCGTCCCGGGGTGTTGCCCCTCACAACCCCCTTGTCGGGGCTCTGTCTGGCACCACATCAGGAATCATATCCACCATATTCTCTCAAAATGTGTTTGTAATTTTGATTTGTAATTAATTACAAGTTTCAAGAATAATTGTAATTATAATTGTAATTTGCAATTTTTAGCACGGAATAATTGTAATGTAATTGAAAAATTTGAGGGAGTAATTGTAATTGAACAGATTTGATGTAATTGATCCAACTCTGCTTATTTGTTAAAGCTGCTATTTCTCTTTCTAGTTTTCATACATAAAGATATGAACTTTCAAGAGAAAATCTTATTGTTGGTATCCAAGAGAAGATAGATCTATTTCTGTATGTAGATCTGGCCACATTCATATCTTGTGGTATCTGCCTTAGAAAAACATTCTGCAAAGATAAGTAGACTAGTGCAAAAGTGTTAACCAAGGTAGTGACCCGGACTTTATTCAGTCATAGCTTGCTATCCAATCAGTGGCGCATCCAGCCCGGAAAAAAAGGGTCTGTCCAGTGGTGATTTTAGAATGAAAAAACTTGGGAGGCACTGTGGGGCCAAGGAAATAAGTGGGAGGGACAATGTAAATGTTTCTCCTACATGGTGATTTTCCATTATAATGAAGATTGATTTGCTATGATTAAACCTATCAAACCCAACATAGGCTTGTGAATGTCATCAGAACTGTCAACATAAAGTCTCATGGTCATACCTGGGTAATTTCATTGCTTTTTCTGCGTGTTGGTATGAGTTAAAACAAATCAAAACTGTGACAGTATCAACTCGCAGGTGTACTTGCACAATAAAAACAATTGAAGGGCATTTGTACTTTTTCTCAATGGGCAGTATCAATCTTTTTGCTCATTGTGATCTGTTGTTCCAAAAGTTATGAGTGGTGTTTCTTCGGTCCCAAGGATTGGGACCAATGGAACAAATTATTAAAAATTTAAAATGGACAAAAACTAAGGTAGGGCATCTTTGATCTGAACAGTTTTTTCAGAGTTAGCTCATCTAAGACCAATCTATACAATGAAATAAATATCAATTAATTTGGAGTAAAGCAGTGTGACATATTGCATTAAGCAAAATCCATTCCATAGGTCCCAGTCTTCCCTAGTCATTCCTTCACATAGGGTGCCACAGAGTTAGACCAAATGTGCTATGATATCTGAGTATTGTTAAATGAGCATATGTCTTTATCTTTAGAAATAGTTTTATAGGATACAGACAGCTTCAGGGATATTTGCAAAAATATCACAAGTCCTACTTTATGTGACAAAGGAGTGGCTAGCTGAATAAAAGCTGATAGCTACTGTTTGTGACTTTCAGATGCTAAAATGTATTCATTTGTGTTGACCTTCTGGTCAATTAACTGTCGTTAACTTGTTTTTGCAGTCACAATATGTACAAACGTTTGTGTTGCCACATTTACCTACTGAAATACTAGCTATGTCTGGAGAAACGCAACCTGAAGTAATGCCACCAGGAACTCCACATAGAATTTCACCGGAGATTTCCAACCATGAACCACCTATGCATATACCAAGACCATCTTCTGACCGAGCACAGGTGCACTACTACAAAGAGAAATTGTTACTGTTTGCTATGCAAAATTTCATTGCTTACAGGAAATAAAGTCTTCATGATGCATAGGGACAACAAAATTTTTTGAATAAAAATCATGACACCTATAATAAGGAATGACAACTCTTCATTATTCAGATAGTGCTATTTTGACTTCTGCTATTTACAAATTTATGATGTTGGACTAACATTTTTTTTTACGTAGTCAGTGATAGTGAGTTTGTACATGATTACTAGCTATCATTTTAAATGAATAATTTAGACAGGATAAGAAAAAGGTTTTCTTGGTTACCCATACAACAGCTTAGTAGTTTTTGATGTCACAATTTCTTTATTTGAAACAATTGTGTGTTCTTGACAGCCTCGATACATGCTTAGTTGTGTAGGCTGAATTTTTTTGTGAATGTAATAATTTGTTGTAGTTTTTGTAAAAAAGATTAAGTTGGTTTGATGTGGTTCAGTTTACACATGTAATACATTGTGTGTGATGGATAATTTTCTCTAGTCTAAGAAAAACAAGTGCGTGCCTTTAATTGCATTTTTGTTTTTTGGCTTTGCATATTTGCACTTTTGATGCAGGATGTTTCACACATTTTGGCAAGCATTTTCAAAGACTTGTACACCAAGGATGTCATATCAAAAGACACTGTAGAAAATTTAACTAACTCAAGTGAAGGAAGTACAGCATTTCACAGAAAGTGTATGAAAGAGCTAGCGAAGGTATGATTCATGTGCATTATTAATCATCCTATTAATTCTTTATGTTATAAGAAACACAGAGAAATTTTCAGAAAGATTGCAAAACTCTGCAAAGTAAACAAATTTGATTTTTTTCATGATTAAGCAGATACTACGTTTGTGTATCCCTAAACGTTTGAATTTCAGGGCAAATTTAAGTGATGATTGTATATGGAGATTTGCAAACCGTTTGCACAGTAGATTGCCATTATTTTGTTATTTTACTATGTTACTGGAACTCTGCTGCAGTTACCTAAAGTCTTAGTGATTAAATATTTCTCAAGTGTTTTTTATCAGTGTTATACACTCAACTAATATTTCAGTTTTATTTGCAAAGGTACATTCTGATCATCAACTAAAGCTTCAAGAGTATGACAGTGTTGAGCGCCATATCATGCAGGTTTGACACAAGACACACAGTGTGAAAGTTGTTTATTTTCTGCATTTGTTTTTGGTAGGCGTGCTTGCTTCTCACACTAACTCTTCTCAGTTGACAAGATAATCACTTGATAATTATGGGGTGTGATGCAAGTGATAAATGTGAACTTTTTTGTGCCAAGACTTTTCTGAACAAAATTAAACCTAGCATGTTAGTTGGTGATGCTGGCCAATTTGGTGTTTTCTCTCAGGTGATTGCAACATTACCTGACACACTAATACATTATTTATTAACAGTTTGTCCCTTCAATTCCTTGTCAAATGTTATAAACACAGCTTTATAACTTTCAGAGGGCTTCTTCTTTTTCAAGTTGCATGTGTATGTGTGCATTCCTTTGCTGTAAACGTTTCAAACGCTTGTGTTGTTTTTTCATCAGGCAAGAGCCAGATCTACTTCAGCTGATGAAAGAGCAATGAACAGAGTTGCAGGAGATGTGGGCAGTGGAAGGTATCAAGAATTGGGCTTACCTCCTGGTACGAACCAGTTTTTTTAAGGCTTCCTCAGTGTCAGGTGATCAGTATTTTTTTACATGCAAGCTAGCTTTGCAGAAACCACCCCGCAAGTCTTGGCAAAATCATCAATGTTGCAAATGCACAACTTACCACAACCAGTTGTAATCGATAGGTCAATTGGAGTTGTTTAAACGCATGATTTTTGTTGTTTTTATCTGAAAACAACAGTTGTTTCATATTTTATTTGCAACAAAGCAATCGCAGTTTGTTACGGTGTTATAAAACAATTGCTGCAGGTGTGTCAATCTTTGCAACAAATAAGTTCGGAATCAACAGGCTAAGTTTAACAACTACAATTCATGTTCTAATTTTCTTGTTTTAATTTTCTTTTGCAGTGCAGATACATTTTAAACATTTTATTGATGATTCAGATAATTGACTCTGTTCACAAAAATCTTTGTAGAATAACGTCTGAAAATACCTTACATTTCTTTCTCGTTTTACAGTGTTTGGGGTTGCCGTTGATTGTTTACTTCCAAATCGAATGGACTTGGAACAATTTGTATCACTCATTTTCATATTTTCTCTCTGTTTTGGTTTAAGTAAAATCCCACTTTCGATGGTGCTTAGAAGAGCAAAAACTGAAGGCCTACAAGCTCATCGTCCCAAGCGATCTATTTACAGAAGAACGATCTTTACAAGATCGACCCAAAAGTAAGATCGCATTCATTGCTGAGCTACGGTGTTTTTTAATAAACATTAAAACATCAGCGTGCCTTAAATGTTTCACATATTCCTAGTAAACAAAAACCATCTGTTTGCTACAGCTGTGATTGTTTTTGTTGCTGCATCAGTTTGGGATGTTCGACTACACTTGATTAACTGTATGGCAATAGCGAAAAAAACAAAGCTTACCGGCAAGTTATATAGATCACGTTTTTTGTGTTTCCGCACACACATTTTTTGCGATTCGGTGCAAGATACCTTCAATTGATTTTATAAAGGGGGAGAAAGTCGTCATAGATAATCACGTGTTGTGTTGGGAAACTCGTCACTAATTTACAACTTCGAAAAATGGCAACTATCGCAGTAGAAAAAAATTACACTGCGAACTTTTTTCTGTGTTACTGTTTCAGCACTGCATTATTTGTAAAGCCACAACAGTGACCCACACCAAGCGAATCGATCGCAATTTATCGCGTAATGCGATCGATTCGCTTGGTGTGGGTCACTGTTGTGGCTTTGCAAATAATGCTGAATGATAAGTACAAGCTGAATCATTGCAAGCAGATGGGAGCAGAACCAGGCAGGAGATTCCTCATACAGCCGACTGCAAAGCTAGAGCCCGAATTGTTGTTTCAGCACTGATCAGTAATTTTGACATTTCAGTTTGGTTCCCTCTAGTGGCTCAAGCGAACAAAACCACACTGCCAAACACCACGGCAAACGTACGTCATGTGTTTGGCATGCGTTGTTAAGGAAAATAGTGAATGAGTGCACAATTATTGGTGTTTCTGCTCTGCACAAGGTCGTATCTAGAATGAGCAAAGGAAGCAACTCCCACCAGAAATTTTACTTTCCCCAATATGCTCTCTCAGTCGAATGCAAAACTGTTACTTTCTGAGCACATGCAACAGACTTTTTTTTTCCTGCGACGCGTTGGCCAGCATTTACCGTTTCCATGACAACTCATCTGCCCGAAACGCTATTTCTGCGCGTGATCCTTTCCCTGCACAATTTTAGAATCGAAAGAACCCCGGTTCGGCGTACCCACCATTTCATCTTCGCTACACTCCACGAAGGAGAAAGTCTACGATGGGTATGAAGACACGGCCGATTTAAAGGTTAGCGACATCGTTTGCAGACTCGGTGTTGCTGAGAGTCCATATTTTTGTGACGCTCGAGCCCGCAGATTTATATCCGTTTTTCCCCAAAGACAGTATTGTCCGTCCGAAGCTGAACACTCGTGCGTTTGGCAGAACTGCATCTCACCTGTAATCACTTAAACAGCTGCAAAGGACTTTTTCAATGGCTTGCCGCCTCTTGCATTTTATTCACTGAGGCCAAGTAATCAGGAGCGCCACGCGTGCAGCAGACAGCCGTCCTCATGCCGCCACAAGCGTCTGTGATACCTACCGGGCTGCGGATTATTTCTATCAGTGCATACCCGCAAATGAGAGTTCCGGCATCCCTACTAATTAACTTCACCCAACAAACGCGTTCCTTGCCTGTATGTTCGCCACTCTCATAACCTGTGTCGCGCAATACAACTGCTCTCTTGTTTCTCACGTACGGCAACCACGTTGGTGATCAGCGGGGCGGAAGTTGGCCTCGCGTTGGAACTTGGCTTGTAGATTAAATTACCTCTGTTAACACGCCTCGGTGGGTTAAGAATTCCAGCGAAGAACTGTTGAGTTACCCTAACTGTCGTTCAACGTTGTTAGCATAGTGCCGTGAAATTTCTGGAAACCAGGTAGCATTCATGGCCACGGGTGTCGGAAGGGTTTTTTCCCAGGGGGCACAAAAAGCGGTGAAATTTCATTTTATCCACTGGAAGCTAAGAAAGCAACTCTTTTTGCTGAAAAATTAATAGGAAAACGTCAAATTTCAAAATCCAGGGGGAAAGCCCCCCATGCCACCACTTTCCGACGCCCATGTTCATAGCGCATCAGCTGTATTCCCGTTACCGAACGGGTTGATTTCTCAAGTGCAACTGAAACCAATCGTTTTGAAATCTTTGTTCAAACTTGTCTTGTACAACCAAACCCGAAAAAAGTTTGCGCAGGCTACGAAGATCCTCTTTGAAACGGACGAAAAATCCGTTACGACCTTGTCCAGCGACTCGGCGGAGCTCACAAGCGTCCCTCCTCGCAGCCCAATCGTTCGCAAGGTCAACGTTCATTCAGTCAAGAATCACTGGCGAGAGAACATGGATCAAGACACGCGCGTCGTCGACCGCACACTCCTGGCGCGGATCGAAGAGAGGTCAGACGCGCTTGTCTTCATCAGTCGGCAATCAGTGTGGTGGAAGTTTGAGGATAAATCCAGCGCACGTTTCGATATAAAGCTAACGTAAATTTGGCTGCTTTGCCGGACAGATATACTAAAGATTAGGTTAGTGATTGTCTAGCAAAAAAGCATCACGATTGCCTCTTATCTTTTTATGTCAGTTGCCTGACCGGTCAGTTTCTTGTTTGATCGTATCAGTTGTCTGTACAGCTTATTCACCTTGTGCCGACCTACTCAAAGCTGCAGGAAGGTATCAATTTTTCTCTCAAGCTGTGCCCACGTTTTGTTTTTTATTAATGCAGACAAAATTTCGCACCTTCTTCTCTAACGTCGGTCGAGTCGAGCGACTTATCTTTAGAAATCAGCCATGTTGTTTTCCAGACACAATTTCTTAAGGAACCCTCGTCACCTTCGTTTGTCGGAGCCGAGAGCGTCTAGGCTGTTGACAAAACTGCAACCGAAAATGATGGTGTTGAAAGCCGGACGCGAAGTAGTTCAGGAAGAGTAAGCAGTGCTTAACGGTATATAAAGAGGTTTTCTCTCGAGATTCTGCACCACGCCACGTGTTTTTCCAGATAGAAAATCATTTGTACCACACCAACATAGGGCTTGTGCAGTTTTTGACCGGTAAGCCTAAACGCGGATTACAATATTGTGCGTTTCATGACGACTCCTATCCATGGGCGTAACGAAGAGGCAAAGGGGCACAATGCCACGGGCAACAGATCACTGGGAGGGGGCGCCGAAAAGTCCCAACAATATCGCAAGAAACTTTCTTCAATCTTCGATAAAGTACATTCGCTCCCTGAAGGCCTTAGGCTCGAACATGGGGCGCCAAACTTATTTCTTGCCCCAGGTGCCATCTAACCTCGGTTCGCCCCTGTTTCTGTCTTACCCCGCTTTCTTTCTATGCAGTGCTTCCCCTGACGATATTCAGCTTTTCGCCCCTGTCCCCGCCACGGTCAGGTTCACGGAATGGACAGTTGGTCGCGTGTACGAGGTATGGTTGTGCTTGTTCGGACTGGTCAGTTTTCGCTGATAGTCTTAATGCAGGGATGATGAACCGATTTGCTATCACGGGCCGTATTTATTGCAGAACATCGCTGGCTGGCGAAAAGAATTAATTTATCTTAAAATTCTACCTTTATCTTCAAAAGGATAATAAGAAGAGAAACTCTGTCAAAGAGCGAGAGATTCTTTTGACTTACTGCCTGAGTGTTTGCTTGTCGTGGAGTTTCTTTCGGACGTGATGTTGTGTTCTACCTTGGGTAACGGGGGGTACCTTGGGTAACGAATATTCTGGTGCGGCCCTATTAAATGCTCACGCGGGCCTCAATTGACCCGCGGGCTGCAGGTTCCCCACCTCTGATAAAACCACCAGACTGTTCAACAACTGCAGATATACAGTACAACCTTTACCACAGTCGTCTCCTGAAGATGCAACGTTTCAATCAGTTTTATCTGAGTACTTACAGTTTCCACGCGTGTATATTTCCGGCGTTTTTTGCTGTCTTTTTTTGCATCGAACGCCAAGCATTTTCTTGTAAAGCAAATTCTTACGATTTTCGTGCTGTATGAAAAAGGGTATTTTACTTTTAAGACGCTTCTGGAAGTGCGAAACATCAGCACTGTGAGTAGAAAGCTACGCGTGCTTCCTCCAAAGACACCTTTCTTCTCCCTGGGCCTCGGTTAGTCCGTTGATTGAACTGAACTCTTGTTTTAATGGAATTTGTTTGGTGAGCAAATTTCAACCGTACACCGGAAAATGTTCACAGTGACAAAACGTACGCGAATTTGAGCATCAACTGCAGTTGATTTTTTGTGTTTGAAAAATCGTACACTGCAGGTTGAAAAACGAACGCGAGTGACTTTTTAATGGCTCTTTCATGTTATTTACCTCGTTACCCGAACTCCGGCTTGCGTCTCAAGTTCGATGTCGGTTTCTTTGCAGGAAAATACCCAGGGGAAGATGGCTTTGTTGCTCCTGGCATGAGCGCCCACTACAACATAAGGTTCATGCCCGACTCGCTCGCCGAGTTTGAGGACGAGGTCGAGATCTTGTCGCAAGCTGGCTCTCCGCTCATTGTCAAAATCGAAGCGAAACGAATCCCGCCTGTCTTAACGAGTACGCGTCTGCGTGATTCAGAAGCTGCGTTTTGAATTTATAGCCGCGGTTTCTATGCGC
>Ga0210059_1011860_pt1 | contig 13269 bp, 8 predicted proteins | sample Ectturendosymbi2_FD_188042 | JGI IMG/M metagenome (GOLD analysis project Ga0210059, IMG submission 188042) | Ecteinascidia turbinata endosymbiont from Florida, USA - Sample 2 (SPAdes) (version 2) | ecosystem: Host-associated > Tunicates > Ascidians > Unclassified | place: Key West, Florida...
GTTGGTAGCGTTTGGGGAAACCAGCATCTCTGCATGCAACGACAGCATTCCTCGCAAGCAACGTCTACGCTGGGCAACACCCCAAACCTCAACATTGGGTTCCTACACCAAAAGGAAAACCCTACAATTGCAGGCCTGATCTATACATGTGAAAAACATATATGAACTGCTTTAAATTCATCAACGTGCAATGGGATGTTATTACGCAAAGCACATGAAGAAATTCAAATTTCGAGTTTGTGCATGCGTGTGCATATTGAGTTGTGTGCTGGTGACTGTTAACCCACAAACTTTAAATCATTAATGTTTCAGCAGTTATTCAAGCATCACGCTTCTTTACTGCTTTAAAACTGTTGTGTCGAGAACATAAATTACGAATTTATTTTTTCAGAACCGCAGAATGCTGCCGGGATGTGTTCGTACTATGTGGTGCAGAAATCCAACGAAGATTTTTAGCACTTGCTCTAGTCCTGGTTATCAAAAGCGCCATGTAAACGCACAGCTGATTGTGGCCTAATTTAGCCACAATTTTTAGGCTGGCCACAATGGAAAAAGCCACTTCGTGCCATGTAAAGACGCTAAGTATAAAATATAGTAAAACTATGTAGCTTACAAAAACTACAAACTCACACTAGCAAAAGTTGACTATAAACTGTAAAACTTGAGGAAGAATGTTCAAAATTCTAACCAAAAGAAATGTGGCTTAAACACTGCAATAGATCAGTGGTGGCCAACAGGTCGATCGCATCGACCAGTCGATCGCCGAGTGTCACTTGGTCGATCGCACTTAATTTTGCATTGAATTGACAAGATACCCATAAAGATTATTTTTCAATCAATATTCCAGAAAGTACATAAAAATTATCCATCAGTTGGTCGGTCACATATATTCTTTGGTGCATTTTGCGATGGTTGACCATAGGCTAGCTCGGCAGATGCTGTGTAGGTATTGTGATATGTTTTTCTGTTATTGCGTGGCAATCATGATTTAGGCATAACCGACAATTTGCCTTCTGTCTGTGCATCACTTACTAAGGCGATGGTACACTGTATTTGCACACGTGATACTCAACTGTGGCATTTTGTATTTGTGACTTTGTTACCAATCGGTCGATCGCAAGTTATCAAGAAATTTTCTGGTCGATCCCAGTCAAAGGCAAGTTTGCCACCCATTAAATAGACTATTATCAGCCTGCACAACACACACATGAGCCACTTGAAGCATGTGCGACCCGGCTGTGTTCGCACACCTTCAGTGTGGGATTGATCCTCGAACCTTGGGAAGGATGGATTGTGACGTTATCGATGTTAACTCCGCACCAGACGAATCGGCCAAAGAGAGCTTTTACTTCCATGTGCATGGAAGTCACTTATGAGTGTCGCTTGCTTGGTCTTTCTCTTCTCCTTGCTTTGGCCGACTTTGCTCACATGTAGTGGTCGCGCTAGCGTGACTGCTACATCGCTTTCCTTCCTCAAAGTCTTTGTATTGCCCACTCTCTACTCTTTGAACTATCTTGCCAAATGATATCAAGAGTCCAGCCAGGTCCGTTGACGCGCGTGTCATGCTTGACTGGGCTTCGGTACGTTGAGCCTTTGTCTTCTTTATCTCTTCATCTCTTTCTCTTCTTTTTGTTGCTTTTTCCATGCAACGCACGTCATCCATCCCAGTTCCTCAAGGAGGTGTCCGTTATCGGGAGCGCTTGAAGTGGAACTCCCCGGTTGTTGAGTCCTGTTCAGTGTGGGATTGATCCTCGAACCTCAGGAAGGATGGATTGTGATCGATGTCATCGATGTTAACTCCGCACCAGACGAATCAGCCAAAGAGAGCTCTTACTTCCATATGCATGGACATTGAAGTTACTTATAAGTGTCGCTTGCTTACTCTTTCCCTTCTCCTTGCTTTGGCCGACTTTGCTCACATGTAGTGGTCGCGCTAGCGTGACTGCTACACACTCAACACAACGAATATAGCAACATACCTACATTATAAGAGCAGCTTACTAGTTCCATTTCACCGGAAATAAAATACGATAACGTAATACGAATTATCATTGATTGTGATGAGTGCACCACATACTGATAAAATAATTTTGATTGTTTTGTGAACATGAAAACCATAGCAAAGAAAACACTACCGCCATCATTTGTGACATCTTGAATCACTCTCCGGGAAATTTCGTTATAGAAATCAAACCAATATCCTGATCCAAATTTTATCAAAAATAAACATCCAAATCCAATCCTGATCTAAAAGAGTCGCAAGTGTCCTGCAGAATATCCAATCCTGTGAGTCCTGCTATGCTCACCTATGGGACCTTGCTGGCTCGCTCGTCAAAGTTTTGTCACGCCTACAATCTCTTTATGACGCACGATATCTCGTCGGCAAATGCCACGGTTTCCAGTGTGATTGATGTCAAACAGAGATGTCACTCGTAGTGATTTTCCACTAGGTAGATCTAGTGTTTTGTTTTTGCGTTTCATCGAGTGTTCTAGTGTTTTTTCATTGATATCTAGTGTTTTTTATGAATGAATGGAATGTAATTATTTATTACACAATAATACTAATTGTAACTGTGCACTAAAGTAAAGTAATTGACACTTTTTTTGTGCAATTATTTGCTAAAAATTTTAGGAAGTGGCTACTGAACCACGCATGGATCTTTTTATTTCAAAATTTATTCGACCGCACCGCCTTGCATAACACGGTTCGAATAAAGCACTCTTGTCACTCAAGTGTCGTTTAGTAGGCTTGGTAGAAACATAGTAAATGAAAAGGGCAAACCTAAAAACCTCACCTTAACCCCTACCTAACCTAACACTAACCACTAACTTTAAGGAAGTGACTATGGATACGCCTGTCCTAACGCAATTCAAATGAAAGGGTCAGTTTGTCATTCGAACTGTGTGCATCGCATAGTGTAACGGTTATGCGTTACGGCTACTTAACTATGTCAATGGTTTTCGGTTCGAATCTCACTTTGCCGACTTTTTTTTCTTTGCTGTTTTTCAGGCTTAGATGTTACGTTCAGGTTAGGGATAGGATAGCGTTAGCTTAGTGTTAGGTTAGTGTTAGGTTAGTGTTAGGTCAGTGTTAGGTCAGTGTTAGGTTAGGGTTAGGTTAGGGTTAGGTTAGCATTAGGTTAACATTAGGATTAGGGCTACAGTTAGGGTTAAGGTTAGGTTTATCTTTTACATTTAGTTCGTTTCTACCAGTACCAAGCCTACTGCACTCTCGTCGTGCGTAACTGTTACGTCACAGGTGGCGTATTGATAACTTTTCAAATTTCAAGATCCACAGGTGTATCTATAGCCACTGCCTAACTTTAACTCCTAAACCTAACCCCTAAACCAAAAGTTGGTAAAGTTTTGAAAAAGGAAGTGACTATGGATACGCCTGCCCTGATAAAAGGGTCAGTTTGTCATTCAAATGTTGTGGGTCTCATGGTGTAGTGGTTAGGCGTGACGGCTACTATGCTGATGGTTTTAGGTTCAACTCTCACCCACCTTCCCCACTTTCGTTTTGTTTTTTTTTCTTTACTTTTTTTCAGGCTTAGGTGTGTTTAAGGGTTAGTGTTAGGTTAGGGATAGGATAGCATTAGGTTAGGGTTAGCTTAGCTTAGCTTCTAACTAAGGGTTAGGTAAGGTTAGCATTAGGTGAGGGTTAGGATTAGGTTAGGGCTACAGTTAGGGTTAAGGTTAGGTTTGGGGATTATCTTTTACATTTAGTTCATTTCTACCAAGCCTACTGCACTCTCTTCGTGCGTAACAGTGGCGTCACAGGTGGCATATTCATAAGTTTTCTAATATCAAGATCCACAGGCGTATTTACTACAGCCACTGCCTTTGAAAAAAGTGAAGAAAAACTGGTTCCGACCCATGAATTTAAACGTGCAACCAATCACTAGCCTACTGCGAAAATGTAAGTTGCCAAGGTGAGAAGCGAACCGAAAACCACTGGCACAGCAGACCTGAAATGCATGCACTCGCTTGTGCATTCTCATCGTTCATTACTGTCACGTTACAAGAGATGGTCAAATAAGGTTTCAAAGAAAAGTTCCACGGGCAGTTTTGTAGCTACTGCCAAAATTTTACCTAATTACAGTACATCTTAAATTACGCAAGAGCACTGTTTTGAATTAAACCGCTACGAAGTCCCTGTGGTCATCTTTCAAAAGTTTTTGCGGCTTGTGTACAAACAAACACAAGCATTGCTGCTGATGCTATCTCTAGTATTCCTTGTCTGTGGTTTACAGTGAGTTCTGCAATGTCTTTATTTGCATTGCAATGCATTTTCTAGCCATCTTCATTGTGTGTAAGTTTGCCTTCTGCTTTTACAGCTAACAACTTGCATTGAATTACTGTAGAAGACTAATCAGTTGTTTGTAATCTAGTGTTTTTAGTGAATCTAGTGTGTTTTATTATGAAGCCTAGCACTTTTCCGTAACAACCGAGTGGCAACACTGATGTCAAATTATAATCTGGCAAGTTCTAGAAAAAGGGAGCAAAATTAATGAGTAAAAGAGCTTTTGTCCATCATCCTCTAGTCTAGATACTTTCTTGACAATGCACTACATATGCAATGCTTATCCTATTCCCTAAGCTAGCGCAATATTTTTGTTGTCTCCATTTATATTGCACAAGACTGAGGTTAGCAAAAGATGTAGGATAAACAAGCATATGGGACAAAAAGTACGAGACTCTTTATCATTCCTTCCTTCGAGCCCCAGTGGGTACAGACTCTGACAGAGCCGCTTTCTCCCAACTTCTTCAGCTCAAACAGAGGAAGCAAGAGCAATGAAAAGTAGCTGTCAATTCCATCGACTTCTCACACTTCAGCTGTAAGCCATGGAGCACCATCAATATACTGGCAGGTCTGGATGCTCTTCTCGTCTGTGCTCATCTCAGAAAACTCCATCACTTCGCACTTGTGAAGAACGAGGCACACAAGACTGGGAGCTGTGAGTCCAGCAGGCTCACCAACCTGGAGTTATCCGACCTACAGAAGATCCCAACACCTGAGGAAAACAGTATCTTTGCTGATGCCTGAAGTCAGGTAAGGCTCCACGTCTGGACTCTATCTTCCAAGAGTTTATGCTCCATACCAGGTCGGCTCTCAAATCTTGGTGTTGTGATTTCCTCACTTCCTACACTGTGCCAATTCCAAAGATCTGGAGAAGAGCACTAATAGCTGCAATCACTAAGCCAGAAAAGACATAGGCAGACCCAAAGAGCAATCATCCCAGATCCTACAGGGATCTGTCTTGGCACCCTTTTTCTTCAATATCCTCATCTCTGACCTGCCAACCACCATCTCCAGAAAGTATTCATATGCTGACAATCTAGCAATCATGCATGCTGATGGAAACTGGCAGGCAGTGGAAGGGGTACTGATCAAAACATGGCAACTGTGGATGAATACCTCCAGACCTGGAAGCTAAAACTTAGCACCACAGTGTTGGCATCCTTCCACCTCAACAACAAGGAACCTAAACATGACCAAAAACTCAACCACAACAACAAAACCCTGCCTTTCTTCTCCAAACCTGATTACCTCAAGAGTACTGTTGTACAGGTTGCTCACGTATCTGCAACACCTTGAGTCACTTTGCAAAAAATTTATATCACAGACAAGTATTACTGCATTTGTTTGATTCTAAGCTGTTCTTTAACTTTAAAGCCATCAACCTTTCCATGTAAACTTCATCACATGTCATCATGCCATGCCAAACACTTGTTGAAAAGAGATGCACTAACTGCAGAGCCATTCCTTTCAAGCAAGTGGCATTGTGACATCACAGCATGGAACCGTAATAAACGAAGTTGCAAAGTAGTTACTCTCCACATATGAGACAAGCAAGGAATCTATCAGCACATTTTTGATAGGAAATTGATTTCAGGTTACACTAAGCATCGTCAGTCCTTGAATCTGCAAGCAATGATAACATGTGAAATGTTGAAAGGCTAAAACAAGGGAAGAGACACCAAAGAAACTCAAGACCAAAATGAATAAATCACAAGGTTACTGATGCAATGTGATATGCAGTCAGCATTGCTTGCTGTTAAAGTCTCTTAGAACCATGTTTTACATAGCGACAGCAACAAACCACTGGGTGGTACATGACTGAAAACAAGTGCCACATTGCGTGGAAATGCGTTTGGTGGTTTGCACAAGCGAGTGCATTTACATATGCATGTTTGCTTATGTGTGTGTGAACTTGGCTCAACACAAAACGCATGTATCACATGGCTTGCCACATGAAAGAAGTGCGGGAACACACAGAAGATGACAGTATTTCAGTTGATCTAAGCTGGTCTTTTACTTAAGCCATCAACCTTTCCATGTAATATCATCTGGTAGGCCTTTCCATTCAAAATGTTATATTCATTTTAATAGTAAGACCCACCCACACTGTATCAGGGTGTTTGTTTTGTGTTTTTTCTCAGTTCTAGTTGAAGCCCTAGGATAACTCTACTTTAGTGCTGTGTATTTATAGTAAGTTGTTTTATTCTTGCTGCTTGACTTTGCCTAAGATCAGCACTTGTTGAAACTTCAAAGAAGTTGGAGCAGATTTTTAACAATGAACATTAGAAATGCCCAGGTATGATATTTTAGACTATTTCCAAATACCCTTTGTTAGTCCAAAAATCATTACTGCATTAATGATTGCTGCCTGGGAAACTTGATGATTTGGTTGTTTAGCTGGTTGCAATATTTTTTCAGAACAAAATAAAAATGTTGTACTGACTTGTAGTAAAGAAAATCAGTCAGACAAAAATATTTTGTCAAAATTCAGGAATTTTAATCGTCTGTTAAGCATGACGATTATTTATTTCTGACTAAAGTGTGTGCTGTGCTGAAGTTGAATTGTTATTAAATTCCGTATGGTAAAATCAAACAAGCAATCTTATACATATAGGCCATTTATCTGGTCAAGACATTTTTTAGCACTCTCCATGATGGGTGTAAGCAGATTTTATTTGAATAATGACTGAGGATATGTACTTTTGCATGAAATCGATTTCCTATCAAAAATTTGCTGATCAATCCCTTGCTTACAAACACCGTGGAGAGCACTTACTTGGAATATAAATAGGTGCAAGTTTGAATCGTCACAAAAAGATGAAAACAGAGCGCAGTCGACTGATTCCTTGAAAGCATACAGAAAACCTAATGCGTTTAAGTGTTCAGGTTAGCATAGTAGTTACCAATTACCATAGTATTGATTCATTGTTTATGTTTGCTGACTTACAAGTTGCTACTGACAATTTGCCTTAAATATTTGTGTATGAATTAGACATACCTAAGACCATCCACCTGTCAAAGATTTTATGAAACCTAGTTGACATTATTTTAAAAATAAGCTACATATGCAGCAACACCAAGGCTCTAAGTAAGCATTGTAGTCCATTTAGAATTTTTCTTAGTTGGTGGATATTGACATATATTGGCCAATGTACTGTTTAAAAAATTCACGATTTTAGATAATGTGGAGTATATGCTTGTGGGTGAACCAGTTACACATGTAACATCTATTTTGTGGTCTCTGACCTTGGTCTGTATTATATAACTGCATCATGTGACAATAAGGCTGTTGAACAGGAAATATATCTTTGTCATGCGTGTCATGTTGGTGTTGATAGTACCACCTTATCAGAAACAGGTTTTTATGTAATGCATTGAAAATTATTTTAATTATATATTTTAAATCTGACTAAAGTGTACGTTGTCAGATTTAAAGTGTATAATTAAAATAATTTTTCCAATTGACAAAATGTGTCCTGCCACATTGTTGGTTTGTTCCCACTGTTTATAAGTGCATAAATTCAGGTTCGAGATGTTTAGAGATAATAGGTTACCCCTCCCAAAATTGGGAAAATGGCTTCAAAGGTGAGGTCATATAATACTCTATGGGATGCAGTAAAGTATTAGTATATATGCCTAGTAACATTCTAATTAGAGAGGTAAAAAATTTACTACTTACTTTGCAACTTTGGTTGGCATCAGGGGTGTAGTGGGGTGGGAACACATTCCCACACCTTTTTGCACAAGATTATATTAAAACATGGCTGCAATCTCACAAGTGTGCTAGCAACATGCAGATTCGCACTGCTGGTCAAGAGTCTACAGTGAAACAGGAAGATCCAGTGTGGAAATTCTTGTAGGTGAATGCTCATTTCATTCGAAATATTTGGTGCAGTCATTTTATTTGGTGTGGGAACGGTGTTCCCACACCTCTTTTTTTAGCACTACACCCCTGGTTGGCATTAACTTATTTCCCTGTGGGGGATAAGTTAGTGCCTATTCATTTATGACAACTGATATTCTGCTCCACAATTAAGTGCAACTCTAAAAATTGCATTATTGGCTATCAGTGACAAAAAGTACTTTGCATTTCTAGTCTCGTTTGTAAGTTTTAAGAGAAATTCCCTACAACAGGCTATTTCACTTTCATACTAAGTTGATCATTGCATTATTTACAGCCTGCAGACCTCATGAACATGCAGCACTGCAACCTGCTCTGCTTGCCAGAAAACTACCAGATGAAATATTATTTCTACCATGGGCTTTCATGGCCACAGCTCTCCTATGTTGCAGAAGACAGCAAGGGTAATATTGTTGGGTATGTGCTTGCAAAAATGGAAGAAGATCCTGATGAAGCAACACATGGTCATATTACTTCACTGGTAATGCTATTTTTTTACTGAAAAAATCGGTTTGTCAATCCTTTAAATCCAGATGTTCATTCTCTAGGCTGTAAAGCGATCACATAGACGATTGGGTCTGGCCAGGAAGTTAATGGACCATGCATCACGAGCAATGGTGGAATGCTTCAATGCAGTGTACGGAATTATCTTTGCTTTGTAATTTTGGTGTTGGTATTTGAATGGTTAATTTTGGTGTTGGTATTTGAACGGCAAATTGTTGCCTTGTTCTTTTTCTTGCGAAAATTTTTTAGATCTGTGGAGTGTTTTAAGTTTGAAGCTACCTTTGTTCGTTTTCAACCTCCAAACGTTTGGTCTCAACGAAACAACTAACTGTCCTTGCTGCATATCAGCATTTGCTTGCTCTTGGACAGAATTAAACAAGGAAACCGCTGTCTTTGCTTTCTGTATTGTAGCTGTTATTAAACTTGTATTGATTTTTATCGCTAGGTATGTGTCTCTACATGTGCGAGTCAGCAACCGAGCTGCGCTTCGTCTGTATGCGGAAACTTTGAAGTTCGAACAAAGTGAGGTTGAAGCGAAGTATTACGCTGATGGGGAGGATGCTTACGCCATGAAGAGAGATTTAAGCAAACTTCTCCTGGAGGTACTCTATGGTTAAACTTGCGTACTCTATTTACGTCACTGAACACCGAAGGCAGCTTTTTTAACTGTAAATCTATAACGTTGGTCGCAATTGTTAGTGATGGCCGATAGTTATTAAAACGCAACAATCGCAACTCCGCTTGTTTGTTTAGTGGTATATTATTGTTTTTTCTTGTTTTGGGAAAATCTGCCAAATCAGCAAACAGCAGATTTGTGCAAACTCAAACCTGCGTTCAGCTTGATATTCGGCTGACTGGTGGTAAATCGTTTGGCTGTGAAACTTCGTGAGAGGTTCGTATGGAATATCCGTGAAGTTAAAACGTGGAGCAAGAGTTGTATAGGGATGCGTTTGCGTTGAATGTAAGCCATGTTCATGTCAGGTAAAATGTTTAAGATAGGAACTGCTTCGTTTACGATTTGTCTTACCTACGATTTGTGAACATGCGTGTTCGAATCAGGTCGTAATTTTGTTTTTGTGTTGGGCTGCATGAACGTGAGTTTTTCACGTTTACTCCGCCTGTCCAGCCGTTGTCAAGTTTCAAAACGACTTGCTGTGTGTACTGTAAGGCCTATTTTTTCCAAACCTCTTCGATTTTCACCAGTGTATAAACAGCAAAAGCTTGTACTCATGTATATAACTTACATTTGTATTCGACCAAGTCTTCCATGGTCACAACATTCTGATTGCACACCCCACTTTTGTGACCCTAAGTGAGCGCAAAGCGTCAGGAAACTGCCGGTCCGATGGGTCCCTGGATTAGATCACGTGAGCCCCGTAAGGTCCACTTGCGGCCGCTTCTTTTCATTTTAACGCACCAAATGTGCAACACACCCGTACGACTTTTGTTCAGGGGGTAATTTTAATTTGGCCCTGAAACGTTATGCTTGTTTCCGATATCGATCCCGCGGAGTACACATCAGGTAACCTCGAGTCACATCAGGTAACCTCGAGTCACAAGAGAACCCAATCTTCTATTTATGGGCTTACATGAACATTTTTGAAAAAAAACTCGTACACAGTTCGATTTGTCTCCGAAAGTTCAGAAAATTCATTTGAGAAAATCAGGCTTCTAACGTGTTCACAAGTATATTAAATTTGAAGTAAACTCTCGGGCTTTTCAATGGCTAGCGTGCCAGATTTTATCCTTAGCGAATTTCAATTGCGATTGAGAGAAGCTTGCGCAATGGGTTCTGAGCCTTATAATAACCACAGAGTCAAACCGGGGAATTGCCTTACCTAAAACTTGAGGAAGTGACTTTGGGGTCTGGAAAACCGCCGTTTCGAAATTGCCTTATCTTCTCGAAAAAATTTCGGGTGGGTGGAGCGCACTGCTGCCGCACATCGAATAATTGTTCGAATGCTTATTCTGGAGAAGTTGCTCATGTTCAAAGACACGGTTCACTTCATCACCTAATCGTGTTCATTGTTTTGCTGCTTGAGCGTGCCCGAAAAGATTCTCGATGCTTTTTTTTTAATTTGTGTTTTCGGTTTGAGTCTGCTCTCCTTTTGCGTTACTGACGGTAGTGTATTTTGGTGTTGGGCTTAGGTTCCGAAGCCGGAACGGTTGCACATACCATTTCGCGAAAAGCAGAACGTGAACGAAATGGGTCAAAGCAACTTACAGCCGACGGACGACCATTGCTCAGACGATGTCCAAGCAATAGACAATAATACGACGGATTTGGATGTACTAGCGGAGGAGAATCTGATCAGGCAGTTCAAGGCAGCAGCTGTTGACACCAATTGACGGTTTATTGCATGTCTGGCACCAAATAGCTGTGCTGCCGTGTGCTGGGATAGGTTACACCACGGAAGTGCAATGGAGAAAGCTTCAGGATAAGCTGCTACAATTCAATGCATCACTGAGGAAAAGGTCGTGGCAGAATAACGCTGCTTTAAATTTCAAGCCTTTTATTATAAGCTTTTTCATCGATGTGTGTCATTTTCATAGCACACGTCGCGCCAACAATCTCTAGGCCTGCAGTAACCATCAATGGTAGTAAATTCATTTCCAGTTGTAATGTCTGTCGAGTAAACTTCAGTTCTGCCAGACCGGGTGGCAGTTTTGTTTGAATTTTCAAACTCACTTCTCTGGATGTAAGTCTGGTGTCTTAACGTGTTGCGTGCATGTCGTCATTTATTTTGTTGCATAAAGTAAGAAAATGCAGTTGCTCATTCAAGGGTGCATTCCATGCGACCGAAAGCCTACTGCTTTGGGCATTAGGTATAATTTACTGAAGCTTTTTGGTGGTACTACTATGCCTTAGCGTAATTCGCGTTAAGTTCTTAACGCGGATGCCATTAGGTAACAAAAAATAGCGAAAAGTTCTCCCGTGTAAATTTTGTGGTTATCTCATTAAGTGGATTTTATCAACGCGAGACTTTGTTTCGTTATGTAGCAAGTTAACTGATGCAATTTACAGGACTTTATTTCGAGTTTTTGCTATCAAACGGTGTACCTGATAGGGTGCGAAAATTTTGTGTGCCGTTGAAAAAGTTACGATTTGAAAAAAAACGTTTTACCGACTGAACGTTTTCTTGCGAAGCCATAAGGGGTCCGTCAATCGACTCTCGAATCCCCCTATTTTGAAATGGGCATTTGGTTACTGTGGATTTTAGAAGTTGCGCCTGTCGCGAAGTTGCTCTAGTCTCGACGTGATGACGACCGGAAATCAGAATTTCGTGTGACAGCGTCCGATGACGAAGTCTCAGCAAAGAAACTTGTTCAAGTTGCTTCACATCAAAATCAAGACCAAATGCCCCTTGTTCCTTAGAAACAGTTTTTTGTGTGCGTAAGCAAAGAAAATTTTGTCAAAACATTTTACGTTTTGCCCCACTTTGTTTTTCACTGATTTTGCCAACTTTACGAACGCCACTTGAAAGCTCAGAAACCTAAAATATGTTCCCGATTTAGTTAGTGGTTAATTTTCTCAGCACCGAAGTGCCCCAGACAATGCAGCCAAGAATGTCTGACTGCTCTAATCCTTGTACGGAAAGCAACAAAGTGTCTCGTTTTTGTATATGTCATTCTCGAAGGATGCGGGCCTTAATCTCAAGACTTAAAGTTTAAATGCTCTTTTGACGTGGCATGCCAAAATTCAATTTGTTCACTGTTGATCGTGTTCTCGAAGAAGACAAAAACTAGAAAGCAGCAAAATTCGATGAAATGGAAGCTGAGGAGTGTTCATGCCTTTCGTTTTTATTATCTCAAGAGATTTAAGCTAATTTTCATAGAATAATTGAAGTAATTTCACACGTTCAGCACCATTTCCATGAGAAAAACCTTACCTGTAGCAGACACCGAAGCACTGACGAACGTTTTGGACAGAACCTTCGCCCGAAAGTCTTTACAGGGTGCTTGACATTCCGAAATTTACAACGCAGCGTTTCCAAATTGTGATTCATATTGCGGGCAAATAAATTTAATTATAAAATAATTAAACACTTCCCAAATACCCATAATAGGCTCGTAGTTGCAACCAAAATTTTTTAACGAGCATAACCAAAAAAGTAGGTTTTAATCATTGTTATTCATTTGACGGCGGCTATTAGAGATTTAATGAAATGCAGATGTTAGCAAAAATTTGTTATGAACCAGAATTAAGCTTACCGTTCAATTATGAAAACATTGAAGGAACGAATCTGAGGCCGGTGAAAGCAATGCAGGGCATGAATGCGTTTCTTCATTGGGGCAAAAGTTTGCTTAAAAAGCATGCGCATCCGACTTTTTACTGGCCGAGATACGCATGCATAAACCTTTCTGACGTTGACTTGTTAATCTGATGCAACTGCATGGCACATGCTTAGATTAATACCATTTTTTATCTCAAATAGGCTATAAATGTTAACAAGTATATACAGGGTGACCCAAAAAGATGCGTACCCATATTTTGTTCGATAAAACACCCATTTTTTAACGAATGTCTTTTCTGTTGCAGGACGTGATAGGTGAATCTATG
>Ga0210059_1011862_pt1 | contig 13267 bp, 8 predicted proteins | sample Ectturendosymbi2_FD_188042 | JGI IMG/M metagenome (GOLD analysis project Ga0210059, IMG submission 188042) | Ecteinascidia turbinata endosymbiont from Florida, USA - Sample 2 (SPAdes) (version 2) | ecosystem: Host-associated > Tunicates > Ascidians > Unclassified | place: Key West, Florida...
TAAACTAGTGATTTTCGACCGGTGTTCGATGGAACACTAGTCAAACTTATCAAATTTCCTGCGGAACACCTGACGATCTTTCACGGAACACTAGTTTTCCGCGGAACACCGGTTGAAAATCACTGCCTTAGAGGAAGAGCTAGTATTTGTCTCTGCTTTATGTACCTCTCATCCTACCAGAGCGGGAATCAATTGATCTCTGATGGCGTTTTCCAGTGGTTTGAATGATTCACTTATATCCGGCACTGTTCTTTGGAAATGAGTCCATCTGGAGCATAATCCTTTGAACGCTGAGTATGCTGCTTAAGGATTATCTTGTGTGAACTTTAAAAGCAACTGAAGGCCTTTTACCCAACCCTTAACCTTGCTTTTAATGTATTGTTCCCTGAATGATTTTGTCCCAAGAGACAACGGCATGGACAGATTACAGTAAGTTTAGCAGCAAACGTTAATCCAATAATAAGTGTTGGGTACATGAAAAACAAAATATGTTTAGTAAATGAAAGGAGTAGCCTATTTTGTTCTAGAAAAGGTGAAGTTTAACTCAATGTCATGGCTTATGTGATCTAGCCACCTATTGCACAATTATAACTGGCATCATGTCATTGACACCACACTTCAGCTTTACATGATTGTGGGCCTAAGAATTAAACCGAAGTCGATGTCCCATAGTTGCTATAGTACAGTGTTTTATATGTGTAGCCTAGTGCTGATAATTTGCTTGCACTGTTAATTGACCTAGGTTGTTAACTGCACCTACCTAGTAATTTTGTTTTTCTGATTTGGTATCTTACACTTCGTAACTAACTGAGCTTCTCATTACACTAATTTGCTTACCTTGAAGTCTTTAAAGTGTCAACTGTTATATAGTGTTCTGAGCCAAAGACAAAGCATAAGTTAACTTGAGTTTTTTCCAAGGCATTTTTGGTGGTTTCTATTTTGCCTCATGAGGCAAACACTGTGCTGGGGCAATTTTGCCTTCAACAGAACACAATTGTTAGAATTTCAGATATAAATAGGATTTAGATTTTGAAACTGTCAGTTTAGGGCAATTCCACGATAAAGGTACTCCAGGGTTGAAAAAAATAAAACCAAAAAATTGAAGCAAACAAGGTTTTAAGTAACTTTTCATACATCAGTCGTTATGAAAGCACTGTTTACAAAAGCAACTGGTGCCAAAAACATATATTTTTTAAATGCAAACACATGTAGATGTACCTAACACGAAAAAAAATTGTTAAATTTAGAGATGTTTTTTTAGGTGCATTAAAATGAGCTTCAATTGTTTTTCTCTTATCAAGTAATTTTTTGGTTGGAAACATTAGTAAACAAATCATTTCCATAGTGAAATTACTTGTAAATAGTTTCATCACTGGTAATTTTAGCATCTGAATAATATTAAAAGAGATGTCCCGTTAGTCATATTTTTTTTGTTAAAAGTTTTTTCCTGTAAAACCTAGTAAGGCTTTCTACTCAATACCTTAGAATAATTAATAACTTAGTATGTACTTTGTATTTAAACCGGGTAATTTTGTCAAAACTGATGGTTTCTTTGTTTATAGCAAAAAAGATTTTGTCCCATTAGTCAAAATATCCCGTTAATCACAACATGTCCCGTTAGTCACAATATGTTTTGTTAAAAAAAATGTTTTAGAAATGAAACACCAAGGTATTCATTTGTGTAAAGGTCTGTTGTCATGGTTTCAGTGCTGGCATGCTGTTAGCGGCTTCTTGTCTGCATTGCATGAGCTGTAGACCAAACCTTAATCCCTAAACCATTGTCTCTGTGTATCGTACTTGTCACGTGACCACTTCAACCAATTGTTTTTGATTAAAGGCAAAGTAGTCCCAGAACAGTTACCTTTTGATAATAGGTTTAAAACTCAAGCATTAGCAGCTTCCATCTATTTTCTTAGTGTGTGGTGTTTTTGCAGTCCACTTTACATTAGGTACGTTAAGTTTTTAAAGTTAAATCTCTGTTGGATGTTTTGACAGTCCTGAACCAAGTCAAGGGAGCTGAAACAACAATATCGGTTTTTCATGTGAGGAAAGACGCTGTTGTTCCTCCCTGAAATATTCAGTCAAAATGTTGTCTGATTTCATTCTCTTTGGGTAAGCCTTGATGTCTTAATACATTAAGCCACCTTATTTGATGTTTTTGTTAAAGTCATGTGCTAATAGAGGTAGTCCTATATTTAACCTATTGTGGGAACTAAACTTTTCAAAATTAGAAATGATGAATGTTGTATGATATGCAATATTGTAAAATCAATAGAGACTGAGTTCTTGCAGTTATTTGAAATATCAAATTGCTTTTTAATAAAAACTGTGTAGCATGTATGTGTGTATAATTCAGGGTGTTCCAAAACCTTGTTATAATTTGAGATCCATTTTTCTATTAAAATTGGTCTTTGTTGCAATCCTCACCTATAGTCATGATTCTTGGGTAATAACTAAAAAAAACTACTATCTCACTAAAAAGCGGCAGAGATGGAATCTTTATCAAGAATTCACGGTGTGACTAGGGTTACCAACTTTCTGTTTTGCCATTCCGGGATACCTTAATACCAAGAATTCCAAGATTGATGCAACAGAAGCTTACGAAACACGATAGACATCAAAAGCAACAGCGTGTGCTGTGCGTCATAGTTGATGATTGTGCAGCGTTGGCCTAATGACCTCTAGAGCCCTTATTAATTTTATCATAATAGAAGAAACTTGTGAAATGGTGAATCTTTAAGGCATAAACGCAAAAAACTACTAAAACAAGAAAAATTATCATTGATTTTTATCATTGATTGCCAACCTTTTCAACATCCTCTTTCTCTGGTCCTGCTGCAAATTTTTATCACTCTGCTCACATTCCCAATTCCAACAGTTGCAAAGTAACAAACAACACCAGCATCATTTATCGAGTTAATGATCTCCGGCAAATCAACTGAAATCTTTCTATCTACACTACTCAGGCTAAAATCAAAACTGATGGTTACTCAGTTTCAGTGTCCCCTCTAAGCCAAAAAAATGGCACTTTCGGCACCTTTTTTTGGATGCCAGCCGACAAATTTTAAAAATCAGCACTTGCAATTTTTGGACGCAATTTTCTTCACTGGAGAAAATAAACAATTTAAATACTTTTTGGAAGATGTACGGGACATATTTTCACGATTGAGGCCGTTTTCAGGTCACAGCATATAGAACGTTCAGACGAATTTTGGGAATTCTCTGGTTGCAAGGTTTATAAAGAAGTTCTGGGTGCATTTTCCCGATTTTTGTGTCTCATAACAAAGCTGTTTGCCATGAAGTTCAGATAAATTTTTTGAGTTATCCGCCTCCAAAGTTTACAAAAATGTTTTGGGCACATTTTCACGATTTTTGCGTGAATAAACGAAGCTGCTTGCCGTGAAGTCCAGGTGCATTTTGGAGGTTTTCACTTTGCAAGTTAAGAAAAAAGTTCTGGATGCATTTTCTCAATTTTTTCGTCCAAAAGTGAAGCTGTTTGCTGTTGGGTTGAGACGCATTCTGGACGTTCTTCGCTTGCAAGATTTGCAGTAAAAAGTTGTGGGTGCAATTTCACAATTTATGTGTCCAAAAACGAAGCTGTTTGTTGAGTTCAGACACATTTTGGAATTTTTCGCCTTGCCAGATTGATAAAAAGTTCTGGGCGCATTTTCTTGACTTGTGCGCCTAAAAACGAAGCTGTTTGCTGTGAAGTTCAGACGCATTTTGGACGTTCTCTACCTGCAAGGTTTACAGAAAAAAGTTGTGGGCGGAATGTCAAGATATATGTGTCCAGGGTGCAATTCCACGATTAGTGTGTCCAAAAATAAAGCGGTTTGCTGTGAAGTTCAGACACATTTTGGAAGTTTGCACCTTTCAAACTTTATAAAAAAGTTCTGGGTGCATTTTCCCGATTGATGCGTCCAAAAACGAAGTTGTTTGCTGTGAAGTTCAGACGGATTTTAAAAGTTCTCTGCCTGCGAGTTTTACAAAAACGTTGTGGGTGCAATTCCACAATTTTTGCATCCAAAAACGAAGCTGTTTGTCGTGAAATTGAGACGCATTCCGGAAGTTCTCGGATTGCAAGTTTTAAAGAAAATGTCGTGGTGCAATTCAACGATTTGCGCGTCCAAAAGTGAAACTGTTTGCTGTGAAATTCAGATGCATTTTGGAAGTTCTCTGCCTGCGAGTTTTACAGAAAAAGTTGTAGGCGCGATTCCACAATTTATGCGTCCAAAAGTGAAGCGGTTTGCTGCGAAGTTCAGATGCATTTTGGAATTTCTCTGCCTGCAAGTTTTAAAGAAAAAGTTGTGAGTGCAATTCCACGATTTGTGTGTCCAAAAACAAAGCTGTTTGCCCTGAAATTCAGACGCATTTTAAAAGTTCTCTGCCTGCGAGTTTTACAGAAAGTTCTGTGCGCAATTCCATGATTTGTATGAATCACAAAGAAAAACTTTTACATCACAAGAGCTTAATCTGCTCTGCAGCGTAACAATTACAAATGTTGCAACAAACAGTTTACAATTATACTCACAGCTCTCAGAATAAGGACTATTTCATTTTCAAAGATATATCAATCTTAATTTATGGAAATATAGTAACCAATGAACTCTCGCTAAGACAAGAGCTGTCAGTAACTTCCGGGACAAAAGTGATCCAGCCCGGGATGCCAGACGTCAATTCTGGGACTGTCCTGGCCATTCTGGGATGGTTGGCAACCCTAGGTGTGACGTGTGACACTTTGTGACAAAATGCGCCGATGTACTTTGTGACAAAGTGCACCAATGCGAAATTTGTAAAGCCCTGAATGTGGAACCACTTTTCCGAATAGATAGATGTCAGCTGCGATGGTTTGGCCTTGTGACCAGAATGCCTAAGGAAAGATTTGTGAGGCAAGTCCTGCTGGCTAAACCCTAAGGAAAGTGGCCCAGAGGTCAACTAAGGACTAGGTGATGTGATTACATCTCCAACCTAGCTTGGTCCTGTCTTGATGTAGAGCAGTAGTTCTTAACCCTGAATCTACCACACCTCCCTCAAGTAATTTTCCTGTGTTTCAATGGTATTGGTAATGGTTTATTGTTTCATATGACTCAGCCAATAAGCAGAAGTACCATAAAAGCCATCGCATGCAGTAAACCAACCATTAGCGAACATTAGAGCAAATGAGAATACAATAGCACAATAGCTGATCAGTGTAAACATGACAGCATTTACTGTGAAACTGCATGACCTCTGGCACAAGCAAGCGGAAATGGGTCCCTGCAGACCACTTGTGGCACTCGGAAATGAGTACAAATACCTAGTACAAACGAAGCTGAACTGAACAGTAGGCCTATGTTTTTATGGTGTTAAATTTAAAAACTACAATGTCCTTTTTGTGAGTTCTGAAACAAATATCAAGCATACATGTGCTGAAATATGGCTTGAATGTTTTGCGAATTGTTAGTAATGTCAGGTTGCTTAGTGATATGGTAGTAAATATTAAATTGTTATTATTGTTTGCAAATGACTTGTTGCATGTATCAGGGATATTTAGAAGAGTTCTAGACAAATGATATTTTTTTCATGAATTACATCCACCAATGAGTTCAAAACAATTTTATTTTCTTGCATTGCTTCTGTTCTGCTTCCGCACATCTATTTGGTCGTCTTTCTACGAAGCATCCTCATTGAGTACGCAGAGTTTTTATTAATGCGTGTCCACTATAACATATACTGTATTTTAAGTTATATGTGCATGGCTGCATAAATTTTTATCAAAGGTCGCTGCAGGTTGTACACCACTGTTCTAGTGTATAATTGTATGCTCTCACATTATTGGGGCTCTTAACCCTAAACCAGGGGTTTTCAACCTTTTTCTGTTCATGACCAATTCCACTAAGAAAGATATTGGTGGTGGCCCAATGCTTCTACCACTTCGACATCCAGCTGCTTTTAAAGATTCTCGTGCCAAAACAACCTGAACGCACATGGCTTTGCACGCGCGTAACTTGGGTGCCGAAAGTGGTAGAGAGCTGTTCAAAGGCTCAAAAGATGCAGCAAGTCTTCTAGTTTGCACTTGAAAAAAATTTTTTGCTTTGGGGATGCGGATTTTTTGTGAGTGACATCATAAGTGGAGGACTTTTCAGGCCACTTTGTCCCACTTCACCTGGCCCTAAGCCCAATAGCATTTCGCTGAAGTTTTTACTGGAAACTAGGCTACAATCCGAGTCTTTTGATACTTCGGATGACCTGCTGCAGTTTTGGATTCAAAAGTTATGATCTAATCTAAAGTAATAAAAATATTTGACTAATTAGATAATTATTTAATTTGTTTTAGATCATAACTTTTGAACCAGTGTTGCGATCGGAAATGCCGAGCGGCATGTGCGCAAAGCCTCGCACCGTGGCAGCAAACAACAATAGAGATCACCCGACGAGATCACTCTATTATTGCTTGTTCGCGCCACATATATGTATGGTGTTGTTCTTCACGCACATCCCGTTCGTGGTGAATCATACAATCAACGCAACACCACCGGAGAGGTTGCAACACCAGAAATACTAGAAAGTCGATAAAAGGCTCAAAAAACTTGGACTCAAGTCTAGTTTCCAATGAAAACTTCAGTGAAACACTTTGGCCTAGCAGTTGGGCCATAGGCCAGGCAACATGAGCCAAAATGACCCCAAAACTATTTCACTTATGATGTCACTCACAAAAAATCCGCAACCCTTGACCAAAAAAATTTTTTTCGAGTGCAGACTAGAAGACTGGCCTATCCGTTTGAGCCCTTGAACAGCTCTCTTGTGCAATCGACGGAGGAGCTTATGGCATTGGTAAGGCAACTAAAAACTGCTGGTTTTAGGTTGAAATCTAGGTACGATATATTCGTAGGCCAGCTGTCAAAGTGTTATTCTCATATATTTAACATTCCTGCAACTTTAGCGTAATATTACCTGCTACTTGCTATTTGTCTCATAAAATAGCTTTCTTATGTCTTGTTTGATCATAATAACATCATTGTACAAGTCTCATAATTAGACTTGACATAATTTCTTAAGCTTAAACCAGGACAACTAGTTGTGAACTAGTTTTTTGCAGTGTAGGCTAATCAAGGTGACCTTTCTTAACCTCTTTTAATTAGCACTTATCTGTGAAAGGAATCCATGCCGCACTGTTAGCCCGCCATATTACTCTGCATTAAGTCAAGTTCTAGCTTACTTTCACCATAAAATGACTCAAAGCTAACTGAAAGTTATCCTGCATTCTCAAAGCATTAAAAATGGCTTCTAACTGCAGCAGTTGCTGTAGTTCCATTGAAGACAATGGAAAAATGATGCAACAATAAGCCCCCAATATCACAAATTGCTATTGTGCGGAATTATTTCATAACAATGCATCATTGGGCTAGAGTTCATTTTAAAAATTTCGCTGAAGTGAAATTGTGGGACATTTTGCTAACCAGGACGGGACACCGGGACAATTCCAGCCAAACCGCGACGTATGGTAGGTCTACTCATAATGCTTTCATTATGATTTATGCCAAGATCTGTGGCCCACTGGAATGGCCTACCACTTGGCCAATGGCCATGGCCCACTAGTTGAAATTCAATACCGTAAACCTCTCTGGCAAATATTCTTGAATAATGTTTGGATTCTTGCTGTCAATACTGACGAGACCATCAAAGTGGTTTTTGTTAACTGCATTTTGCTTGTGTTGTATTCAGTAGCTTCCTGGCATTTGTGCACTGAAGTAAACACTGGGCTCAGAGATAATATCCAGCATATATAGTATTTTTTCTGTTTGTATTTTTTTTCTGTTTGTAAAAATAGCTAATGCAGTTCCAAATAACAGGAATTATTAAGTTTTCAAATTTACTATCTTTTCGGGTGGTAGTCGTTCTCACACTAATTGTTCTTGCACTACACCCATGTCTACAACATCCATCCAGCATTCCTGTGCTGAACAACACCATACGCTCTACAAAATACCCATTACTTTGCCTGTCATAGTCCGAATCATAACTGTTTTTAAAAGATTGAAAGAATCACCGTATCATTTTTGTTGTGTAATTCCACATCCTGAAAGGATCCAGTGGTGTGCAAGCTTTGGATATGGCTAAAAGATTAATACAGAATTTAGCAACAAACCTACCTACCAAGCACCATGCAGAGTTGTAGACCTCGTTGCACCTCAGTGCACTCCATAAGCTCTATGTTTAAAAAAATATTGTCCATGTCTTTCTGCTAATTCATCCAACGCATGTATATACTAACCCATTATCGTGGCTAGTTACTTGGTGAACATGATATAATGCATAACGGGTGCAGTGCAAGCCGATATATACCAAGTCATATGCAGTATATATACAGATTGTTTCAGTTTTTGTTTGTGCTCTTGTTCTCACTAAACGTTCCTGACAAGTTTTTTAAGTTTTGTGTTGTGTGTCAGAAGTTTGCTTCAAAAACCATTCTCATGTGTTACAGAACACTTTTGGTGAATGCTGGTGCGGTGTTGAACTTCAAACTGTAAGTAGTGGCTTCGTAAACGTTTTGTAACGTATTGTTCACATGCAGTTAACATCCCCAAATGTACGTTTTTCTTGCAGGCAGAAGTCTACTGAACCTAGTTTTTCCGCAGAGCTGACAGAACAATCTGCAAGTAAGACGAACTTACAGACAGTTGTGCATTGTTATATGAACACAATAGTGGTGCCCGTTAATTACTTTGTTTTGGTTCGATCTGTTGAACTAGCTGCATGGCCCACATAGGTTTTTCGGACACCGAGACCACGTTGAGTTTTTGTTCCAGCGTGATCGCATCAAAGTACAAAAGAAGCGGAGCAGCAGTAGCGAATAGTAGTGACGAGACAGGCAACTTGTGTGCACAACGTTTCGCATATCTAAACGCAGGGCTGGCCTTGAAGCCGATGCACTGCATTGGGCCCCGCGCCATAGTGTTTGGGTTGGTTGTTCATTTTTGCCAGATACTCCTTTCGCCAGAGAATTCAGTAGAAACGGCTTATAAAGCTCATTGTTAGCAAACAGCACCCCCCTTAAAAACAACGATGAATTTCTGGCATTAGCGAACGCGCTTAATTCTCGTGCTAGGGCTTTATATCTCATGTCCCACTCTTGATGGATGGAACTTGGTGGTTAGTAATTCCAGTTAAGACTGCAGTAAGCCTACAGTTATTACAAAGACGTTGTGTATTTAGTTGACTCAACTCGCAATGAGGTTGAGACGAGTGTCCGTCGTATTGACTTTGATGGCAGTTATGCTAACGTAACGTTGTTCAGTTATCGAAGATCCTTCGGTTTTGGAAAATATTGGGTTGGTTGCGGGTCATATGCATTTTGACAAAGGCCTGCAGTTTTGCTTCGTGTCAGATTTTAGCATAAATACTTTTTTTTAATATTGAGCAAACATAAAAACTCGACGACATTGACACAAATGACAAAATATGAAAGCTTGAAACCATAGACGAAACCTTTTCCGAAACCTCTTGAAACCTTTTCCAGTCCGAAGAATCCAGCAGTTAGCCGTTCAACCAACAGCAAACAAGTGTTCTATTTTGCATTTTTCGGCTGGGATCTGTACTGGACACTTGACCGTGTCAGATAATCTGCGCAGTCGGTCAATCGCTGTTTAGTAGCAGTGCCAGTTGTGCCAAAATTATTCTTGGTCGTTGTTCTGAAACAATTGCAAGCTGGGGCCTTCGCTTTGAGAAAAATGTATAGTGTGCCACGATTTGGTTACACACTTTATATTCACTGTGCCCGTAAACTTCATTTGTGATAGCCCAAAACTCTTCTAAATCGCAATCCACGTTAAACGGTTGTCATTCCTCAGTGGATTAGGCCTGCTGCTGGCAACAATATTAACCCCGGTCGGTCATTGAAGCTTGTAGGATTTTACCAAGAAAAAAGTTGAAATACTATCCAACCGCAAATGATATTTAATAACTTCAAACGCGAATCAAAACTGATGCAAAAAAATAACTTCAAACGCGAATCAAAACTGATGCAAAAAAGCTGAGCAATTGCAAGATTTGTTTATTGCATTTGCTGTCTGGTGGCTTTGTTGAAATTCTAAATATTGTTTGGAGAAATATAGACGTTCCACATTGCAAAAAGTGCCGAAAAGAAAGCGTGACATACAGTAGATAGAACCTACCGTAGGGGCAATGAAAATAGAAAGATAAAAGCAGAGAAGGAAAGTGAGATGAAGGGTGTCAGCGGAGCAATAAATAAGTTTATGGTTAATGAGATAAATACCGAGATCGAGGAATCAGATAGTAAGTCGCGTAGGTCCTTGAAGGATCAGGATCTGCACAATCTTCCTGTATATCTTGTGCAACCTACTGAACCCTGATTCAGATTCCGAGAGGGAAAACGACAGACCTAATGGTAGTTTCATCGAAAACTGAGGATCCTGCATCTTGACCAAACTTTTTTTCACAGTTTAGCGAGATTTTCTAATCGCGAAAGGTCCACATAAGTTAGATTTGAATTATGAATTTCCCGAAGATGTAGCAGGCAAGAAATTTTGAAATTGTTATTCACAACGTAAATTATCCAATGGAGAGGTGATGCAAAGGAAATGGCTGGTGTACTCAGCTGGAAAAATTGGATAATTAGTTTTGTTTGTAAGCTTTTTCCCTACGTTTGCCGCGCTATCTGATGAGTTTTCTGACTGGTCCAGTGCTAGCGTGCGCTTAGCTGAGCATGAAAAGCCCATTTGTCACTTATAGGCAAGTGTTCAATGGTGTGAGGCTGAGCAAAGGCTAACGAATGACTGCTAATTTTCTTCAATACATCGCTTTATCATTTGCCACTTCACCAAACTTCCATTGTGTTTTGTCTGTTGAGCGTAAATAGGCAGATAAATTACCAGCTTCAAAGTGCAGGTATATAAACATGCGGCTTAACTAGGCAAGGCAAAGTTTGTGAATGTCATCCAGCACACTCGTTCTTGTTTATCATTCTATTGGGCGGCTATATGCTTCTATTTCATCAATCAACCGTACGTATTCTTTATTGCGTTTGGTATGTTGTTTCTACAGTTGTGAAGTGGTAGTTGTAAATTATTGTACATTACATTTCTAATTGTTCAAAAACACTTTGCATCGGCATCCAAGTCCATACATTAAGGATAACTATAAAATTGGGATTTGGGGGAAATTTGGGCAGATGCATGGATAGTTGATCTTACGCCCAGACGTTACCTTTACACAAGAACGCGTCTGCGCTTGTGGTTACCGAAAGTGAGAAAGGTAATCAGTTAATATTAGAAGTTTTCTCCAAGTCAGTCTTTCTTCGAAAGAAAGTGCCGTTCAACAAGAGTGAAGTAATTGCATCGTAAGTTCAATTCGCTCGGCAGTTCGGTTTGATTGACGTAACTTTGCATTTGCGCTCGTCGCTTGGATCTCCATTGCAGAGCTACCTTTACAACTCTCGGCGTAATTACGAGTTGTAACGGTGCACTTTCTAATGCCCACCACAGCAGCATGCTGTTAGTCATAAACATGGACGTAGCTAGCGACACATAAGCTTATGCCAGCGCTCCTCCAAATGAAAAGGAACTTTTGTAAGATCGTATACATGCCAATCAACTCTAATAATTTACCGCCTATTTTGACTTTCAAATAGGCTATTTTCCGAAAACATCTTCATGAAAAAAGTCGGAGCACGGTTGAGCGAGCAGGATGACGTCATAAAACTACTGCTCAGAGGGCCCCGCGCCAAGATCTTGTATTGGGCCCCGCACCTGCTAGGGTCGACCCTGTCTAAACTTCATATGTACATGCAATCTCCAATGTCCATTTTTCTTTCGAGAACCAGTCACGATGCAAGATATTAGCTTTATTCATTTATGTAGGCATAACAAAGAATAACGCCGTACAAACTGAAGTTCCGCAATATGAAGTGATTCGGCTTTCCGAAGTTTGTGAACAACGCAGTAATGGGGTCGTCTATGTCGTCTATCACACCGGGGACGGGAAGACTGCTTGTTGAAGTTGTACACTTGAAGACAAATCATGAAAATGAACATTTACGCACTAGCATGGTATCGCCAGTACCATCAGAATGAAGAGCAGGGAAAAACGGATCACTAATGTAATGGTGTTCAGTTTCAATGCTAGTCTTGGTAGAACGAATATGCACACCTCGTCTAAAGTTACGACCAGACACTGATTTAATAATGTACGTACATACGAGAACCAACACACTCCACTTCTCTATTTTTCTCTTGAATGTTGAAAATAAACATGATGGCTAACTTGTACGTTGTACTTTACTCAGCCTTTTTGTGCATTAATTGTAATAATGCCCAGTTCGGGCCATTTCCAAGGTTTGTACGCATCGAATTCAGCACACAGTTTAAAAAGCACAGGCAAGATAAAGTGAACATTTCGACCAAAAACAATTTTCGCATGGCTGCGGTTCACATCCTGACGCGGAGTATTTCGCGTATCTAGCAACACAAGGTAATGATCATTACGTGACCACAGTAAGTACGTTTTGACACATTTCACAGCAGATTCAGCATTGCCATTTGCTGATTGGTGATCTGGCGACGAAGCAGTGTGCACAACGCTCCAAAATCACCCAAGTTCGCAAATTCGTCACGCACATTGTTCAGCCGCTAAACAAACTTTAGCGCCATCTGAATCTAAGGAGGGGACACCGTATCGGGTGACATCGCGCATTCAAACAATGCATCACGTGTTTTGAAGAGAGTTTTTTTAGTACATCAACCTCAATAAATTTTGAAAACATAGTCAACAGTGATAAGATACAGTTAATCATTGCATTCAAAAAGTTCAACACCAACATTTTCTCAAGGTTTTGTTCCTTCGACATGCTCGTACAAGGGTACTTTCTGGTGGTTGGGCTTTGTCTCTTGACATATTTGGCAGTTAACCATTTGCTGGATTTCTGTGGTCATGCTTAATTGCTTTCCAGAAAATAGTCTCTTGCATGTCACATCATACTCGCATATCTGAAATGAGCAAAATTTTCATCTCAGAACGAAGAGTGTCAGGAAGTCAAATTTCACCTTTCAGAATGATGTCGCCGTGAAAGCTTGATGTATCACGATTGAAGAAGTATGGCTCGAGAAGTGGATATACTTTGTTTGTCAACGAGCCAGGAATCTTTATGAAGTTTCTTGGCCGCAGTGCTATCAGACGTCTTTGCACACTTTATCGAAGCATGCATCAGAAAGATTGTGCAGTGACTTGCATTGTACGAGTTTCAGCAGCATTGGTTTGGTCGTGAACTAAA
>Ga0210059_1011864_pt1 | contig 13266 bp, 9 predicted proteins | sample Ectturendosymbi2_FD_188042 | JGI IMG/M metagenome (GOLD analysis project Ga0210059, IMG submission 188042) | Ecteinascidia turbinata endosymbiont from Florida, USA - Sample 2 (SPAdes) (version 2) | ecosystem: Host-associated > Tunicates > Ascidians > Unclassified | place: Key West, Florida...
AATTACGTACTGTTGCTAAGATCAAAACTCAAGATTACAAAATTTGAAGATTACAAAATTTGAGCACAGTTGTAACTCCTCCACTAAACACAGCCACAACACTGTTCAACGAACACAGATCGCAACGGCCATTATAGGCACTTCTGACTGACAAAACATACTCTCCGCGTTTCGCGTGGTCTTTGTCTCAGGCGATCACGTGGTTTGCAACAGACCGTAACGTGCAGCGGAAAAAGTCAACTCTAGTTAGTTCGGGCGGGACAGCGAAAAAGTTTACACTACAGTTGCGGTACAATAAACTATTGAGTTTTTTCATGCTAAAAATTTCAAGCAACAATTCGTACGTTATTCCTTGTCTCTCAAAGTTTTTTAATTGTACAGAGGAATATTCTACATATCAAATACGCTGAGAAAGTTGATAATTAGGCCTTAAGGTTTGGTGTTTAGGTTAGTGTGTCAGGTTCGGTTTAGAAAAAGAAAAATTATGGAGGTCTAAGACAAAGTCCAATATTTTTCAGTGGTTATAGTTCTGCCCGTACAGCAGTGATAGCGGGACTCGTGTCAATGACTCGACTCGGCTCGAGTCACGATTTTTGGTGACTCGGACTCGACTCGAGTCACGTTGAGAAAAATGTTGACTCGTCTCGAGTCACGTTTTTCACAGAATGACTCGACTCGAGTCACAGTCAATGACTCGAGAAAAGAGTCAGAGTCATTTTCACAAAATCTTTGAGTTCCTGATAGACAAACCCACTTCGTGTGTCCTTAAAGAACTGAGCATTTTTTGCTTCAGTGATGACCAAGATTGGCGGAAATTTTCTGTTTTGCCTGTCTAGTCGTTCTATGCTACATTTTAAGGATCAAATGTCCCCAACTTGCACAGAAGTAGACCTGAGACTTTTCTTTGACTGAAGGGTCAGCAGGGCACAATATATTGACAACTTATCGTGGTTTAATGCAGTATTAGATAATGATGATCCTGGCAGTTGGTCTCATACTATGACTTGAGTCTTTTGCAGATACCAGTAAAGTGATTCAAGTTTTTCAGATTCAAATCCAATCCAAAAACTATATTGCAAAATATAATGTAAATCCGGAAACAGAATCTTGTTTAAATCTAAATTTCTGCCACTGTTATTAGCCTAAGCCTATGTAGAGATGTGATTACGCCACATATAACGTTGAATTCGTAGCAGCAATCGAAGAGTGAACCTGGTCAGATATGCAATCTCAATTGCTATTATGTTGAAGATCATCGGTTCGACTCTTTATTTGGCTGGCTCTGGGCGACGCAGCATTGCGCCTACAACAAATGGCTCCCAACGTGTTGGTGGCTGCAATCCAATGTTAACCTGCAGTCCTACAGTAACCTGCAGTCCCAAAACTGAACCGAAAGTTGCGATAAAGTTCAAAAGATAATAATCAATTCCAATCCAAATCTGTTCAAGCAAAAACGATAACATCCAAATCCATCAATATATTGAAATGTCACAAGATGTAAATCCAAGCACATGTTCATCTCTGGCCATTTTCATGTATTAGGCATGCGAAAGACAAGGAAATATATTTCTTTTGTTTTGATCAAAAAGCCCTAACGACAAGTGCGCAAAGTTTTATACTGTGGCAGCAAGCAATAATAGAGATTACCTGACGAGATCACTCTATTATTGCTTGTTCACGTCACATATATTTGTGTGTTGCTCTTTGCGCACATCCCATTTGTGGTGAATCGCACTTTCAACGCAACATCAACTGAGAGGTTGCAACAACGCCCCTCCTTTTTGCAGTGAACCGCACCCATCGCACATTCTTTTTGTGAAAGTTGCACATGGGACCACCTTCACATCCTGGTGAAAGCACCACTTTGTTGTGATGGGAAAGCCCTGGCAGCAAGTATGCAAAGCTTCACACTGTGGCAGCAAGCAACAATAGAGATCCCATGTCGTGCTCATTCTATTTCTGCTTGTTTGCGACACATATATATGGGTGTTGTTCTTCACGTACATCCCGTTCGTGGCGAATCGCACATTCAACACAACACTAACCGAGTGGTTACAACACTCGCAGCAAAGTTGGGCTAGACTTTCTGAAATGACTGAGAGTGAAAAGGACAAGTAAAATGCAAACTGAGAAAACTTAGATATAAATAACCTGCAATCAAACTTGTTGAAACAACATTAGGCACCAGTTTCTAACTTATCGGGCGCCATTTAATAGCATTTTGGGCACCATTTTCTAACTTATCGGACGCCATTTTATAGCATGCTGGGCACCATTTCATAGAATAAAAATTTTAATAGAAAAAATGTGAAATTTCATGTGACTCGACATTGACTTGAGGTTGCAAATCAATGACTCTATGTGACTCGACAGTTTTTGTGACTCGACTCTGACTCGACCAAGTCATGACTCGACTCGAAAAAATTTTAGATGACTCTGATTCGACTCTGACTTGAAGAGCTTGTAACTCTGACTTGACAAAAATGACTCGGGCACATCACTGCCGTACAGTAAGCCTGTTGTCAGTGAGGTGGCCAAGGCATTTTTGTCGAGTCAGAGTCACAAGGCCCTCGAGTCAGAGTCATCTAAAATTTTTTCGAGTCAAGTCAGAGTCACGACCTGGTCGAGTCAGAGTCGAGTCAGAAGAACTGTCGAGTCACTTCGAGTCATTGGTTTGCAAGCTCGAGTCAATGTCGAGTCACACCAACTTTCACATTTTTCTACGACACTTTTTTGCTGTGAAATGGCACCCAACATGCCACAAATTGCCGCCCGATAAGTTAGAAAATGATGCCCAACATGCTATGAAATGGCGCCCAATAAGTTAGAAAATGTTGCCCAATGTTGTTTTAACAAGTTTAATTGGAGGTTATTTATATCTACGTTTTCTCAGTTTGCATTTTACTTTTATCTTGCACTCTCAGTCATTTCAGAAAGTCTAACCCAACCTTGCTGCAAGTGTTGCAGCCTCTCAGCGTTGTGGTGAATGTGCGATTCACCACGAAAGCGATGTGTGTGATGAACAACACCCATGTGTCGCCAACAAGCAGAAATAAAATGAGCACGACGTGGGTTCTTTTCTCTTGCTTGCTGCCACAGTGTGAAGCTTTGCGCACTTGTTGCTCGGCCTTTCCAATCACAACAAATGTTGCTTTCATGAGGATGTGAAGGTGGTGCCAGGTGCAACTTTCACAAAATGAACGTGCAATGGGTGCGGTTCATTGCAAAAACGAGTGGATGCTGTTGCCACTTCTCGGTTGGCGTTGCATTGACAGTGTGGTTTTCGTTTGGCCAATACAGGAAAATGACTAGAGATGAACATGTAGGCTACTTGGATTTAAATCTTGCAACATTTCAACACATTGATGGATTTTGATGTTATCATTTTTGCTTAAGCACATTTGGATTGGAATTGGTTATTTTCTTTTGAACTTCTTCGCACCTTTCAGTTCAATTTTGGGACTGCAGATTACTGTAACTTTCGGTTCAGTTTTGGGATTGCAGGTTACTGTAGGACTGCAGGTTGAAACTGGATTGCAACCAGCAACACGTTGGCAGCCATTTGTTGCGACACAATGCTGTGTTCCCCTGAGTCAACTGAAGAAAGAGTCGAACCGACAATCCTCAACATAATAGCAATTGAGATCACACATTTGATCAGGTTCGCTCTTCGATTGCTGCTACGATTTATACGTTATATGTGGCGTAATCACGTCGCCACATGGGCTTAGGCTAATAACAGTGACAGAAATTTGGATTTAAACAAGATTCGGTTTTCGCATTTGCATTATATTTTGCAATATAGTTTTTGGATTGGATTTGAATCTGAAAAACTTGAATCACTTTACTGGTATCTGGAAAAGACTCCAGGTCACAGTATGAAGCCCACTGCCATGATCATGATATGCAAATACTGCATTAAACCACGATAAGTTGTTAATGTATTGTGCCCTGTTGACCCCTCAGTGAAAGCAATGTCTCAGGTCTCCCTCTATGCAAGTTGGGGACATTTGATCCTTAAAATGTAGCATAGTACAACTAAACAGGCAAAACTGAAAAGTTCCGCCAATCTTGATCATCACTGAAGCAAGAAAAGCTTAGTTCTTTGTGTGCAAACGAACTGGATTTGTCCATCAGGAACTCAGAGATTTTGTGAAAATGACTCTTTTCTCGAGTCATTGACTGTGACTTGAGTCGAGTCATTCTGTGAAAAACGTGACTCGAGTCGAGTCACCATTTTTCTCAACGTGACTCGAATCGAGTCCGAGTCACCAAAAATCGTGACTCGAGCCGAGTCGAGTCATCGACACGAGTCACGCTGTCATTGCTTGTTGTGTGTATCTTACATCTAACCAAAAAGTTTTAATTTACACAACACCCATCAAAAAGGTAATTGTCAAACTTTATTCTTTCATTTTGAGAAATAAAATAACTGAAAAACAAGATTGGGACAGAAATTTCGCAGAGGTCAGATATTTCACTTCACACCGGAGCCGGAAAATTGCTTTCATCAAATCAAAAATTTCTCTGATGGGTTGATGCTCTGATTGATATCATTGTTATTTTTCCTTGGTTGTGTTGGATTGTGAACGATTCAGTGTAGACTGCTAAGAATGAGCGAGCCCAACAGAGGTGGCCGGCGTCACTTTTTCAGACTTTGACTCCGCTCCTTTTCCCAAATATTTGAATCCGGGTCCGGGAATTTTTCAAATTTGAGAATCCGACTCCTGTTCGGGCTCCGGCTTCCATCCATCCAACCGAAATTCCCCCATGTTTTTACATGAGAAATGACCAAGCAGACTCCTGATACTGCCGAAATTGAAAAGTGACTCCGGTTCCGATTACGGTTTTCCACAAAGTTTTGACTCTACCTCCACATCCGAAAGAAATATGCAGAATCCTTATGGAGTCGATTCCCGCACTCCGGCTCCATGGCCACCTCTGGTGCCTGGCCTAGCGGCTGTTGTGGCCAGGAGATGGCGCAACATGTGATAAAGTAGTCACCGGTAAATGTATCAGAGATGAGCGGACTGTAAAATTTTTCAGTCCGAATCCAGTCCTGATCCGATGAAATTGAATCCGATCCAGTCCTGATCCACAATATTTTTGAAAAATAATCAGTCCGATCCAGTCCTGATCCGCCAATGTGAAATTATGTAGGCCTTTTTTATTTTGCCTCATGAGGCAAAAGAACTACTGGAACTATTTTGCCTTTATCCAAATACGATTGGTTGAAGGCAAAATAGTTCCAGCGGTGCTTTTGCATCATGAGGCAAAATAGGCACAGCCTTTTGCCATTTCCAAAATTCAACAAGGAAGTGTCTAGTATTAAGCATCCGAGGGAAAAGCAATGCTGGAGTTTCCTCCGATATCCTAACTTGAAGCGCTGATAGTTTGTGTTCAGCGCAATGACACATAAAATAAGGAGAGTTCATGTAGAAGAATATGAATATTGTATCAACGAACTTTGTTAAAACGTTGCTTTGTAAACATGAATATGATGTCAAATTGTGATGTCACAAACAACGCACACCAAATACAAATGACCACCACATCTCACTGAATGATACCCCCAAGTGAAATTTCTCTGTGTGCGCCACTGACTGTGCCATTGTGCTACGAATTGGCGTTTGAAACAACGTTGGAGAATAACGCTGGTGTTGGCGGATTTGTAAAGGTTAAGAACCACTGCACCAATCACATGTTAAACTAAGATCTTTGCTTCTGCTATGATCAAAGACGCTGCAATCAAAGATGCTGCAATCAAAGACGCTGCAATCAAAGACGCTGCAATCAAACGCATGTTCAGGTGTTTCATCAGCATGTGACAGATTGCATCAATATTTTTTGTACTTTCCATGGTGTTTTCAAAAAAGTTTGTTTTCAAGCAAAGTGTTCGTTCGACCGTTTGTGATAATGTCATGTTACTTGCCATACAGCACATGATGGTACGTAGTGGTTTCTAAGTGCTTTAATCGTTTGGGTTTCTACATGCAGTTTCATCGAAAGTATAGAAACATTTTGTATCAGAGGCAATTACCAATGACATCCAAGTAATAAAATTCCGAAATTCATTTTTATGAAACGAACATTACAAAAAATATGATATTTGATATGTTATGTCTGCGTTTCACGGAGTCGATACAAGTCAAAACACCGATAAACCTTTCTATAAAATACTTCAAAATTGATGCGAACGGCTTGAGTATGCAAGAAATATAATTACGATTGACATTCTTCTACGTGACTGGGTGGTAGACTCGTAATCCTAACAAAATTTAAAGAAATGTGCAGAGTGTTTACCCATTGTGCAAGGTTTCATTTACTTATTCGTTTGCTAACTTTTTAAACGAACATCAAATGCAAAATTACAAAAAAACATAATTGCACACAAAAACAAGTGTTGCACAACCACAAATTAGACAAAATTCGGTAATATTTAAAGCAGTATGCGCTGTCGACTGAAATATGACATAGTTATTGGGACCATATGAACAAAACAATTATTTTCGTGCTAATCGTTTCAATATATATTATCATGGGAAAGATACCGGGCATTTTTGAATTGCGAAATTAATCAACCTTTAAACAACAGACACGTAGCGAAACTTCTTTTTGGCAATAATAACCCAACGTTTACTTGGCATATACGTCCACTGCGGTGCGCATGAAGGAAAACAAGACCTTCATTGATTGTTTGATAAGTGTGCAAACACAGAACGGAGGCTTTACAAATTATGAAGTTCACTGCTTGTCCTATCATTGTCAAACAATCTTTGCACACACACCACAATTAAGATGAAGATTCTTGCAACAGGTAGAACACATGCGGTGATGTCCGCATGCTGAGATAATTGTAATGCTCCAGCAATAATGACAGATTAGATCCAGTTCGTCAGCTCCTATCACGACGTTTCTCTCTCCCAATGAATCGCAAGGACCACTGTCAGACGGTTGCACACTGACAAGATGATGTTATCTGGAACAGTTGCAACAGGTTTTCAGCATTTATTGTTTACAGTTTTTGCAATTATGCGTTAAACAACACATCTTTCTTTGTGCAAAGACTCATGTCGACGCAAAAACTGCATTGATACGTTGCCAACAAACATGTTTTTACAGATTAAAAACCAAAAAACACAAAAACGGGCTTTAACATAGAAACAGACATTTATGTGCAAATTTACAAGTTATCCAATACTTTTCAATATTTATGTTTCAAACGCTGTTGTTATGGCAACATTTGTAAAATAACGTTTGATTGAAGCAACGATCTTTTCGTGAATGGAAATCGGTAGTTTCACAGATCACAACATAGAAAAGTCAATGTTTGCTGATAAATGGTTGTTTGACCAATTGAATATATATGCTATTATCGCGAATAATATTTTTGTACCAAACATATCATAATAAGCATTAAATAATCACATCAGTTTGTATGACCATTTTTGTGATTTTTACCGATTTGTTGCAAATTAGTTGAAACGCAACCCTTGATTGCAAAAAATCGTAACAACAATGGTTGTTTGACACATTTAAAACTTAGCCATAAATTGCAATTAGGCATACCTTGCGCTTTTGTTATAAATCCAGTTGGGGAAGAACTTGATGAGTTTTCCTTCCGGTTGACTGTTAAGTCCAACATTAAATCCGGGAAAAATCTGGATCTTATTATTTTCTTTTCAGCCGAGGGAAATGGTGGTTGATCCTGTTCAAGGGTATCTCTTGAACACATGACGTCAGGGCGTGTTGCAGATGACGTTGATGGAAGGTCAGATAAATTGAGGAATGAAACTGGACAAGCATTTTTGTTAAATCCAACTGTAGAAAGTGCAGGTCCACCTCTCTGACTCACGTGATCATCAAACAAGCTGTTGACACTGCTGGAGGTGTTTTTTTGGTTGACGTCATCGACAAAATGAGTGACGTCGACTTTTCCTGTTCGCTTCAGAATCAGTGAATCGATACTAGATTTTGCTTTCAACACGTTTTCGAATGAACCTATCAGTTGAAAATGCGGTGCTGAAGAACATTACGGACTAACAATTTCGACATTTGTTTCTTGTTTTATTGCTCGTACGTTCTGCCCTTTCCAACCAATCGCTAGTCCGATAAGACAATAAGGAACTTCCAGTTTCATCAAAACAATATCTGATGAAAATGTGTTGCCTGGCAACGCAGTGCTGATTGCGCCACACTCAGCATCGAATTGTCCTACTTCTTGTATTTTGCTAATTTGTTCAGCGGCTTCAACAATCAATTTGCAAGCTGCGTCAACTGCAAATTGATCTCCGCTTACTTTGAAGATAGGTTGCTCATCACGACGAGGTGTAACAATTTTTACTTTGGTCGCATCCATTAAAAACAAAATTTTGCAACCCCTCTTGCCAACAATTTCAGCAACGTGATCTGAGCTCGGAACCGGAACTTCTGACTCAAGGTAGTCGTTTATTCCGAAGCAAAGAAAGTCAGGCACAGGTTTTGGTTGTCCGAGGGACGCATCAGTTGGTTGGAAAACAGATTCCTGATGACCAAGGTTTTCAAAGACCTCTTCATGCGACTGATAGCAAGTGAAAACACTTTGAACTTGAACAAAATTGCTTACATTTGACATATTGCTTTATTTTGCTTCTAGTTGAGTGTAACTAAAATGCTTCAAAGTTGAATTTCTGCACAAATAAAGTTTTGATTGCACGTTAAATTGGAATAATTTCATCCATATCTTTCACACATCATTTCACAAAGATGTTTAGGAAAATTTCATGCAATTTTTCAATCATCTATTCTGAACTACATGCATGTGGGCAGCTATTTCATGATACCACTTTGTTTTTTACATTTCACAAATATTCCATTCTATAGATCATAAAATGGAAAACATCTCTGACTCTTTCTTTGAAAGATACAAATGCTTCGTTTATGTTTCTTATAACGATATCAACAATCAGTTGAAGAGATAAAGAATTGATCTCAATAGCGAAAGCTATCAAAGGATATTTACCGCTTGTTCACATTTTCTGATATGATATCTGCGATATCTGGAAAGATATCGAAAGCAATATCCGTTGTTTGTTCAAAAACATCGAAAATCAATCCAACTTTTAATATTTTGCAATTTGTTACACATAATCCCAGTTGAACCTATGGAATCGCTGGTCATTTGCATATAATACGGTACTACAAAGTACTGTATGGAATTTATATCCATAAAAACGAGCAGCAATAACGAAATCTGAAATGATAATTCATTTTCATTTCCAAAAATGTTTTGTAATTTTCCTTCAAATTTTATGCGACGTTGTTCGATGTTGTTACACACTGCCACGCAGGCATGGTGAGGTGAGCAGCGAAATGCTTGAAAATTTTTCTGCTGCAAATCGATGTCAACATTCAGATCATATTTTTATAATATTTGTCACCCGTGGCTTTCACATTATTAAAATTCCCACAATCCATGCATGCATCTTCAAATGTCTTTAATGTTCTTTAACTGTGAACATAGATGCCATTACAATCGGATCTGTGAACATAGATAACCAATACAACCAGATCTGTCAATATGGTGCTATTGAAACTGAAGTTCACGTTGTTCTTAAATGTTCGTCCACCTATACATCACGCCAAATTTTGATCACAAATGTTTCTGAGATTCTTGTGCAAGAAAATATATTATCCGACTCTGAATTTATTACACTAAATCGCACTGAACTAATCAAAAAACTTCTCTTTGGACATCCTGAACTATCTAAAAAATCCGTCCTTATGCCTGTTTAAACAAACGTGTTTGTTTTTGTCAAAGCACTCCATCTACCATGTTTTCCGTTTGTATTGTTTTTTTTTGTGTGTGTATGTGCGTCCCTATTTTTTTAACCTTTGCGCTGCCAATGACCTCTTTAGGTCTTGACCTCTGTCGTTGGCTGTTAGTTAATAAATAAACGAATAAACAAATAAATCTTTAACTGTGACCATGGCATCTTAATTTTTTCGCAAGCACTTTCTCATCTACTGTAGGTCGTTTCAAAAGATCTAATAACAACAAAAAAATCGATTGGTTAAATAGAGAAAAACTAATACTGTTTGGATTAGTGACTTGATTCTTCGTTTGAATATTTCCAATTTGTGGTTGTCATAATACACGCCTCTGCAAATTGAAATGTTCAGAAACGTTTGATAACTGTGTTACAGTTAACTCGTTACTTGAAGAAAGGCAATTTGAAAAAACGGAATAAAATCGTTTCGTAATCCTGACATTCCCAAAACCCGCAACAATCTTTTTGCTTCATTGGTTTTAAAACACAACAACTCATATTTATCACTGTATGAACTTCGCAAACTAACGATAGACATAGACTATGCACGATAACATATCCTTTACTTAAACTGCAACTGCAGAACTTGTTAAAATTATTTCTTCTTTCGTACTGTCTTTACGTGGTTGCGACTCCGAAATGCATGAAACCTGATCGGCCAAAGTTTCCTTATATACCCAGCTTGAAATGTTTACAGTTCGATCATGAAGGAACAATTTGAATTTCAGAAAAACGTAACAAAGATATTATCAGTGACAAGCTTGTCACGAGACATTTCTAGCACCCAAATGCACCCGATAAGTAACGAACAAACAAGAACGCTCTGTCGAAACAAAGAGGTGTGAAAGGCAAAATAGTGTGAACACTTTTGTCCGTGCTGTTGTTGGATGAAAGAAAGGTTCCAAATGAAGCGAATAAATAGCACTCAGATTGATGTGCGAACTTTTCCCTCAAAATGTACCACAAAAGAATAAGACTGAATTCAAGTATAAAAAACACGCTGTTTAATGCGATGTTTTCCACCTCAACTGAACTTTGAAGGACAGGCAGACTTAATGTTAAAGCTGAAATCAGAAACATATGGAAATAAGAACCATATAAACTTATAATGAAAATAAAGACCAATGAAAAAGATATAAACAACATTTTGCAGACGTTTCAGTAACTGATACTGCCTTCAGTACGTTTGCAATTCCGTAACCGAATCGTTTAGAAAATGTTGTTTGCATCATTTTCTTTGCCAGTTATTTTCATTATAATGCTATTCAGTACTTCTACGTTTCGTGTATCAAAAATTGTAAACAGTTTCAATTTTTCAATACGGCATCTTTTGAGTAGAGGTCATGATTGAAATGTGGTTTTTCCTAAAACACGACAAACTGACAGGAAGGTGTTGTTTTGCGCTTTGGCAAAATATGTATTTTGATTGTCATTGCGCGAGAATATAAATGTTGCCACTGCGTTGTTTGTAAGAAATCCCTGTGTTCACTCAATCAAGAAACTAATGACGAAAATCATTGAACAGATTCAGGAATGACACGAGAACACCTTTTATCAAATAAACATCCAGGTTATCGGCATAATTTTTAGTAGACTTTCAGAAATGAAGCCTGATTGTGATGCACTCATACCAAAAGCAAGCGTTTCAAATACTAGCAAACTGCGTATTGCAACAAGTGCCACCATTTTCCCAGTGAGGGAAAATGCTGCAAAAGAAAAGTGGGAGAGCAGTCATTTAAGAGTAAATTTGCTTGTGACTTACTGACGTATAGTGTTTTTGACTTTGAGCATATTTTCACATGTGGAATCTGTATTTATGAACGATTTAAAGTTTGTCAGTTTTTTCAGTTGAATGACTTTGTCTCTTGAAGCTGTAATCTGATGAAACTTACTTTGATATTATTTTGTGAGCATTTGATCTTATCATAAATCTGATTGTTTTTTGTAGAAAGCAACTCTGGGAAACGGAATCGATGTTGACAACGAACGTTTTGAATGAAATGTAACATTTTTGGTCAGATTCCCAAATACTTCCATTACCAGATTACATCGTAAAATGAGCTGGAACTTCTTCATACGCTTGTTTACATATTCGATTGAAATGACGTTATTAGCGCTGTTGTTGGCAGCTGAAAACTGATTTTGCTTATTGCCCATTTGAAACGAAAGAAATGATTTCACATTTGTGCAGAGTGTGATGAGCATGGTTATGCAATACTGTTTCGTACTGCCTCATTCGCTGGTCGGAACCTGATCGACAACCGGGTAAAGTTGGTGAGGTGGAGCATTGGGCAGTATTGTTAAATCAATTCAAAAACTCTTGACTACATCAAATTTTTTCATTGACCACGCATAGTTCGCCAACCATGTGCCGAAATGAAGTTAAAATTACCGAAAGCTTTGAAAAGAGAATTCTGGTTTACCTGGAAAAGTTGTTTTCAATCGCAAAATGTCATTCTTTGATTGAGGTCTATTAGAAATTTTGCTGAACTAGGATACATCCATTTTAACATAAATGCAACACCATAATCAACATTGGTGTCTCATTTTGCTCTTTTTCCCTTGATAACGACAAGAAATCGGTTGAGGGAAAATTTCCGTGCGAGATTTCTGTACATAAATTGCTAGCAACGATATCAAACTCTGCCGCAACACCTGAAATCGCATGACTGAAACAAAGAGGTGCGAAGACCAGTGTGAAGTTTGCACTGTGTTTTCTTCACTGTTTCTCAATGAGTGCTGGCGGACACAAAAAGGTGCAAACCAACTGTGAGAACGGCGAGATGTTTTCGCAGGCACTTCGTTCTCCCACTTGATTGTAAATAGGTGATCAACATCTGACATGAAACAACTTCAAAGTCATGAAATGATTTTGCAAAGTTCATGATAAAAAAATGTTCAAAAGCACTGAAAATGTTGCAAGTTTTGTGAAATATTTCAAACTTCATGAATGGATTACTACTGCATTAAAAATGGTTAGTTTGACGTTACTTTGGAAGTAGTTATATGTTTAGTTTAACTCATTGTTGAACGAACAGAGGTCTCAGGTCTGAATCAACCAACTTGTGCGTTAGGGCAGTTTGGTACAGGCTTGGACTGCTGGCCTAATGAATGATGAATTTGTGAACTAATTGCATCAACGTTTTCCACAGACTATGTAATATAGTTGTGGTGAATGTATGATTACTTTGTCGTTGCCTCGTAGTGGCGCCTGCTATCTTGCAATCCTTAATTGTGCCCCTGTGTTCGCCCCGCGGCTGTTGCGTTGTGCTTGCGGTCTCGTAATGCAATACTGCAACGTGTTCTTTTAGTGCAGTTTGCCCGCCCTGGGAAGCATTTGATCAGTTACGCTGTTGTGTTTGTTTCAGAGTTTCATTGCTCGCTTGTTCAGCTCCATGATTGAGCGGTGTCCTTAGTGAATTAAAGCCTGGCTTTCTGCAGATAGTGTTTAGTAGAA
>Ga0210059_1011865_pt1 | contig 13264 bp, 5 predicted proteins | sample Ectturendosymbi2_FD_188042 | JGI IMG/M metagenome (GOLD analysis project Ga0210059, IMG submission 188042) | Ecteinascidia turbinata endosymbiont from Florida, USA - Sample 2 (SPAdes) (version 2) | ecosystem: Host-associated > Tunicates > Ascidians > Unclassified | place: Key West, Florida...
ACAAGATTTTTTTTACTTTTATTTTTATTGAAAATTTCATTGATAAAAATCACAGCAGTGAAGAATTGCAATGAAGAACATTGATTTCATCAATATGCTGTCCTGTCAGCCTTGTTCTGAGTTTGCCAATGGTTAATCCCGCTTTCGAGAACGAACGCTCAGAAGAAGCAGAAGTGGCTGGAATCGCCAAGTACTTGGCAGCCAAGTTGCACAACAGTGGAAACTGTGATTTGTTTCCCTCCCACCATTCGCAAACCATGTGTTCGTCACAGAGGATTTTTAATTTCAAAAATGATTGAATTTCTGCAGTTGGCCTATTGCAGTCATTCAGGCAAGACTCGTCTTCACTTGAAGAGCCTTCTGCTCCAAGTGCGAACAGTGACTGCAGTTCACCATGCTTCACCATACTGATACTGCCTCTGCCTGCTACCTGGAGTCGAAAGGCACTGCGGCAAGACACGTGATTACCTTTCTCGGCGAACTTTTTCGTCTTGCCTTTGTTCTCGCAAGACAAGCGCGCGCGCGCATGTGCAGCGCACACACACAAAGCAGCGCGTTAAGTTCTCACTCGTATCCATGCGGCCATGGGTCGGCCTTCACGCAGTTGGCGTGCATTTATTGCATTCCTTTCAAAAGCGAAATTCTTTTCTCCTGTGAATTGCCTTTTGATTTTCGAATCCACTGACCCGAAAATATTGCAATTATGAAATACGGTTCCGACGAGATTCCGAATCTCAAGGATTCGAAATTCTATTTTGGGCATCCCTAATTCCAAAATATATTATCAATAGCTGCCCTTTCCTGACAGAACCACTTTTGCGAAGATGCGCCACTGCATTAAAATTGTGGTTGAAATATTGTGCAAACGTATTTTTGTATGATGAAGTGATAATTGTTGATTGCGAGTGCCAGATTAAGGAAAGTGCGTTGTGTGGGCCTCCTTGGTTTTGAAGTAGAGGACCTTTTTCATCGTAATTGTCGGGTGCAATGCATTGTAGGAAAAAAACAGAATAGGCGTCAGTATTCTGGAAATAGGTGTCAGTATTCTGGTTTAGCTTTTCCGGAATTGTAAACTATTCTCAAATGCCTATCCCTAGTTGCAGTGAATAAACAAACAAAGTAATTATATATGGAATAAATTACTTTGCTTATTTTAGGTGATAACTTTTGAACCAGAAACACTAGAAAGTTGATCAAAGTCTCAATAGATGCGGATTGTTGTCTAGTTTCCAATGAAAGCTTCAGTGAAATACTTCTGTCTAGCGGTTGTGCCCAGGTCAGGTACCAGCAGCCAAAAATGGCCAAGAAAATAACTCATTTATGATGTTACTCACAAAATAAAAAACAAAATCCAAAGCCAAAATTTCTTTTCCATTGCAAACTCGTAGACTTGTCGAATCTTAGAGGGTTTGAACAGCTCTTTAGCACAATCAGCTGAGGAGCTATGTGGTTGGTAAGTCAACCGAAATATCCCTGTTTTTCACCCAGCTTTGAGCTTTGTCACAGACAAAGCTCAACATTAAACAAACACAATAAACAATCTCAACACATTTGAGAAACTGTTGTCAATACAGCAACCTGCAGTCCCAAAACTGAACCAAAAGTTGTGAAGAACTTAAAGAATTTCATCAATTCTAATCCAAATCCGTTTAAGAAAAAATGATAGCATCCAAATCCGTTAAAATACTAAAACAGAGCATGATTCAAATCCAAGTACATGTTCATCTGTGGTCATTTTCATTTACATCTTTGGTACTGATTGACGCATAAATGCACAATGAATTCAAATGCACAGGATGCTGATTGATGCGTTTCTGCGTCATTCAATCGAAGGTGCTGGGTGCGGATTGACGTTTATAAATGCCATCAAGGTAACTTTTCGCGTACTTCTTTGTTTGCAACAAAATTTTCCACAAATGTTCTTCATACCTAAGCAATTAATCCTGAAAATTTCATGCAAATTGACCAAAAATTTTTGAGCATTGAAGTTTGGTAGAAAACTATCTTGCTAGGTCTCAGCTACAAGACTTTCAAAAGAGTTAGATGTGAACTGTCGTTTGATAACACGAAGTAAAATATTTTGTACTCATTTGGTTGCGATGAATATTTACAATAATATTGCCCATACCTAATGCATCACTTCAGCGACCTACCTTACCAAACTGCTTTTTACACAACTACTTTGTCACATAGTGAATTGTATACAAATGACATGTAAAAATATCAAATTTTTTTCAAGAACGGTCGAAAACAGGGTCTACGACTTAAGGTAGCAAGCACATCATACCACTCGTAAGCCAGCACATAGCAGGTCAAGACAAACATAAGGAAGTAATGTGATGTCACATTGGCAATATTTATAGGAGCAATATTTGTCGCTTCAGAAACAAAATTGTGCAATATAGTGCTCAGTATCAACAAAACTGCATGAAATTTCTGCAGAAACTATATATCGAATGGAATCCATTTCCAGCAAGAATCAAACAATAAGTTCTTATAGAGCAGGGCTTCACAAACTATGGGTCGCGGCCCCATTGGGGTCGCAAAATGTAATCTTGGATTTTGTGGTCAGGAAACAAATTGGTTTGACAAATCAGATATAGCAATTTTGGTAAACTTTCAAGAAAATTAAAAGTAGGCCTGCAGTGAATCTATTTCTACTGCATTTTTAGCGGCAATATCATGATTTGTGCTGTTAGTTGTTTACTAGGAACTCTGCCTGCGCTGCAAAATGATAATAATCAACCAAGCACAACAAGTTATGCATTGTTACGTCATGATGGTTTAACGTACTAACCAATATTGAACTTACTGCATTCATTCCCACACGAAGGCATGCTTGTCTTTTAAACTCTAGGTCTAGGTCTAGGTCTAGAGGCTACGCTAACTGCTTTGAGAGCACACTGAGTAGTTTCAAATTAAAGTTAAAAGCTTCATACACAGTTTCAGAAGCACTTTGGACTTTGGTTCAGGAAAACTAGATCCACAAACCATACACAATTGAAATTTCAGGAAACCATACACCTAGCACGCCCAGGACAAGTTTGCGGAGTTATATAATAACAAAAATTTGCAACCTGAATTTTCAAAACAGAGTGATATTGCCGCTAAAAATGCAGTAGAAATAGATTCACTGCAGGCCTACTTTTAATTTTCTTGAAAAACGTCAAGCTTTCATTACGTCATTTGTGGATAAGAACAAAAAATGAATGCTCAGTGATTTCTCATCTAGCCATTCATAAACTCTTAGACTTTTACACAAGATACTTGTGTGAAGCAGTATTCTCAAAAATAATAATAATCATCAAGTCCAAAAAGTGATTCTTTTTGAAAAATGTTAAGAATGTCCTTCATTGTCTTGTATCAGTCTAAGATTGGATAATCTGTGTAAGAATTATCAAGTGCATCCATCCTGTTAGTTGTGCTTGATAATTTCTATAAACTGAATTGTTTTTGTTACTTTTTTTTGACTTACTGTTTCCATTACGCAGTAGTTTTATTATTGTGTAGTTACTTTCATGGACTGTGCATTTGCATGATTTTGCCATAAATATGCCTCTTGAGATTTGTAATGGGACGTTTAGCCTACACGTATCATTTACATCTAGGCTATCCGTCAAGGGGATCGCAGAGAAAAACTTTTTTTGAAATTAGCGCAGAACAAAAAAGTTTGAGAAGCCCTGTTATAGAGTATATATTTCGCCTACTATTGTAGCTAGGCATCAGCAGCATTTATTCAAATGGAAACCAGTGGCGATTGATAAACTTCTGCGGAAATAGGTAATTATGGCGACCCACCAAAAACAAACAGCACACTTGGGTTGCCACTCAAGGTTTGAGAAGCACTACTTTGAATGGTTTGTACTTGGATTTTCATGGGTTTTTTTTACTTTTTTGCAGACGAACCAGTTGCATGCCCATCATTGTGTGTTGGCCTTGCAGTGGGATTAGGAGTTGGAATTCCTGTGGTTGTAGCAAGTCTTGCAGTGATATACATTTTACATAAAAAAGGTAGGTAAACTTGTCTAACCAACTTGTTACAAATATAAACATGTTATGTGGTTATGTAGTGCCAATTTTTTGTTTCATGTGCCCAGCATTCATGAAAAGAACATGTTACAGTAAGCCTTTTTAGCTTAATTTGACTTTGTAATCTCTGAAGGATTTTATTATGCAAAGGGTTTGGTATTGTGGGTGAGAACAAAAAATCAAATGATTTTTGGGCAGGAAAGGGTTGATTTTGCTATTAATGATAAAAAGTGGTCCTTGCTCATTGGTTTCTTTGTCTTGATATGGTATTATGAAAACATTTGAGTTCAGACGTTTTTCAAGAATTATGTCAAGGCATTTTCAGGATCACATTTCAGGTTTTGCATGTGTTTAGTCAGTACCTTTTCTGTGTCATTCTATGTTATTTGTTTGTTGCTGCTGCCAGTTTGAAGATATATCCATAAAAACTGTTGATTAAGCTGGATTTTTTGCAGGATTGCATTTCTAGTTCATAGTATTGCATACATTCGCTGTACAAGTTGTCTGATTTCATGTACTGTTTTAGATTTCATGTTATTTAACTTCAAATTAAGTCGCATTTTGCTTCATTATAAAACTGGAAGTGTCAATAAACAACCAATATCATACCATATCTGCTGGCTTTAAATGCCACACGAAAATTAAAAAAATATGGTTTTCATTGCGCAAAACTACAAAATTATTTTCCTAATTCTATGTTGCACTGACATCTACTAAAAAGCGCACAAATTTTAATGCACTTCTATCTTCAGCTACTTCACATTGATCTTAGCAACTATCGTAAGTTGGAATCAAAATAGTTGTTTCATCAGCAGCATAGTTGTTTCCTGTCAAAAAAAATTATAGAAGATTTTCAAGATCTAAATGCTTTTAATACATACATCTTTGTTTCATGAGATAGAAACCTAAAAAACAATAAAAAAATTTCCTCTGATTCCTCCACAGCACTATCAAAGAGGCATATACACATGTTCAACATACAAAAATATATGTAGTGCAGAATTTTTGTGAATGGTTCCTGCTAGGTGCATTGTGCAACCACCACTTTTGCGACATGACACTTCTTGCTGCATTGCTCCTCAGGTTATGTATTGGAACACTCAGAAATGACTGCTTTGGTCTAAATCAGTGATTCTCAACAGAGGGGTTGCCTTCCCCCAGAGGGCGTCAATACATTTCAAGGGGAGTGCAAGCCCTTATGCGCTCTGCAACATGGACAGTTTCATTTATAAATTAACCAATAAATACATTTGCTTACACAACTTGTTTATTGTCAAAGGGGCGTGGCAAAGAAAATGTTAAGAACCACTGGTCCAAATAGTTTCAATTTCTGTTTGGAAGAAACTTTCATTTTAGGTGGTGTGCTTCAGCAATCCATAATTTGATGTGTTAGGTGTTAAGGTATAGCCAAGCACTGTTATTCTGATCAATTTTAATGGATGATAGAACAGTTGCTTTTTTGTACGATTCTGTACAGTTTCATTGAAATCATTCTGTAGTTCATTGTTGCTTTGCTTTTATGCTGTCAACGATTTTCTGCTTGTTGCTCAGGTAATTTTGGCTGGGGCATACAGTTACAGTGTTAGTTTTGCAGACAAAAAGCAGCACAAAATTTCAGTTCAACCCAATTATTGAAATTTGGAAAAGCATGCGTATCTAAACATACTGTATGAAAAAATAATTGTCCTATTATGAAGAATTTTCAAATCATTTGAATGCAGTGTTGCATGCTGTGCACTGTGCTTACTGAAAATACGTTTTTCTTGTTCAACAAATTACTGATCATTTTCAAATATTTTTTCAGCAATGATATTTGCAAAAGCCGTTAGGAGTTTTCAAGGAATCCAATAACTTTGTCATCATGGGTTTTCTAAAGCTTGTTTATGCTGTGTAAACTTTTGTGTTTTCTATTCAAGTCAAAGTTATTTAAAACATTTTAAAGTGCAGGATGTTGTTGTACACAAAAAGTTCTTTAACTTCATTTTGAATCATCTTTGGCTGAGTAAACACTGTTTACTGAACACCTGTAAAAACTTCTTCAGGTGTTAAGGTTCAGGTTGATTATGTATAGTAAAAATTGCATACAGCCTTAAGTGGAGCATTGTCACTAACATCATTTCATTTTTCCATAACAAATATATCTGCGTATGTGAAAAATTCTGTTAGTAACATTTATAAACTTCATACTGCTGCTGATAGGCACCAGAGCAATCAGACATTGTGGAGACATTAGACCCAGGAGTTGCTTTTTTGTAAGTAAATTAACAAGTTGTTGCTTCATCAATACAGTATCAGCATCAGGATCTTCTCAGCGTTACATATTGATAAGCTCCAGAAATCAGAATCGGAGAAAGTTCTGCTGCCGTAACTCTTGCTTGGGAATAGTAGTTAAATGTGTAAAGCTTACAAATATTGGGTAAATGATTGCGTTTCTGCATTAAGTAGATAAGCGTCAACAGTTCAAGAATGTTGCTTTGCAAAAGTATTATTACAAAAAGTGACTCTCACTCTCCAGCTTTCATTGCAGTTGATGTCATACATTTTTGCTTGCCTCCGACCCAATATTTTTAGCTTGTGAAACTTCAGCCAAATTATTTTTTAGGTTTCATGCTGTTAAAAGCTGGAAGTATGTATTCGTCAGAAGATATTGCAAACAAGCTATTAATTAAAATTTCATTACAGGTTGTCCTGTGGAGCCAAGCAAACCACGCGCTCATGAACTGGACACTGCTGGAAGTCTTGCCAATGGAAAAGAAAGTGGTAGTTTAGAAGTTTCTTAAGGAAACCCCTATTGAACTTGTTGAACACTTTTATGCAAGAACATACCTTGTTTCTGTGGTTGCACAAAATTGGTTTGGTTCTCAACAATTTTGTAGCAACTAGCCGTCAGTAGAAATCGTGGTACGCAGCAAGAGTTCTCTGTTTCAATAAGAGTTTCAAAAGAAATTCCACCATTTCAACCGACCCGAGTTAGGAGTGCGATGTGAAAAATGGTTCGACTGGACTTTCGGAGTCGAAGTCGGATAAAAGAATGCGACTCCACCCAAAAACCTCCGACTCTTTGTAACACCGACTACGCAACTCTAATGTTGGTATGATTTTTTCATTAGAGGCTAGGCTTTTAAATAAAGGACTTTGAGGCCTAACCTTATTCGAATTTTTTTAAATGGCAAATAGCTCGTCGAAGCTCAACATACTGGAACATACAGTTGCCATTGAAAAATCGTGTTTTGTTGTTCCATAGCATTTCTCAGTTTCAGCAAGGTGTGGCATTCCGTATCATTGATGTTTTGGTATTTTCATAGTGATATGTGCACTGTTAACATTTTTGTGTGCCTTGCTTCTAGAAGATAAAGCGAGATGGCGGTGCATATTTTCTGATTGATACCTTGCAGTATCGCACTGTTTAACCTTGCTTTCGATCGAAGCGTTAAAGTCATTACCCTTATTGCTCATTTTCTTCATGCTTGATATAATGTTAGCTGCGGCAGCTGCAGCTGTGCCATATTTAAAATTACGCTTCTACCCATCAACACTATCTTTATGAGCAGAGCAAAACAGTAGCATCTTACCTTCAAACATATTTTCAGTAATTCATTTTTCAACAGAAATTCAGAACACGGGTATGACGCGTTTCATTGGACCACTTTCTCAGTACCTTGTCTAGTGAAGTTCAGTTCCTAAATTCACTGATTTAATGTGCTTCTAAACATGTCCACAAACGTAAGAAAATGAGAAAAACAGCTTATTTCTACTTCCGACGGGAACTTTTTTCTCAGCACACGTGTCTTTCGGCTGTTACTTAAATTTGCTGTTATTTTTGTTGCCTAAATGGTCGTTATTTTTATAGAGCTTCCAAATTGCTCGTTGTTTTTCTGCAATTTTGAACCCTCGCCGGATGCACCACCTGGTAGAAATTAATTTCTGTCCTTTTCATCTGCTGATCTTATGCATGTTGTACATTCAATATTATCTACGCATAGAGCAACATTATGTTACCAGAAAAATGTCTCCGAGAGAATATATTTGTTTGGTCTTGACGTTACCAGAGTCGCATTCTATTGATAGAATGCAAAATGGGAAGACGTAGACTCTATCCAGCTTAAAATCTGCTCCCACTTCTGTCAATATGATCATCGGTGATAGCGTAGGCTTGTGTTTTGTTTTGCAGTGTTGTTACGTTCCTTCGAGCCATAAGGTTCATGTAGTTGATGTGAATGATAAATCAAATATTGCCTGCTGCAGTCCCAATATCAGATGTTCTTTTTTTTATCTCAAGCTTTCAATTCCTTTCGAAATGTGTTCAAATTGCACTTTTTGCGAACTGCGTAAGTGTGTTATTACGAATAAGAGAAATTCGTGTCGCAGTGTTGCCGAACCTGGTATGTGATGATCACTTGCTGGCTGGCTTGTTGCATCAGCAGATGATTAAATGTATACTTAGATTGTGAAAGAAATCTAGGCATATGCATCACGGTGGTAACGATTTGTCCATTATACTGTGCAGTTACCACAATGTACAGACGCTCCTGATCGAAGGTAATGCTGAGCTATCAGTGTTCCTTCTTACGTTTACAAAAATCGTATTCATTGATATGTTTTACCAAATAGCTTCCAAAATACTTAAACATTCACCAAACGCACAATGTTGTTTCACTTATTTTTATCAGATTTGAAACTGTGTTTTCCTACGAATACAACTATTAAGTTGCTTATCATTATTATCTTGTGACTAGTTTTCTAGTTGGTCGATAACAATTTGCGGTGAATACCTTTCAAATAATTCAAATAATGTGTTTGTTCAGTGTAGACGCAGTAAACGTTATTTTACGTCCATGAGTTGTATGCAAGTAAATGGTGTTTGATATGCTTCTCACTAATCTTTAGCCATTTTGCTTGTGCTTGGAGTTGTTACTGCGATTTTTTGTTTATTGGTTGTTTTTATGCTGTAGCCGTTCTGCATTAAAACGATATTAATTGTACATCAAAGTTGTTTTGCATTTTTCCGTGTGGAATCCCTGTACAGATCGTTAAACCACTCCGTTTAGCTTTCTTCGAGAATTTTGGACAAAATCATTTGGAAGGTGCCTAAAACAGTGTAGAATCACAAATGTAGTGTGACAGCGATTGGACCACGGAATAATTCAAGTGATACACACAGAACAAGATTTCACTTACGATAGAAAAAGAGTTGCTAAGTCAATACGCAAGCGCGGCACGTCGAGTGTACTGGTTACTATTTGTCATTGCAAACTTCTTTATGAAGCGACAGTGATGGAACAGTTATCTGGCTGGACTATGTGGCCAACATCCCTTGCTATGGAACATGTGAAATGCCTCTGTTTTTTGTTCAGCGTGGTGTTGAATTAATTTCTCGTCACCGGTTCTGCAATCCAATTTCGTGCGAACCGGTGAAGATATTGTTTTGATGTGTTTATTTTTCCTTAACGATCGGAGACGATTCGTCTTCTGAAGCACATCGCTTCTTGCAGTCTTATGATCCATTGCCTGCATGCAAGACCACATTTAGCTTTCTACTTTTATGAGGCAGAAGTTTGGTGTCATAAATCTGCGTAAAGAACCGAGGAATTCTATTTACACTTTACAAGGACACGAAGTGTTTGCTTGTTGCTTTATTGAACAGTTGTAGTAGTAAATCAAACAGACATTTTTTGATTACGTCAATTTTAGATCTTTGATTGAGGCGCATATGGTGATTTCATATTTGGTTTCATGGTTCAAATAGTTTTTTCTTCACGGTTGGAATAACAGCATACCGAAAAGAGAATCACGCACAAGTGATTTGCAGCATGCTTTCTCTTTGAGTGTGCCATTCTTAATTTCATGTCTAAATCTGTGCTCAGTCTCAGATCATCTTTTAAACTTACTTGAGATGATTTGCTCTGAGATTTTCTTTTTGTTTTTAAAGCAGCCCCAAGAAGCCCTTCATGTTCATCTTTATGTAAGGGCCTTGCATGGGGATTCGGAATTGGAATTCCTGCTGTGGTTGGAGTTCTTGTGGTGATATTCCGTTGTAAACAGAAAGGTAGGTGGTGTTGCCTCCAACTTTTGTTATGTTGCACTGAGCCGATGCGATGTAATTATCAGAGATGGATTGCCGTTGATCACCACGAACTACTCAACTGCGTTAGAAGCTAGCTAGGTTGGTTAATTCTGCGTCCGTATAGTGGTTTGATAAAAATGAACTTTTTGCAAATTTACGCGTAAAACGTTTCACGAGGTTAAAAGTCATACTACAGAAATTTGAAATTCTTTTAGCAATTTTTGTTAAGTTACACTGAGTTTGGACGATATAATTGTTTAGAGCTGGAACAAGCATATCCTTAAACATTTAACCTCTACAGGCACTCGACTGCAATTGTAGTGTGTTTTGTTGTCTCAATTTCGCTTCAGTTTCCTGATTCATACAGAGAAGTTTGCGGATGCTTGTTAAAATTGATAAAGACGTTCGCGTATTTTTCCTGTTGTTGCGAATTAGTTTCACCATGAATGCAAAAATTTCACACAACTGCCTCAAAAGCTAGTTAGGTTGGTTGATTTTGTTTCCAGTCGCCGCATCAAGCTTTATCATCAACTTTCTAACGCATGTGCGCGTGAAACATTGGTAGGTTCAAAGTTATACAATAGAAACTTAGCATTCTTTTCGTGTCGTAACCAGCATTTTTGTATCCAAAGTTGAGCGTTTGAACGGGATTTGCATTCAAAATCTTCACAGTTGAATAAACTCGTTTACCCTGCCTAGTGATACTTCAAACTTTAAAACAACTAACCGAAAGTATCTTTGAAATACCCAGTTCTTGAAATAAGATGAATGGACAGGGTAACAGCAATTGTGTTGGATGATTTCAAGGATCTTCCACTGCCACTAAGAACGTTGTCTTTGCTTAAGCAAAATACGAGTTAATGAGATACCTTTAACCTGTTTCTTTTTTCCGATGCTTTTCTGGGCCCATTGCAGCAAAAACCACGTACTTATCAATTTTTTATGTTTCTTTAAGGCTATATTCTTGGGAAACCATCGGGTTAAAAGAAGAATTATACCGGACAGGTAAGCTGCGATTCGTCTATCATCAACCATGCGCTTCCACAGAGCTGAGGTTGATAAAGAAATGTTTGATGCCTGCGCAAGGCTAAGGCTGTGAGCTACTGTCTGTACCAGCTTGAAGCATGCCTCGAATCAGATAACGTGAATTCACTGTAGCTATATCGATTGGTTTGAATCTTAAATTCAGTTTGACATCACGCTACTGCATTTGTTCGTAACTGAAAATATCTTGGGTTTTTTAGTTGGCGAGTTCTGCTAGTGTTATATGTATGTATATGTCTACTACATATTGTAAGTAGAAATTCAAAGAAGCGTTTATTGCACTCGCTTTGTGCCCCCCACTCAAAGAGTCACAAGTGGTCAGCGACGCCCGCCTAAGCTGTCTTTTGCGTTGTCGTTGACGCAGCTACTGTTGTGATTAATGCTGAAATTTTGCCAGTTCAGTGGAACAGTCCGCGTACAGCATCTGTCCATTGCCATCAATGCCCAGCACGGGGCCGGCAAAAGTTCACAATTTGCCAAGTTTTTTGGTGCAATCTGATCAAGCATCGAAGCCAGCTTTCCAATTTTGATAGGCACTGTTCTTACTACTTTATTCAAATTTCATCTATACAAATCAGTAAATAATCAGAACCAAACAAAAACTACTTTGATTGTTTTCATTTGTTGGCAAACTGTGCACGAGATCGTGTGTCAGGTGTAAAAGCAGTCGAGCAAACATTAATGGAAGTTGGCAAGCCGTTTTTGTGTTGTTCACTTAAAACGTTGGATATTTTATGGGCAATTCATGGGTTAAGTTTTGCCCTCTTAGGCACTTTTCTGTCGTTGCTCTCGGGATCTGTCGTTGCTCTCACATACATCAGGCGCATAAAACATCTGCTGGACCCCCGAACTGCTCGTGTGTACTGCAAATAGATCTTTTATAAAACAGCTATGGGTTATTTCTCTTCGGTCAAATCAACCATGCCGAGTACGCTTGTTTTGGAGAAAAGGTTGAATTGAAGTTAATAAACTAAATCACTTGGTTATTGTGTACGCTGTTTCCAGAAAATTGTTTTTTAATAAGAAACAGGTGCCACCCTCAACCCTGAAATCCTCAAGCGAAAGCTTACGGGTGAAATGCCAAGAGAGCAATGCGACATCGATAAGAACCATGTGTCGTACAACAATGTATCTATAGAATTTTACGGTTGCAACTGTTTTGTCTGCAATGAGTAGCGTAGTTGGTAGTTTTTACTCGATAGGTGCAAATTACTGTTCTGAAATAATAATTTCATAAGTAAACTTTTTAGCATTTAGGGCAAACGTTTTCGTAACTAGGTATGGACTTATTCCACCAAAAGAAAGCAATCATTATGTGGTGGTGGTGCTTTAAGTTTTTGCCCATCAAGGGCTACTGTAACTTCAACAGATTGATGTACCATTCAAAACGCATCTCTGCGTCTACCTAGACCACGGTAATTTGTCGGTTTAGGCTGCATTCCCAGCAAATCTTGGCTTTCGGACAGCGGTTGTGGTCAGGCCCAAGTCAGTTTACACCGATGTGCTAATTGCTTAGATAGCATGGATTGCTATGAAACTGATGTTGCTTTACTGAAGATCAGCGGGAAACTTCGCAATAAAAGAATAAAAGTTAAACATGATCTTTAAGCCTTTGGTAAACTTCTGGTCCATCTCCCGACATACCCAAATCGTTTCAATTAAAATAAAACAATAATCGGAAGCAGAAAATTTAAACGGGAAAAGTTAGGCGGTTGCGGCAGCTAGCCTTTTTATCGCGAGCCGTGGGGGAGCTAGTCCGCAGAAATTTGAGAAACGCGCCCTGACAACCTTTCGCCTAGAATCTGACCCTTACGAATCCGCGCATCAACTGGACTGTAGTCACTTGTTCCCTACAGCAATGGCCAACGGAACCGAAAGGTACAACAATTTCTTGTTATCAGATCCCACAAACAAACAACAAACGTCAGCGGCGATTGATCGTCAGCACGGTTTCTGAAACACAACAGAAACAAACTAAAGCACGCTACCAGCGCAGCTAGAACTACCAAGACAAGCTTCGTCAGATTAACTGAACGTGAGACAAGCAATAAACAAGCAGACAAGCGCGCGGCTCACACGACTGCAGCTATTTACATAGATCAACTCGCATTAGTACGTGACTGTAGT
>Ga0210059_1011866_pt1 | contig 13263 bp, 6 predicted proteins | sample Ectturendosymbi2_FD_188042 | JGI IMG/M metagenome (GOLD analysis project Ga0210059, IMG submission 188042) | Ecteinascidia turbinata endosymbiont from Florida, USA - Sample 2 (SPAdes) (version 2) | ecosystem: Host-associated > Tunicates > Ascidians > Unclassified | place: Key West, Florida...
AAGGACAACTGAAAATTACGAGTTTGATAAGATTAGGGCTACTGGAGTGACTGGAAACGCCACTATGTTATAAAAACAGCCAGGGCGACAATCCCATATGTTCAACCAGAGATGAAATTTCGCAGCCCTCCCGGCCAATTTCACCACGAGCCGCCACTGTTCGGCATAATCCCTATTTATACATGGTGCCCAGGGTGCTTTTTAAGCTAAGATCAACTTTCAGAGATGTTGGTGACATGCGCTAGATGCTACTCATACATCACCTGTGACGTCGCAAAGCTTTAATTGCCGTGGTTTAACCTTTTCTTTGTCACTTGCACTTGACTGAGTGAAACTACCAAGAAAAAATACTGAATTTCGTATAGCATGATTCATCCGATAATTTATTTTGAAAATTATGCCAAGTTGCTGCAACTCTAAAGGCTCCGCTCATTTGAAGGTCTTTCTGCATTTTTATGCCAATCGGGGTGTTCCGTTCTGTTATAACAACAGTCACAGCCAGTGGCGTAACTGATGGGGTACAGAGGGGCGAATCTCCCCTCTTGACAAGCTAAATGTAAAAACTGGGCCCCTACTTAGCTTACATTTCGATTTTTGTATTCGTTTGGTTTTCAGTAGGTTGTTATTTTTTGCGTATTTCGGGGTGTTTTCTAACGATTTAGGCGTATTTTCCGGTGATCGCCATCCACATCGGGATTCTTCATCATTTCTTAATTTTTTTTTTAGTGTTGGCTAGTGGGCCTACAGTGGCAAGTCAGTAGCAATCAGCTAAGTGGCAAGTCAGTGGCAATCAGCTAAGTTTTTCCCCCTGGCTCAAACCGCTGGTCATAGCTAAACTTATCATGACTCCATGTGTAGCAACCCTGGTCAGGCAACGGTAGCCACATCTGGCTAAGACAGTTTTTAACTAAATTTTAAAATGATTCAAAACACACTTATTAACCTGATTCGTTCAGTAGCTGATATTTTCGAAGCGTTCTGTCGAGCAGTCCTATCAAAATATGCATACGTTTTGTATCTTTTGATTAAGGGGGGGTCTGCCAAGATGGCAGCGGGTTCCTCTGGTGTGATCGCAAAAGCTGTGCTGTTGTAGAACAACTGGTTTCCAATGCCATTTTTTCTGATGGACCAGCATCTTCCTAACTGTGTCCCATGAAGGAATTCGCTGATAAGACAAGCTGAGTCGACTCTCATAGTTAACCTCGGTTGCACTGTAGAAGGAATTTTACCATTTTGGCAAGACCCACCTTGCGTGCCTCCCACGGAAAATAATTAAAAAAGATGTTTTTCGAAATACCACATGTTTGCTTTTTCGGGTCAGATGAGCTTGAGAATATATGCTGAGTTGTTGAAAAATGCGCCTGTGCTCCTCAAACATTATTGGCCATTTTGGCCGATGTTACCCATAGACTCAGGTTTTAAGCGTTACCTGAGCCGGGAAACTTTTTCATGGCTAATGTCTGATAAAGGCTTCGATTGTGATTTAACAAGAGGATGCGGAGTGATTAATTTAGCGCAAATGAAAATACTTTCCATTCGGCCAACTCAATCTCACTCACAGAGGACATGTAAGTTGCAAGGAAATGAAAACAACCTTGTAAAAAATCTCAGAACCTTTGAATGAGGCTATATCAGCCCATACAATCAGGGGCGTAACGATGTTATTTGGCGCCTGGGGCAGGAAGCAATTTTAACGCCCCCATGTTCGAACCTAAGGTCTTTTGGAACCAAATGTATTGTATTGAAGAAAATACTTGTGACATTGTTGGGACGTTTCTTGACTGGGTCCTTCAGTGCTGCTGAATACAACTTTTAATTTTTGGCATTCCATTGTTCCACTACTTTCACTCGTGAACATAAGTGCACAAGCAAATTTAAAGAGGGAGTGAATAACAAGTTCACGAAAACGGTAGAATATACGTGAAAGCAAACGTCTGGTAAACCTGGGATTTTTGCCACGTGAACAAATTTATGCGTTTGACGATCTGCGGCGTGTGTGCTGTGCTGGCACAGGGCTGGCATTCATACTTCACAGAGGGCTGTATTCTTTTAATTTTTGGCAATTTGGAAATCACGGTGGCTTACTAAATTGGGCATTTGTATTGGAATCCATGACGTGCTCAAGATGATATTATTACGACTGGTACCGACAGTGTTTATGTTTGCTGTCAGATTTTTTCAAAAAGAAACGTACTTCCACTTAAGTATCTAGTCACCACAAAGTCGATGCAGTCGAATCACTCATCAAATTTTAAAAATAAGATATCGATTTCACAAAATTTGGCGCATACTGAATTCTGCAAATTTTTGCAAAGTCCTGAATTTCTGCAAAGTCCTGAATTTTGCAAGCAATGATTACGGGTGAAAATTTGAAAGGCTACAGTTAAGGCAGAGAAAGCAAAAAACTCTGGACTTAAATGAATAAATCAAAACACAACCAACGGCAAGTAATAACTGGAAAATTGACCGGTCTGAAATAATTTCTTTACTTAAACTGAAGAACATTCTGACGTCAACTACGAAACAACTTCCATTGGAAGACAGAGTGTCGCGGTTAAAGTTGAAAGACAACTCCATGGGAGTTTAAATACGCAGACAGACCCCAACTGTCTCACTGTAACTTTGTGTTTTATAAGAAAGTGAACCTCGACGCGGTCTGCAGGAATGACGCCAAAGAAATCAAAACAAATCATTCAAATAGTGTTGGCAAAAAGAATCTTACGCAATTGGCGAAAACGTCCCAGTGGTTTTAATCTGCTGTCTTGATGATTTGCAAGCATGATGAATATTTTCAGCAATGTACATGTCTGACTTTTGCCAAATATTACGAAATCGCAAGAGCGAGTGATCGGCGTTTTCGATTAAAAAGTTCAAAAGTTAGTGATCAGTGACCGTGGATGGACGAATCCTTTTCATCTCCCGAATGCTTTCACAGATGAAGGTTTGAAAAAAACGCGGAGAGAAAAAGTCGCGCGTGAAAGCTGGAGAGTTAGCAGCAGAAAAAAGGCAATAAAAGATCAATACATTGCGCGTTGCAACATAATTTCGCTGGAAGACAGCCGTGAACTGTTCAAGTCCTAGTTTCCTTCCTTAGCCAGAAACTGGGGTTCGTCACATGGCTGTTTTTTCCTGAAGCCAATATGGTTGTTTTTTATTTGAAACATAAAGTAAAACTGTGTTGTTGTATATACAACTTTGCACGGTTTTGAAGCAGCAGCGATCAACTAGAGCGATAGATTGTGGTGAGAATGAAAGGAGTGGTAGTAAAAATTTTGGATATCCACAAGTTTTTCAAAACTTAAGTAAAATCAGGGTTTGTTTAAGGCGCTTTAGGGACCCGATTCGGGTCCCTAGAATTTCAAATCGGGTCCCTAGAATCAGAGAAAATTATCATCGGGTCCCTAAAATCAGAGACAATCGGGTCCCTAGAATCAGAGAAATCGGGTCCCTACAGATCCAAACCAGGTTCCTAACATTTTCCGTAAAAAAAACCCTGGTAAAATCATAACTAATAAATAGTTATAACTTTTATGGTTTCGAAATAAGATATTATCACAAATCGTCTTCGTCTGCAAACTAAGCAGTACGTCTTTGAATGGATAGACAATAGACATCAACGTTCACAATCAAACAGGTGTGAAAAAGTTATGATGTGATTCACCCTGTTATCTCTTCACAAGTGCAAAGAAAACTAGATCTCATCTCTAACCTCAGATACAATTGGCGGCTAGTCGATCACTTACAGAGATTAGTAATCTTACTTAGACTTTCATGTGTTAGAACGGACAAAGGTTGCACTCAAGAAAAAACATGAAAAGCAAACTTTGGCAGTGATTGCAATTAAACATACTTTATTTCCCGCAATTAGATCTTTTTACAAGTTATGGGTTGAGCAATAACTTTTGTCAAATCGCCCCAGGGATATCGAGGAGTCCCAGATATCCCTGAATCACCCTCACGTAGAAGAGATTGCTGACATCCCTTTGCACTTGTACTTTCCTTCTTGCTTTACACGGTCTGACCAGACAACAAGAGAAAACCTTTGGATGACGTAACAACGGAATGTTACATGCTTGAGATATTTGCTGTATCAAGGGGTTCAAGCTGTTCCATTCGTGCGTGACCGTGCTAGGAAAACGTAAGATTTCCGAACAAACTTATTTTGATAAAACCGTGAAGTTGCTTTTGACACTCATGGCTAATAACACAGTTCGGTTTTAACTGACTTCACCTTTAAAGAACAGCAAATGTTTTGGTGGCGCTTTTGTAAAATAATTTTGAAATGCAATATTTCACATATGTACACATCGTTCTTTGTAAAACAGATTACCTGAGCTTGAAATGAGCATTGTAATTATTTCATTTTGAACGAAATAAGAAATGTACTCGTAAATTTTTTTTTTAAATATTTTGCTTTCATATCAGTCAAAAACATGACAAAATGTATGCAAAGTTACTTGTCTCATTTGACTGTATTTTTAATGCAAAAATTTAATGCATTTTTAATGTTTGTAGGCTCACAGCGGCAGCAGTTCTTTAATAGACCACGTTTTCATTCTGACATTGCACTTTTTGTAAAATTCATCACTTTTTAAAACAACCACAGGGTTTACTTTTTGGTCTTGAATCTTAAATGAACATCACCTTGATGGAAATTTAAACTTTTCCTTTCAAAAACCTGTGAACAAAACCTACATATCTTATGCAAGTGGATAGAAATTTTGTAGTTTATGCAATAATTGTTTCTGTTTTGAGATTTTTTTTCTTCTCTACGATGCATAGATTGCTTTGACTTGGTACTAGCGACTAATCCGTAGCGTCTAACGAAACTAGCGATTGCGGACAAATGGAGACCATGTTACTGATTGCATTCGCATATCTTCTCATGGGTGAGTTGCTCGCTATTTTGCTTTTTCGTTTGACGTTTATTCATGGCTCTAGGTGAAATTCAGAGTTGCTTGCGCATACGAAAATCAAGTTTACTTATTCTTTGTGACACTCTAACACCACGCTTTGTATCGACATTCATTTTTAAATCGAGATTTTTGTGATTTATTCAAAATTTATAAACTACGACTGTATAAAAAAGCAAAGGCTCGATTTTTCTAAAGAAATATTTACTAAACTTTTTCGGTTTATTTGTTCAGTTTATTTTGTTGTAATTCCAAAACGTTGCCAACATTTCCCATCTTTCGTTTTTTCATTTGTGTAAATATTGAAGGCGGCGACTGAACTGCCCACAAAATCATTGTAACTTCAAGTTGCCCTTGAAACGTCTCTCTTAGCCACTGGACACTGCGATCGTATCTTAATTGTGCATGGAAAGTGCGCTGCACCAATTAACCAAAATGAAAACTTCTATGATTTGTCAGACATCTCTTGGACTGTTATTAATTATCAAATGTCAGAGGCTTGCAAGGAAAACATTTTTTCAAGGAAAGCCAAACGAAATTACTTTCCCAAAAGCTCAGCTCATATGGCTGCTTTCCTTGCGGTTCCGTAAATTGCTATTTTTGTTTTTTGACCTTGAGAGTATAAAATGAAATGCAAATTAGAAGATAGTTCAGAACGTTGGCCCGGACTGCCCTGCGCTTTGGAAAAGGTAGAATTAGCTTGAAATTTACGCATCTCTGCATATTTTTTTTCATTATCAGTAGGTTTTGAATACTGCAGTAGATTAGTAAGAAAACAAACGAAGCACTGCGTTTTCCGATTGATTTGTTCTTTTAGCGCATTCCCGAAATCCGTGTATTGAGAGACAGATGAAAACAACGAAAAAAGGTGACAGGCAAATCTAAATCTGACTAAAAAATGTTTCTCACAAAGAAGTTTATTTTAGAAATGAAACCTTGTGTGCTGGCATTGGTTTGTTTCCTTGACAGATGCATGTCGGTTGAACGAAGGGCTTAACAAAGATATTTGAAACAACAGGTTCATCATCAGCTTACCAATATCGAGCAGCATTTCAAGTTGAGACCGTTCTTGACGGTGACGTCACATCGAGGCAAACCGACATTGCAACGTCGGTAAGAGAGTCGTGAGGTCACAGGTCAAAGGTTGTGAGCTGACAGGTCATCTCCAAAATGTTTTTGACTGTTTGTTGTGATTTATAAAGCAATGCGGATGAAAAATCGCGGGATACAACTTGCTATCAGTTCTGACCAACACAATTAAATAACTTTTGCACGAAAACTCAAGAATTGCTTTTCCTGAGGTAGAACTTTTCCTGAACCTACTATCGTATACTGATAAAATTGGTTGCTATTTGCATTTTGAAGGTTAAAACAGATTTGTTATCATGGTGATAAGCACATTTTAACTTTTACACCCACGACATTTCTTAAATCGCAAAACCTTTTTGATTAAATGTTTTGGAAAGCAATTTCAAGGATGTATTAAAACTGTTTCTGTTTCTTCAAGATCAGTGAAATTTTAGATGAAATCAAGAATAGCACAACTGGGTTCAACTTTACTCTGAACGGTGTCAGTTTGGAAAGGCTGACAACAGGGTCCAACAGCACTGAGTTGGTGGTAAACATTGACTTCAACACGGCGTCGAAGCCCAGGAATGACTTTGGTGCCATTTTGCAAGGCTTCGTGTTTGGGGGACAGATAAATGGAAGTAGTGTGACAGCATCAGGTGGTTGAAATTGCTATTAGCTTTAAACAACCTGCTGCTCGAATTTCTTCGAAATCATAAACGTTTTTGTTTGCATTTCATTCACGTAACGTCAGCAACGGCAGGTAACTTTTACGAAACCTTGATAGACGTATTGTTTTGCAACTAAAGAGGGACTAAAATTAAACTAAAGTGTTTCGCTAAAACTGGAGGTAACGAGTGTTTCACTGAACATTTACAACATGAAAGTTTTAAGTAAATTTGCAAACAAATCATTTTTTTATTTTCCGTGGTGGAATGTCTCTTTTTATGAAGATTTTGACGAGTGCCCGACGAACTTCGGCAAATGCTCCTCCTTCGCGCAATGCACCAACCTGGAAGGGACGTTCAGCTGCGCGTGCAAGGATTCTTACTACGACAGCTCAACAAATGGCGTTGGCGGAACAGTTTGCGGTAAGTTTAATTCGTTTTGATGTCTGGACAAAACATTTTTATGAGAGCGTCTTGCTGCGGAAATATCTCTCACGCTTGGTACGTTAAGCAACTCAGGCTTAGTGAAGCTGTTACCGCAAAACAAACGTATCCTTCGAAGACGCAAAAATCTCTAATCTTGCTGGCGCTAGGTTAACAGTATTGTTTTTCGTTCTTGCAGTAAATCCGCAATGCAGATTTCAGTAGCGTAAAACACTGTTTTTTTGCAGTTTATTTAGCTTTTACAAAATTTTTTCCAGCTTCGAGCTCATCAATGACAAACGAGCATGAGGAAAAAATATTTGTTTGAGTTTTGAAAGTTGAAGCAAGGCTTTCGAATAGTTGCTTTTTGTTTGCATTTTGGTTGTTCCTGAAAAGTATCACTGCAAAAATATTTACAACATGAAGTTGTTCCGGAAGTTACGTCAACTGTTTAATTGTTTTTCAAAGTTTTTGAAAACATAACATCCTGTAATAAAGGGTTTTTAAATCAACTGTTTTGTAAAGTTTCCTGAAATGTACTAATAGTAGGTTGTAGTCTAAAAAATTAAACATCACTTTCTGTTCAAATGACAATTTCAAAAAGATGGGCAAAATCGTATGCAAGTCTTCAAACCGGACACAGACCTGCTTTTAAAAACGTTTTATCTATCAGGACACTGGCATGTTAAGTAATGTAACCATAGACAATCCAGGGTCTTAAAACCCTTTACATCCCGCGCTGGCCACGATCGGAACCGGCACTTTTTTGGTTTAAACTCGCCAGCCGCTACAGCTAGAGAGCTGTTCAAACCCTCTGCGAATGCGGCAAGTCTTCTAGCTTCGATTTAAAAACATTTCTTGATTTGGGTTAGGGGTTCTCCTGGGAGGAGCTCCCAAAGTGGGGGTGTTTTTGAATTTTTGACCAACTTCGACTGGCCCTGGACAACAATCCAATTAGCCAAAATTTTGGCTCAAACTTTGTTTGGAAACTACATGATCTCCCGCGTTTATAGAGCCCTTGATTGACCTTCTAGCATATCTGGAACCACAGTTATGGCCCAAAAACCCCATTTTACCCCAAAATCAGAAAATTGCAGAAAATGCATTGAGTCTCCCACTGGCGGCATTACGATTTTCGATAACTCGCCCCTAGAATATGCTAGCGAGCTATTCGAACCCTCGAAAGACTCATGAAGTCTTGTAGTTTGCACTGAAAAAAAGCTTTTGAGATTTGGGTTCAGGGTTTTCGGTGGGTGTCGTCAGAAAAAGGGTAGGTTTGGCTTTTTTCGTTGTTCTATTATGACGTCATCACCCCGACAATGGGCCGAAATTGTGGCTCAAAGTTTGGTTGTATTCTCGGCTGGAATATGAAGCTGTAGAGGCCTAGATCGACTTCTTACCATTTCTGGTGCCAAAGCTAGGGCCAGAAGACCCCAAATCATTGAGGACATGGCTGAGTAAGTTCAATGGATTTCCCTAATTAATTTCTGCTTCTTTTGCCATAACTTTTGAACCAGAAATGCTAGAAAGTCCATCAAATCCTCTAAAGACTCATATTGTAGCCTAGAATCAAAAAAAACTTTGAGCCACAAAATCTGATGGATTGTTCGACTCCCAGGATATGACGTCATTATCCAAATGTAAACAAATATGCATAAACATCCTCTCATTATGTAAACATCAACTGAAAATCCGAGATCTCAAGCTAAAACTTTTTTTCCAGTCTAAACTACTAGTCTTCACGAGTCTTTAGAGGGTGTAAACAGCTCTCTAGCCTATTCTAACGACGAGTTATGGCCATATACAAACGGGGTGTTTTACATCCCCAGTTTAGTGTTTGTAGGGGTAGAAATTGTGACCACTTTTTGGTTTTTGTGGCATAATTTTGGATCCGGATATGCTAGAAAGTCAATCAAGGGCTCTAAAAACTCGAAGGATAGCCTAGTTTCTACAAAATACTTGGGCCAAAATGTTGGGCCATTCGATGGGCATCCAAGACCGGGTAAAGTAGGCCATAAAAACGCTAAAACACCCCCACTTGTGACGGCGCCCCAAGAGAACCCCAAACCCAAAACTGAAAATTTTTTTTGACTCGGAACTAGAAGACATGCTGAATCCGTAGAGGGTTTGAACACCTCTCTAGCTGCAGCAGCTGGCGAGTTATAGCCAAAAGAGTACCGGCCACTACAGTGGCCGGCGCGGGCGTTAAAGGGTTTTAATGTAATAATGTATAAGGGTTTGTTAAAATGTTATCTCTAAAAGTAATGTAATTATGCAAGCCAACGTGCGCAGCGTGCGACGTGCCTGTTGAACGCTACCGGGGTTTTCCGGAAGGCCGCCCAGTCTTTAGTCCACCCATGGGCGTTTATTTTAGGTGGGCGTTTATACGGTGCTAATATTTGAGTTGAACACTATTTGCACCTGTTCCCTTACACGGTACGTCCAACGTCATACAGAGTTTGAAAACTATTTAGATATTTGTGCCCACACTTCAGACTGTATTTTGCGCCATTATATGACATACAGTACAATGTAAAAAGTCATTATGACATACAAGGTGATTCACAATGCTTTAGTGGATAAAGTTCAGACACAGGCAATATGCAACTGCCGTATAACAGCCCGGGCGGTTATTTGGTCCACGTCTTATTTTCCCAATGTGTCTATTTTCCTATTAACGGCCCTGGGCGGCCTTCCGGAAAACCCCGGTACGAACCTCAGCGAAAGCTTTGTGACGTGAAGACATTGCGTATGATGAGTTATATCTGTAAAGTGAAATTTTCCGGCAAGCCTACGTTGCAGCTTTGCAGAACTGAAAAACACTTGCGTTGTAAATTGTGCCTTCTTCTATTAAAGCTCGTTTCGAATAAGGGACTCTCTACAGATAGTCTGCCTTCTAATTGCCGTACTCTTTATTCCGGCATCAGTTTGATTTTGAACTGTGAAGTGATCAAAACAGAAAGTTCTGACCGCTGGTAACCATTCGCGAGACCACTTGGTCTTGCGCTGTTTGCATTATGATGTTCATTGGCTCATTTGTTGCAGCAAAGTACATATTTATGACTCATAAATGAGAATAAAAATGAACGATACAGGACATAGATATGTTCTTAGTCGGCAAGCTGGCAATGTCTGTAAGCTTTTAGACTGAAGTTGAGGATAGACCAAGTGAAAACAACAAATCCAATCATCAAACAATTTTGTCTCATGTAAATGATCAGGTCCTCTCCTCAGGGGTCTGCAACACCAACGTCATTGACATGAATGTCAAATACTGAAGAAGAAGTAAAGCCTGTTGAAATTGGACCTGATAATTCAGGGTTCTTCCAGCATCAGAGAAGACTTTGACAGCTCAGTCCAGTCTACCTGAATGAAGTTGTAGAGAATGTTTTTGCCAAATAACATACGTTTTTAAAACACAGTGAAGAGTAGAGATTGCCTGAACACAGTTAAGTAATTAGGAAATTATTGTGATGAGTTTGCCCTTGACAGGTATCACAAACAAGAACCTAATTTGCAGGTTTACACTTGCAACAATTAGAAAAAAAGGTAGCTACATAATTTAAATCTAAAAAGCTTGAGAAAAACCTCAGATTTTTTTGGAGTTTTCCAGCCGTTGCAAAAATTGCCCATATGATAAATTAGTACATACTGTAAGTGTATGTATGATCAACAGGTTTACTTGTTGTATAATAACGTTTTGCAGTTTTTGATTTATTTTAAAGCTATGCCAAATTTGCAATTTGCAAGCACAAGACTCAGGGGTGGGGAGTATTCAGTTGTTACTGGAAGAAACTTGGCCATCAAAAAATATGTAAAAAATCTATCAAAAATTGTGTGAAACAAATCTTCCCATTCAGACAAAATAGTTTAAAAATTTGTAATAATGAAAGGGCTTTCTAAAATATCTGAAGTGCACAAACAACACCACAAATAGTTTTCTTAAGTCTCAACTGCAGGAAGTCAATAGCGGTCATACTGTGTGATAAAAAAACACCAATTACTTTGATTACCGAAAATCCACTCATGGTAAAAATGGCAAAGTTTTCTAGTGGTGATGAGGGCTATGTTGAATTGGTGCCATCCTTTTTGTGCTTTCAGAAATTCCTTTTTCTGTGACTTGCTACAGCCACGGTGTTGCAGTAAGTGCAATCAGAGACTACTTTAACGACCTAAGCATTTCCGCCTCTAGTCTGAAGTTGGGCAACTGCAACGGATCAGACAACGGCACAGCTATTAACTTCCACGGGTTATGTGATGCAAACATAACGGTAATTTAATAACATGTTGCGTTAAAGATGGTTTGCTTCCTTAACTCAAATGCAGGAAACATGGCGATGATACCTCCGTAAAATATACTTTGCAACATGTGATAGTAAGAGTGCCAAAAGGCAGAAATGTGTTAATATACTGGTATTAGTTCAAGATATTGAATGACTGGATGCTAACATTTTCTCTTAAAGATCCTCATAATTATTAAATCAGCAATTTTCAAATTCCGTTTTGTGCTTTTTATTTTCAAGTAAACTCTTCTATTCTCAAACTTTTGCTATATCAATATATAGTGCAATTAAAAGCTTAAGGGTTTGCTTCAAGCTTTCGATGAATGAAACGACCGACTCTGCTTTCATGACTTTGCGATTATTGTGACTTCCACATATCTGTGTCCAAGTAATTAGTCTCCACAAAGGTGACGCAGTCGAATCGATCAGCAAATTTGGCGGAGAAGGTTATGAGGTTATTGATAGACGTACTCTACAGAAGTGCTGAACGTCAATGAGGCGCAAAATTCAGTAAATAAAAAATTGCATGTGTGGTACGAAAGGATGTCAAGCAAACGGACAAAGCAAAATGTAAAAAAATCAATGAACATCGTAAAGGGTAACAAGATTTATTTCACGTGAGGAAGAATGATGCTTTGAATATTAATTTGCGCGTTTAGTTTGCTAAGCAATTTTATATGACAGGTATCAAGACTGCCAAACTTCGTTGTTATGCAAAACTAACTGTGTAAGAGTCATAAATAGGTGGCTTGTTTACGACGTCACGAAACATGTAACGGTGCCTCGGTGAGGCCATTTGGTCGCAGCCATCCTTATTGTCTGGTTTGTCCCTAGTACCTCGGTACAATCACCATCTAGTGGAAAATTTGTTTATTGTTTGGCCACATATTTGTTGATGGCATATGACACAAGTCACTACATAAATGCCATAGTTTGTGCATGTCAGGTTTTGATTCAGCGGGAAAGGTTTGTGCGATGTAGCCCAAACCTGTGAGTCATGACGGTTGTCACATTTTGGGGGAAACTCTTCTTTCCAATTTTGATGCAATTGCTAAAATGTCATTTTTCAAGTTCAAATTGAAGTTTGAGAGGATCGCTTTTTCTTTGAGTAGATTTAGGTTGGTCGGGTAATCGTCCTTCGCTTGGTTGAGTCGCCGCAAATCTTATTGTCTCTCAGCATACGATTGGCTTAAGTATCTGGTTTCGGTGATATGATATGATTTACCAAATTGTCTTCCTTTCGCTGTGTGTTTTATAAAGTCTTGTGACAAACCCCAAACCATCTTCAGTAGCTATGCAGTGAGTAACGTCCAGGAATTCTATCTCGCTTGTCTGGACTGCTGTGCAAGTTTGTCGAAATGTTTGTTCCAAGTCAGTGTGGTTCAACGTTATAGATAGTGAGTACCTTTCCGATGCGTCCATTAGATTTTTCGGTTGCGTTTATCCAAATTATGTCATCGATGAATCTAAGCAAAGTTCTGCCTCACTTGTCACACCAGCAATCGGCAGCAGAGTATAGTGTATAGTAATGCTTGCCAATGAATACTTTTTTTGGGACCCTACTGTGTGACATCATTGTCAAATCTTGTTCAGTCCATCAATTATTTTGCGGTCCTTGGTGTGGAAGACAAAATGCTGTTTAGACTTTCAGGGAACATTCAAAGGCTTTAGTCACACGGTCTCTGCACAGGCTTGGCAAAGTGCTTTCACATCTTCCCTCACAATGTATAACGCCGACCAGTGGCGTACGCAGAAAATTTTCATGGGGGGGATTTCAAAGTGCCAAAATTTTTCTTTGCACTAAAATCGAAAGTATGATAAGAAAAAATATAAAACAAGCAGCAATACAATACGTAAACGTTGTCAAGCAGTTATAAACACATATTTAAACGTCTGTTGGATGTCTCA
>Ga0210059_1011867_pt1 | contig 13263 bp, 10 predicted proteins | sample Ectturendosymbi2_FD_188042 | JGI IMG/M metagenome (GOLD analysis project Ga0210059, IMG submission 188042) | Ecteinascidia turbinata endosymbiont from Florida, USA - Sample 2 (SPAdes) (version 2) | ecosystem: Host-associated > Tunicates > Ascidians > Unclassified | place: Key West, Florida...
CCGCCGCACAGCAACTCATCAGTTTCTCTGACAACAACAACATACTTGCTGCGCAGTGGGCGGATCATTAATGGAACACGGAGTGGGCGGACAACCCCACAAGACTCCGCACTTTAATTCTAGATACCGGTACACCCCCCTGGAATGACCCTCCCAAGAAGAGCCTGGGTCCGGCTCAACCGACTCCGCACCGGTGTCGGACGTTTCCGCTCCTGCTTGTACAAATGGAGTATGGCCTCCTCTGCGGCCTGTGAGTGTGGCGCATAAAAACAAACCGTCGACCATGTCGTCCTCCAATGTTCAATCCATCGACCTCCCCATGGACTGCACGGCCTGACGGTTCCGGGGGATGAGACAACCGAATGGCTGCTCAACACCTGCCCCGAAATCTAGCGCGGTCAAGCAGTGGATAAAAGAACTCGCTCAAAAGAAGAAGAAGATCTTCGGACGGTGAGAGCCTAGCCTTCTGGGCAACAACCAAAAGCCTTGAGCTGCTGCACGACGCAAAGGGAGTAGCAAGCTTCTTGTCTCACCGAGGGAACGTCGGCACCAACCCGCACTTGGCCTTCGCGAGTGTCGGCCCTGAAAAACTGACTGCCTGACAGACGTGCTCTAGGAAAGTTGACAAACTAACTGCTCTAGGATTTCTAAATTCAAACTCACCTGTAGTTGATTGCCCACATCAGGGCAAACATCAGCGATCTGCAAAACTCGGTGCACATCAATCCACAACAAAGGCCGATGCCGTAGCCAAGAGAAGGAGATGTAAGCGAAGCGAAGTTGACTAGTCTGTCGACTAGCAAGGCCTGATAAAATTATAAACAGTCTTTCGTTAGGTTACTCACTACTAACTTCTGAAAACTTGCAATGGTGCCATCGTCTAATCAAAGGAGTTGGAGGAGATTCTTAGTGCTCGGTTGAATTTGCTTACGTCGATTAAAATAAAATTGCATGCGTTTTCCAACAACCTCGAACACCGCTTAAAAGTAATGCCAAAATATATGTGCAAGCTTTTGTGTTGCAATTTCCTAAATAACGAAGTATTCATGTGACAAACTATGAACTAGGGACAGTGCATTCCGACATAGTTACACTTTCACTTCGACAAAGCGAGCCACCACAGCCATGGAGTATGCATGATTGTCGGAAGAATTGTTTTCAGGGGGATGCCAATAGTGGATTTTTCCAGGGGAAGCCAAAAGGATTTCCACGGGAGCAACAGTGGTGAAATTTGATTTTACTCACTCGAAACTACGAGAAAATCTCTTGCTAAAACTTTAATAGCAAAATACCAAATTTTAAAATGCAGAAGGGGCCAAGCCCCCATTAGCACCCCCTTCCGACGCCCGAGGTAGAATATGTACACAGCACTAACAACAACCGTCATTTTTGGCAAAAGAACACTCTTATGTGGGTTAAACAACGAAGGGGTTTAAGACTATACCAAGAAATACTCACCGGACCGATTACTGCAGCTGTAACTGAGAACGATACTGCCACCGCTGCAGCTATCATTCGGGTCCGGATATAGCGGAACACGGCTCTTTGAATGGACGGAACTCCATTGTGTGCTTTCCCATCTTCTTCGTATAACCGGGTCAATCTGAAATGGGTGGACTCAACGTAATGCACCAGAAAAGGAGCTCGACTTGACCCTAATTTCTAGAACCTTGGCGTCGCATGTAGGTACTTCCAACGAACTGAGATTAAATTATACAGTTCCGGTAAATTTGTCATTATTCCTGCCATAAATCGGCTTACGTTGTGTTTCTCAGAACTGGTCCTTATACAAATACATGATCAATTGCCAAATTGCATTTCTACTGACAAAATTTGTGGGATCGTTGGGCAAAATGCGAGAACATCCGTTAAAATATGTAATGTGCATGTTGCGCAGCATTCCATTTTAGCTATATGGTATCCTCAAAAATAGTAAGTTAGCTTTAAAAAGCTACGTTTAACTTACTATTTTTTGAGGTTTGCATGAGATTTTGGTGCAAAAACTTCTTAAATGAAACGTAGAAAACATTGCATCATTTCATGTAATCTAATATAATCTTTTCGCGTAAAATAAACACTACTTTTATCAAAGACAAACTGATGGTAATTCGTCTTGGCTGAAATTTTGTTGCAAACATTTTGTTTGTAGAAAAGTGAAAGAGAATTTGCTGCTGCTGAGTAATCTACGCGTTGCACTGAATTGCCGGAACGAATCAGTTCGGGAATAACACTGGAATAAAACATTAGCATAAAAGCTGAAAAAATCTTTTTCTTACACTTTACACGGTCAGTCACCTTTCGGTTGCCGCTTCTGCTCCATCATATTTAGACAAAGGTGGAAGGTCGTCGATGGTTAAACTCTTGCGAGCGCGGAGTATTGTGTCGGTGAGCCAAGTATAAGTCATGAACGAAAAAAAGTTGGCATTGTCGACAGGCGCCGGTAGCTTGGTCCTGAAAAAGAGACGTTGCTTTCCGTATTCGTTTTTATAAATTGAAACTTTACTTTGTTCATAAGCGGCTAAGTGCACCGTTGGTTGAGCATGTGTCAACAAAGCTAGCGGGTTGATTTCGATTACTCGTCGGATCAGACCGAATATTTGCAAAACGGTACTTGCGGCCTGTGCAGTCTCGTGGTCGGTGTTGGTGGGTGGGTGGAAAGGAACGGTTCACGCGCCGTGCTGCCTGACTCGACACTAGAGCAGCATTCACTCGCTAAAGCAGCCACGGTGTCCACAAGCGGGGGCGGACGCCCGATAGTCCACTCGAGACACTCCGAAAGGAGTATAAAGGAAAGTGAACTGAACTTCATGAATTGGGCTAGTTCAGTGATTCTCAGTCAGGTGAATTTAAAGTTTAGTGTTACATCGAGCAGCACTTAATCTATCTAGTGAACATCCATCCTTCACGGGCCAGACATTTTATGTGACAGAAACCGTTTGGTGCGAACTGAGTCAAGTTAAAATGTACCTGTTTATTGTTACGTCATGATTTGATAAGGGGGTTGTTATATTGATTCAACCTTAGAACCAGTTTGCTTGATGCGGCTAATATAGTTTGTCTATCAGTTATTAGTGATTTTTAATGCCGTTTTGTTAAGAAGTATTTTTCCTTGCACCTCAGCGCAGCTTTTACTTAAAATTATCCAATACGGCAATATTGTGCCTTGTGCGTACATATTCCAGTTGCTTCGACATAACTTTGTGAACCCGGTTTCTCTACTCTAGTCCACTTCATGGCATAGTGTGAAAAAAAACTGGACAATGCCAGACTTACCTGGGAGTTGCAAGAGCGGATAACTCACTAGCATTGAGTTAAATCGCTTTGAAATGAATAACTTTTCGTTAACCAACTACTTACATGATGGTTTATTTGTGCATATGATAGATAAATGCTTTACAACACGTGTTGTTGTGCTCCATGACCCTCTGAAATAGTACTGTAGATCCAGGAGCGGATCCAGTCAGTGAGTACAGCGCCGGATTTAAGGGGGGCCAAGGGGCCCGGGCCCCCCACCATGTTCATGTGTTTAGCCTAATGTACGACAAATACGTGGCACTTAGTCATTTTATTAGAGAGGAAAATTTGTTTGTAGACGCTTTTAAATTATCGGTTGTCCAGACAGCAGTATTGCACTTGTATATTATTACATATGGTGACGAAACAACGATTACACTTATTGTTTTCCTGAAAGTCGGTCAGGTATCTGAATCTAGTGAATGCAAGGCTAAGCCACGTAGAACTCATTAGCTTACATCTCCACTCTTTACTGGTAGATTTTGCGTCTGCCTCACTCAGATTTGCACAGGTCGCATATGAGCATCATTGCAGGGCGACCATACATCCTCTTTTTGGAGTACATGTCCACTTTTTTCATGAGAAATGAAATAATCTCCGAGGACATTAAAAATGTCGAAATGTCCTCCTTTTTACAGTTCCTATTTTACATAGCTATAATCAGCGGCGTAGCTAAAGGTTTGAGACAGGGTGGTAAACATAGACAAGAGGGGCCCACTGGCCACTGTCCGGGGTCCACTATCCAACATTCAGAAAAAAGCTTGAGAAATGATGGTGAATCCGGATGTGGATGGCTAAACTAAAACCCTAAATCACAGGAAAATAATCCGAAAAACACACAAAAAAACAACCTACTGAAAATCAAAGGAATGCTAAAAGCGATATATAGGCTAAGGTAAGTGAGAGACCGATTTTTACATTTAGCTTGCCAAGGGGCAATTCGTCCCCTGTCCCACGTCAGTTACGCCATTGGCTATGATCTATCGCAATTACATACAGTAAGCGTCCCTACTCAACTGCAACAAGACACGAGCTGGTGGCGTAGCTTAGTTTATTGGAGGGCCTGCAAGTTGTCTAATTAATCTATGTTTTGGTTGAGTTAATTCTCGGCTGGAAAGGCTGGAATGCTTTCGTTAGATAACAGTGGCAATTTTTTTCAATATCTCAATGACTTTGGCATTAGAGTGCGGACTTCTGACTCCGTTATAGGTACTCTACTAGCTTTGCTAGAGAACTGTGATACGATGATCAGTGTATTGTACATAGCTTAGTGTAGTACTTTCTAGTAGGCTAATTATAGCTAATCATTAATGCTAAAAAATGAAGCAATTCGTCAGAAGTATCCCTTTTTCAGAAAAGGACTAAATGCTTTTTAAGCTGAGTGAATTACGTGTGGCTGCATTTACAAAGTTCGCAAAAGAGAGTGAAAAGACTATTGTGACTTTGTGGATATTGAGTACCAAAAACTTATTTCTCACAGCGCAATCAGGTGGCTATCACTTTATCCTAGTTTGCCAAGAATGCTTCAAATGTACCCAGCTTCACATTCATACTTCATGTCCATCGACAAGCCAAATGTTGTTCTGAAACATTTTTTTCGAAATTCTCTGAGCGAACTCTGTTGAAGACATTTGCAATAATTTCTGGTTGCTTTTAATGAGCAAGTTCGGAATACTGAGAAGTCCAAAGCATTATTTGGTGAGTTTGTACCGTGTTTCGCCACTGTGAAGGCAAGGATTTAATAGAGACAAGCAGATGTACATACCAAGCCAAGTTAAATCAGTACTAAGAAAACCCATGGACTGAAAGAAGGCAAGGGTCGTGACTGTGTATTATTCATGTCAGATGTATCTGTATTGTACAAGTCTTGTGTTGTACATCTGGCCAAACGGACCACTTTATTTGACGAATTCAAACGCTTTGACGAGATTCCTCCGTTTGCCAACAACTGAATGAGAAAATGTTGAACCGTGTGAGTCGTATCTGCTTGAGAGATATGTTTCTGTTGATGAAGCTAAACTGTTTGACCAATACCAAAACTTGTTTGAGTTCGTGCAAACAGAGCATCAGCCAAATGCAATTTATTGTAAAATGATGGAACATGAAAGATGGGCAAAATATTCTGGAACTTGCAATACTATTGAATACTTCAGCGAACTGATAAAGATTGTACAGTTTTACTTCAGCGTTATGGCTCATTACGCTAACGTGGAACGATTTTTTCCTTGATGCAGCCACAAACCTAAAAGAAAGAAAAATCTTTCTAATTGAACCAGTTTCTACTCTAGTAAAGCTGGTGTGAAATTTAAAACATGTTTCATGCAATTAGTTTCATGATATTCTTAAAGACGATTTTACATTTTAAAGAACTTTAAGGAAACTGCAAAATATTCATGGGCTAAATAGGACAAGTAAATAAGGATTTTGTGTTGTGTGTTTTGACTGAGACATCGCCCACACTGGACGTCTTACTTCAATACTTAAAACTTATCAATAGGCCTAATTGTTATTTGACTTAAGTGCAGATAATACACTCAAGTAAGTGACAGTCGTAAGTCGTTCCCCATTGCGATGAATTGTCCTCCCTTTTTGCGATGAAAATGTGACAGCCTTGTTGAGCTTATTAATAAATAAACATGGACAGAAGGGGGATAGTCATTTAACAAATGAAGAACTTATCCAAGTGGTTCTAAAAGACGTAAAACAGCAAGAGGCAAAAATGAGGAAGAAATTGCAGTCAAGTGAAGAAACATTCAAATGACTATTTTACAGTGGCAGTGAATAGAACGGAGACATTTCTGCGGAACCTGTAAGCGGACAGAATATCGAAGAACGTGTTATGATAGACTTGGATCTACGGAACGACGAAAATAGACCTAGTTCAACCAGAAGTGAAGTAGCAGAAGAACGTCAAGATGTATACTAATCGAAAAACACCATAAATGAGATGGCTGACGCTATTACCGGAGGCAGTGATATTGGTCTCTGGGCCCTCTGGCCAGCCACCAGAAAAAATGCGGGAATATTAATTGAAATATGAAACAGGTTCTTTATGACATTGTGATGAAAAATCATTTTTTAAACATGATGTTCCACAACACAGAAAAGACAGAAATTTGTCACGGAAATGTAACACAAGTCTTATTCGTCGCCAGAACCACAATGGCGAAGTAATTGACAGAAGCTGGCTTTGTTTTTCTCCTTCACAAACTTGTGTTAAATGTTTCACTTGTAGACTGATGTGTGCGGATACGACTAAATGTGTGCATTTCCTTATTAGAAAAGGAATCTGAGACTGGAAGCACGCTCTTTAGCGCCTGAGGAGCCACGAGCATTCAATGGAACATATAGATGCCACGATTACATTTAGTCGCAGACGAAATTAATCACTATGAAAAATTGATACAGAACTAGCCAGTCAGATCAATCAATGCGAAAAATATCGGAAATTGCCTCTACCTGCAACCTTTGGTATCTGTCGTAAAATTTATTGCTGAGCGAGGACTGGCATTTAGAGATGATGGGAACGTTCGATCGCCCAGAAACGATTTCCAAAAAATTTTCAAAACTTTTTTCAAGCAAATACAAAGGGAGATGCGATGGTTCTAGCGACTGATTTTGCAACAGTTTCACAAATCGCTAATCCTTGTCAAATACCATGTTGCATCATAAAGTCTTGTTAGAGTTGAGTTAAAAAATGTGACGTCACAAGATTACGTCATAAATATTAATGATATGTGGAAATACTACTGACTTCATTCAATGATTCCCTACCTGAAGATTCTAGGGGCCTCCCACCACGCCTGGGCCCCAGGCCTCCCACCATCTAAATCCGGGGCTGAGTGAGTATGGGGGGAGATTTCAGGGATATTTGGCAGTCAAGTCTCATTACGGGTTCACTATTGTAAGAGAGATGAAGTGTACATTCATAACACTGCTGTGACAAAACAATGGACGGCAAAATGGCCTTAGCCTATATCGTGAATGCTGTTTTCCGAATTGTTTAAACTCATGGTGAAAAAAGTTACTTTTGTAGGTTTTAGGGGGAGCGATCACCCCCTTGGATCCGCCCCTGTGTAGGTCTGACTAAACAGTAACCAAATCATCTTCCTGAATAATCTGAAAAATGCTGTCAAAACATGAGATCCGCATTTGTTTGGTGAACAGTAAAAGGAGTCCGCTGCAAAATGTTTGAAACCAATGTGTTACAGTTCGTGCAAAGCTATTGCATCAGAGTATGCGAACCACACCAGCAATGCTTACTCACAGGTAAAAATTAGTAATGAACTCTACGTCCGCCCATGGTTGCGCGCATCAAAACGCTCACCAGGCATTAACGTGTTATAGCAAGTTTCTGCTACAAATGTTAAGCTGTTATCATGTTTCGTCTTCTTACCTGGAAAATCTTAAAGGCTTAAATGATTGTAGACTTCTCCAATATTTGGAATGCTTCGCATCTTCAGTGTATGGATCAAACGTTTCAACTCTATTGCTCTGATTGTTGTTTGATTTATTGAGAGGATTTTTCTTAAAATTTCCGAGTATTTCATGGTTAACGTTTTCTCTAAGAGAGTTCTTAGTTTCTGCCATGTTGTGTTTGACACAGAAAAAATATAAGCCTTACATACCTATAAACAATGAACTGAAAATAGTCTGTTAGTATGCGGAAAACAAATACGACATGAAACGTTTTTTATATTTAATGCATAACCTACCATGTTCATCTCAAAACCAGTGCCGGATTAAGGTAGCGCGGGGCCTGCAGCATTTCAAGAGCGCGGGGCCGTAAGTTAAAATACACATCAACACCTGCCAAATTATTTTCATTTAAAACTGCTAATTGTGTTCATATATTACTATTAGTACTTTCTGAAGTAAAATGATCAATGAAAATTAAAAAGTGTTGTGTGAGATCTTTTCCTCTACAACTGCTACATCTGTCATCATTATTTAATAAATTGGGTTAGCCTTGTTAATGTGTTTGTTATATCAGATAAACATATATTTTTCAAATAAATATATGTTAATATAACTTCAACATATGTCCATATTACCACACGTTTGAGAGGACTGAAAAGAAGTGAATGTTTGTGCGGCGCATCTGAATTAAGCGTGAAAAACTTGGCGCACGGAATCAAAAGGTTGGCCACCCCTGCGTTATCGGAATGGCTGACAGCATACCACAGAAAAAACCGCAGAAGTGTAAAATGAAAACCGCTGGGAGATGATGAAGCATAACAACACAATAAATAGCGTAAAACCTAAAGATGGTTAAATAGCGTGAAGATATGGGATAAAATAGAGAACAGCTAAAGTGTAAAACTTGCGTGGTGAGAGTTGGCAAATTTACAGGCACAAAAGGCGGTCAAAAAGAAAGGCAAACTCAAGGAGGTACTGTAACGGAGAAGCTTCGTTCATGTTTCAAAACCTTATAATAGATGGCCAGGAAGTTTGCGCTTTTATCGTTCACAGTGTTATTTTTTAAATTAAATTACAAAGATTCTAAAAGATGCGTATATGATAACTATTTACGTGATGACAAAAACGCAAAACCGACCATCACGTTATGGAAATGGTTGACAGCATGTCACAAAAAAAACGTAGAGGTGTATAACGAAAACTCGTTATACACCTCTACATTTTCGTTATACACCTCTACCTCTACGTTTTTGTTTTTAGGGGGGCCCATTTATGGCAATCGGGCGTCATTCAAGGGGGCGCCACAGAGGTTGGGGAGTCAGTTGTCCCAAACTGCCCTCCCCCCGGATCCGCCACTGCACCACACTGACAAGCGAATTGAACTTCCAATACAATTCGAATTCACCTTTGTTGCACGGCACTTTCATTCAAAGAACAACTGACTTGGAGAAAACTGCTAACATGAACTGATTATATCTTACTCGCTTTCACTAATCACAAGCGCAGACACGTTCGTGTTTAAATGCAATGTCTGGGCGCACGATCATATATCCCCTCTATGGCGCAATACCTGTAAAAAACGGACTTCACATGAGAACAACCCATGAATCCGCCCAAGTTACCCAAAAGCTCAGTTTTATAATTATTCTTAAAGCATTTACTTGGAATGCAAAACGTTTTTTATGAATTAAAAATGTAATGTATGAACATATTGCAACTACCACGTTAGAGATGTAGAAACACTTATCAAGCGCAATAAATAATTCGCATGGTTGAAAACAGAAGCATATAGCCGCAGCTTTTCTACCTACTTGCGCTCGCAAATAGGCAAAACACAATGAAAGTTTGGTAAGACAGCAAATGATAAAAGTACTTGCACGATCGACAAATAACGCGGAACAATTTTATGGACAAAGAAAAGGAGGCAAATTTAAGTGCGAACACCGCACAAAATTTTGCGCTGGTTTGCATGAGATTTTTGGCTTCCACGGGTTCAACCTCTCATCTTTTGTCATTTGTTTCAATGCCAAAGAGTTTTTGAAAAAACATTAAAATATGTAAAAAACTGCCGTGAAGCAAAACTGCAAGCCTTCGTCGAAATGCGGATGATCCGCGACCAACCAAAAACTTTTCAAAACAGAAGGATCTTTTGAAAAATGAACAACATTACGTTGTCAGTAATCAAAGTTAATAAGACACTGTTCATTGCAAGCTGAACCACTACCCCACATCTTTTTTGCAATAGCTGTGGGTCTATTGCAGTCTTAACTGGCATTAGCAGGAAACAAGTTCCATCTACAAAGAGTGGGACATGCTGGAGTGCAGATATAACGCTAAGCACGTTTGGTAACGGTCGATAATTTGAGGAAATCATCGTTCGTTCAAACGAGATAGTTGTTTGCTAACAATGACATTTATAAGCTGTTTTTACCATACTCGGAGCGCAAAGAGTATCTGGCAAAAATGAACAACCTGCTCGGACATCATGGCGCGGGGCTCCCAAAGGCGCGGTGCCCAATGTAGCCCCACTGGTTGCATCGGCTTAAGGCCGGCCCTGTGGCTACTCAGTGGCGCAGCCAGGAATTTTATTCGGGAGGGGCCAGTCACTGACGTCGTCAGATTTCACACTTTAGCTTTTTTGCACAAAGATCATTTTGATGGTCAATTTCTGGTCTATTACAACAGGATGTGACGTCAAATACCTTCTACCAGTCGGCATCGACAAGTTTTAACAAAGACAATAAAACGTTTGTTTTCGCGTTGATCATTACCAAGCAGTTGTTAATTTTCATTGAACTTTAAGAGTAGCGGAAAGCGAAGCGCCGTGTAATGTTGTCCTCGAAAATATCACTGATTATGCCTAGTGAATAAGTCAAAATCAACTGAAAGTATGTAAGTGGATTCATAGAAATAAATCAGAGGATGCCAGTAGCCAAATTTTGTCTTTACAAAATGCTTGCGAGCACAATTAAAAGATAAAATTCAGTCTGCGTGTCTTTTTGAACAACCCGTCGATAACCATCTCAGGATCAACTGTCTCATCACGATTATTCGTCAAAAAATCCAATCCATCAGACGGTTTGCCCAGGCTCGTAACCAGCTTGGGACACCAGGTGGGGCGAAGAGTTTTCTGAGAGGGGCCTAAATTTTTAAGCTATGCTCAATCAGGCCCGTAACTAGCTTGGGACACCAGGGGTGGCGAAGAGTTTTGTGACAGGGGCCCAAATTTGTGAAACTTTGTCCAATAGTTGAAACTATGTCCAAAACTGTATGTCCAACAGTTTTCAACTATGCCCAACAGATTTTGCCAGGGGGGCGAAAAGGTTTGTAGGGGAGGTTTCCCCTCCTCCCCCCTGGTTACGGGCCTGTGTCCAATCGTTTCAAAGTATATCCAGGGGCGCACGCAGGGGGTGAGGGGGCTAGAGCCTCCTCCTTAACGGAAATCGCCTAAACGCAAATTTGTTGCCGACATTTGTTAAAACACAAAACAATTCCGCACATGCATACATAGCTATATAAAGATTTCGATTATAACTAGTGGTGTAGTGATCTGTTACCTTGTTACCTACCGAGTGTTACACTTCAGTTGCAATAAGCAAATCGTGCTAAGACTATAGGAAGCCCTCGCTGAATGTCGCTTTTCGATAAAGACGTTGCGATTCATGAGTCATTGATGGCATTGAGAGAAACCGCTTCATACATGCTATGACGTAGAAACTCTGCATGTGTTGCGCAATGCGTTACGATTGGAGTTGTTCCTCCTGTAGTTCGAATTTCGGGTACCGTGATAGTCAGAAGAGCGCGAGGAAAAATGGATAAGTTTGTAGTTGTACAACGCAAGCGGAAAAGGAGTTCGTCAAGAGAAAGAGACTTTTGCAAAACAGATAGAAATGACACTAGCTCGTGCTCAGAGTCTGCCAGTCAAGTATTCAGTAGTGAAAATGATATTGGTAACTTCGTTGGAGTTCCCCTGGCTGATGCTGATCGACGAAAGGTATTGTTTAATTGCTGGTCCCCTCCTTCAGGTTTCTCGTTTCCATATGTAATAGTTGGTGCTCAAAATGGAAGTTTCCAGAAGCAATTGTTAAACGAATTTACATGGTTAGAGTACAGTAATATTTACAATGGAGCTTTTTGCAAATGGTGCGTTGTGTTTGCTCTTCAGACTCTCAGTCGTAGCGCAAAACCCCGGCTCATTAGTTTCGAAACCACACTGCAATTATAAAAAGGCAAAGGAACATTACAATAATCACCAAAACTGTCACTATCACAAATTATGTGCACCATATTCGATGACTTTGTGCAGACAGATGCCGACAAATCCAGAGATGCACGAAATTCTTTAAACAGCAGTCGACAGAAGGCTGTCGGAGAAAATCGAAATCGTCTTTCCCCTATCATCAGAACTATTGAATTTTGCGGTTGCCAAGAAATACCATTGAGGGGTCACAGAGACGTTGGCGCATTTTCACTGAACGAAACTGATTGCAATGACGGTGTTTTTAAAGGTGCCTTAAGACTGCGAGTAGAAGCTGCTGACAAGCAAACATCTGACCTTTTTTAAAGACTCCCCGCAACGCTTGATATTTAAGCTGGAGAATGCAAAATCAGAGTATATCTTTGATGGGTGATGCCATACAAAAGCAAACACTTTCCGATATTTCCCAATGCAAATACTTTTCGATACTAGCGGATGAAACGACTGATGTAAGTCAAACAGAGCAACTTAGTTTATCCGTTCGGTTTATCAAAGATACCAAAGTGCACGAAGAATTTTTGTGCTTTGTTCCAGTTTCTTCAACAACAGCCAAAGATCTTGCATCTGCGATTGTCACCCAACTATCTCAACTTGGGCTTAATCTGGAACATATTCGTGGCCAGTGTTTTTTAAGGTGCTTTGAGGGACCAAAACGGTCTCTTAAATTCCTCCAACGGTCTCTCAAAATATAACCAACTTTTGTAACAAAATATAACCAACTTTTACATACTTAGATGAAATATTTGCGGTCTCCTAAAATTTCCTTGCGGTCACCAAAGCGAAACCTTAAAAAAAAACCTGTTCGTGGCCAAGGTTATGATGGCGCAAGTAATATGAGCGGAAATAATCGTGGTGTCCAGGCTAGAGTAAAATAATTGTACCCTTTGGCCATGTAGCCTACACTCATTGCTGCAACCATGTTCTTAACTTGATCATTAGTACTTCATCGCAGTTGCCAGTTATTAGAAATGCGATGGTAACCATATCGGACATATAAGTTTTTCTGTCGCGTTCTGCACAGCGCGTATCGACATTTCAAGACAATGTTGAAAGAGAAGTTTCACGCTCGGTTTCTTCGCGATAGAAGCTGAAACCAATTTGCGCCACATGCTGGGTAGAAACACATGACTCGATCATCATTTTCGTGACACTATTGCCAGCAGTTGTTTCTACACTTGAGGAATTGCAGCAGGAAAACAAGCAAGTGGAGGTTGCGACCAAAGCAGCAACTTTGCTCAATTCTGTACAGAAATGCACGTTTTTAATCGCGGCTTTAGTTATGCAACACACTT
>Ga0210059_1011869_pt1 | contig 13262 bp, 9 predicted proteins | sample Ectturendosymbi2_FD_188042 | JGI IMG/M metagenome (GOLD analysis project Ga0210059, IMG submission 188042) | Ecteinascidia turbinata endosymbiont from Florida, USA - Sample 2 (SPAdes) (version 2) | ecosystem: Host-associated > Tunicates > Ascidians > Unclassified | place: Key West, Florida...
ACGTAATCTACCAATTTGTGTGCCACTGTGACAGTCGGTACGTTGGTCGCACGTCTCAACGCTTAGAAGAGCGAATTAAACAACACATCCCAAAATCGATTACCAATCCTCCTACCCCACACATCCGCCAAAGCCTTCCCCGCCCTGGCAAGGCCACCAGTCCCCGACAGTTTCACGAATCCGCCATCGGTCAACATCTTCTTGACAACGCCGAATGTGCCTTGCATTACAATAATGACAAATTCTCTGTCCTCGCTCGAGCTCGCACTTCATTTCATCTCTCTGCCCTGGAAGCGACTTTCATCAAATCTCTTAATCCTCTTCTCTGCAAACAAAAAGAATTCGTTTACTCTTTGAATGTTGCTCTGTGCATGCGCGTATGGCGTGAAGTCAGAAATTTCGCTTGACACCGGTAATTCAGCCTCGAACGTTGTTGTAAAACGTTCCGTTTTGTCTGTTTTTATTAACCAGCGTCGTGCAGAATGTGTGTGTTTGTACAATGGACTTCGTGTCTGCGGGCAAAAATACATTAATATTATATGTGACCGTTTGCAAAAATGTTGTACCACGGTTGAATAAGCACGATGACATGAAAATTGCCCCCCCCGAAATGAAGAGCTGATTGCGCCCCTGTGCTAACCTGTGTGTATTTGCTCCACAATTGGCAAGCATACATTGGCATACAATAGGCACAAAATGAAGTGTTTTTTACTGCAGGAGAGCACTGATTGAATGTGCCTCTGAGCTTGTTTGCTGCACAATATAGCGATTTCATTTGTCTCTGTATATCACAATCATCCTTCAGTGAGGCATGTATCAACTCACCAACCAAGGTAATTCACTTGGTCACAAAACTGTACACGTCACAAAACTGTACACACCAAGGTAATTCACTTGGTCACAAAACTGTACACGTACACCGTTCAGCTATGTGCTGTTTCTTGCCATAGACACTATTCAGCTTAGTTCTGATTATAGCTTAGTTCTTTTTAGACCGCTACACAGCTACAGACCCGGTTTGATCATTCTGACTAGAAAGTAAGACGTTGTGGTAGTTTACAACGTTTTTCTTACTTTTACAAGTAAGGCCACGCCTATCCAGCTACGATGCCACAGCTTTAGTGATAATTAAACCAAGGAAACATCAATGACTCGCAGATCCATTGTTGCAGTCTGGTGTCTTAACTCGTAATAATCACGTTTAGTGTGCTATAATGAGCACTATTTTAGGTAAAGTAAGTCTAGCTTTCAGTCAATTTGCCAAAACCGTTAGCATCTAGGAAGGGACCCAGAGTCGGAGCTACCCCTCAAATGGCCATAGCTTAGGGTTGCCAGATGCGTTTTGTAAAAGATACCGGCCACTTTTTCAACAGTGACAGATCCAGGCTGTATCGTAATAATTTCGTAAGTGCATATTTAATGGCACGGGATTCTCGGTTAAAATTTTAAAAAAGGACGTTTTTTTGACAATGCATTTATTTTTCGTGTTATTTTCTTTACAATTTCGTGAAGCTCCCACAATGCTTGTTTCGAAATTTTTTCAAACAGTCTATACACGCATGCCTTGTGAGCAGAGTCTCTAGCCGTATGCTGAGCATTACCAAACTATCCTACTTTAAATAAAGAAAACGATGACTGCAGTGTTTATTGTGAACGGACGCGTTTTCGTAAACTCTCAAAAAATAATGCAACTTGTAAATATCCAATTTTACATGCTGTATATCAATTTCTCAAGTGAACATCTTTCCGTACAATTTAATAGTATTTGCTTTTCTGCGGTAGCATTGCCGATGAATGCCATAACGCAAGTGATGAGTTCTTGCGTGGAACATTAAATTCAGTCTTCAGCAAATATTTACTAGCATAAATAAAGCTCTTCAAACAATTTCTCAGTATCTTCTGGACCAATAAGACTGACTGAGCTCGTTCTAGTCCGCTGACGAAATGATGTGTCTGTTCAATGCAGCTAGCGTGATTGTGAAATTAAGTAATTGCTAGCCTACTATTTTTAAAAGATTAATATTCCCTACATTACCACTGCAAACGACAAAAATCTTATTATCATCGAAAAATAAGAGAAATAAGACGTACGCCAAGTTGCTGGCCTTATTAGTGAACATTGTGCATTCAAACACAGCCGATCCATAGCATTGGTATAGGCGATAGTACTGTAACAATGATTGAGCTAAAAGCTTTCTCCGAGAGAATAATCTTTGTATCAAACTCATGATAAAAGCTACTTTATGCCAAAAAAAATTAAGAAAACACTAAAAACCAACAAAAATAGCTCTACACATGACAATCAAAAGCGGAGGCTGAATATTACGGAACAAATGCAGATCGTAGTAGATGAGAATTTAAGCATGATTTTCAATGTAATAAAGATGAAAAAGTCAACAAGAATCTCATAAAAAATATAAAAAAAACTTTGCAAGAAATGTTGGATAGAAATTCTTGCGATACTACCTTCAATCGGTATATTCAAAATCTTTACACAACAAACTATATACTGATCAGCTAAAAAGTTTGTCATCTCCAATTTCGTTTAATTGGACATGGAGGATCTGTGGGTAATTTGTTTACAACATTTGTTTACAACAGTTGTAAGAGCAAGCGGTCCTAAGAACGTTCCTGGCAATTGCTTTTATCTTTGTTCTGCCAAGTTGAATTTTAATTGATACGGACGAAGCTGCACAAACAAGACTCAAGTTTGCTGCCATGCACAGTCTAATACGTTGTAACTGCGGTGATGCTTGATAGCGTGGAATGTTCTCTTTATCTCAACAACTGATATTCTTCTTCTGACGATGATCTTTTCGGAGCAAGAAATTTACCGATTTAACTGGAAGTCTTGTACGCGTTACGCCCTAACAGCCTTTATGTGTCTTTCAGTTTTAGCATGTTGATTTAATGCATCTTTTCCATCATATCTAGCTACAAATGATTTGCGGCACAACACACAGCAAGCTTGATTAGGATCCTCGTATTGAGCGAGCCTGGGTCATTCTTGGTATGTATCCACCTCTAGCCAAGACTTATTAAAATGCAGTATCTCAATCTCTGTTTTTTTACGAAGTGGAGTACAAGGTTGGCTAGTTTGTACAATGTTACTCTCTTCCTGTCAATTTTTATGATTATCCTGCATTTTGCCGGTAATACCCTGTAATAGTTCAGACAACACCACCTACGCCAGTTTCATGGTAAATTGTCAAAAGAAATGCTTATACAGATCGCGTTAGGATGACGGAAGATGGTAAGTACACTGCAGACCCGATATAACGCAGATGTCGGGATCTACAACATCAGACCACGTTATAAGTGAGTCGCGTTATACCGAGGTATTTTATTACGTAACAAATGGTATACAGTCATGACCAAGAACATATATTTCCATGACAATGTGATGTTTAGACTAAAAACGAGTCCAGGGTTGACCGTTTCAGTGCTTGTCTATTCTTTTTCTTTGCAATCTCTCGTATTTCTTTCAAGTGTAGGACGTGAATCTTGTCCACGTTCTGACACTCTAGCCACTGCAAGGCTGTTTCGATCGCTGCTATGGCATCACGTATTTTTGTATCGCAGCAAATCAGTTATGAAATCGGTGTCCATACTCAAACCGCGTTGTATCGGATCGCGTTATATCGGGTCTACAGTGTATAACTAAACAAGGGAAAAAGGGAAGACAATGAGTATTGCTCAGCTCAAGTAGTAATTTGCCCTTATATTGGCCTTTAATGAACTTCGCTGAAGGAATTGTCCTGACAAGATTCATTGTAATTTGAGAATTTCTGCGTTAGTTTTCTTTGGAGTTACTCAAACGCATTTATTTTCAAAATATATGATTTTTTAATTACCGGCCTCTGCTAAATTTGCAGTAAAATACCGGCCAGGCCAGTGAAATACCGGCCATCTGACAACCCTGCCATATCTCCAGCTCCGGTCCTAAATTTTAAACTGAGCTCCAGCTCCAGGCAAAATCCCCAGTTCCGGCGCTCCGGCTCCGCAGCCCTGGTCAGTACCACGGAAAGCGCGAACCCAAAACGGTAAGATGAGTGTAGCAGCAAGTAGCAACAGATATTTCGCCTTTCGACCCGGTTCGTTCAAGAGCTGCGATGCTGCGTTTGTTCTACTTATAGTTCACTTGCCATGCGGCATCGCGTTGAAACCAGAGCAATGCGACCGCCGCCTCGCCGCACGGCGATGAGTGATCGAACCGAAGTTCCCTACATCCGCGCAATAGCGTGATTCTACGAACCAGTGCCCGTTCTTTTTATTTCGGCACACGCAGTAGGAGCTCGACCTCGGGTTTAACTTCAGAAATTTCGATTGAGTTTTCGACTTCAGCATTTTCAAGTTTGAATCGAAAAATTCCTGGGGCAAAAAACAGGTAAAGTAAACATTTCTCGGTAAAAGCGTTTTGTCATCTGCATGCAACATGACATCAAACTGTTGCAGACAGGTAGTAAGAAGTTGTGTTCGACCATCACAAGAATTGGTGTCCATTCTGGTTCGAACTGTAAAATCTTTTAGGTCTAAGAAGTTTAACCTTTGATACTAGCGTTTTTCATCTACATCACTGATCAGGGCAAACTTCAGGCGTGTTCACTACTGTTTCTGTTTTCGGGCAGTACTAACGTGTTGTTACTCACTTATCGTAAAGAATGTTGCTTGTGCAGTGTTCGTGGTAAGCTGGCCGATCCACCCGTGATCCGCGTCTCTCTGTGCGTTCTTCGTTTTCCCAACTCCAGTTTAACTCACGAGGTTGAAAACTCTGCACGAGATAGCTTCAAGCACGTTTGTGTCAACCGGATTTATCACGGCCATTATCTCACTGGCGGTTTTGTGTCTGTATAGTGCGTAAAAATATTGGGCGGAATCAAAATACAGACCACAGCAAAATGGAATGGCCCTTTCTTCGAGAATTGATGTTAACGCGATTTGATCAACTTTCTCACTTACACTTTTTGTCGGCACACTGGGCTGCATTGGCTTGTGCGTTAAAAACTGTGTAATATGAGAATTTTGTTAATCAGTAGATCTCGAGAACTTCACTTCAAAAGAGTTAAATCGCATAATTAGCAATGGTGTTAATTAATCAAAGTCAGTTTCGTAACTTTCGTAGGACAAAATCAAAGTTGGTACACGAAAAACGGAAGTGCTGAATAGCCTTATAATAAATATCACGGCCAAAGCAAACGATACAACTGACATCTTGCAAACGTTTCGATAACTACTGTTATCATCCTCAGTGCATAGCAAAAGAACTGCAGTGATGTTGCTACAGGTTCTTATTGGTTATTTAGGAGAAAAGCGCTGTGAAAAAATGAAAAACGCAAAGGGCTGTTTCGGTAGTGACGTAGTGGTGCGAAACATACGTAGTCAAAATCAAAGTTATTTCAAACATTGGTTTTTTCATCCCTTACTGAAATGACATCTGAAGCTACCTACTTCTTCCAATCTCTTTTGCCCTTTAATGCTGGGCAAAAACGTTTCTGAATCTCGCATGATCATTAATACGAATATGTTGTGGAAAATTTGTTTATTGTTTGATGTCAGCTTTCAACATAACATTCCCTTTTGTCATCCAACTTTTGAATGAGCATGTCACTCAAGGAAAAACATCAATTTTATGTTTCTTTTGTCGCACGGTAAAACAAGCTTTTGTCCGTGGATTGCTTGCCTCTAACCGGGGCCGGCCCGAGCAGGTGCGGGGCCCAATGCAAGACTAAGGTGCAGGTTCCTCTTGAGCAGTACTTTATGACGTCATCGTGCCGAGTCAACCGTGCTACACCTTTTTGAGAAAATGTCTTATGTGAATATCAAAAAACACGGCGAATTACCAGGAATTGATCTGCATGTAGATGATACCACAACATATTCTTTGCATTTGAAGGGGTGTGGGCATAGCTAATGTGTCCCCTAACTCAGTGCCGGATTAACAATAGTAGAAAATGTAGCAATTGCTACGGGCCCCGCGCTTTTGGGGGTCCCGCGGTCCTTTGTGTTAAATTTCTCATTTTATGCAAGGGTTGATATTGAATTTAGTTGCCCGCAGCAACTCTCAGAGATGGGTCCTATATTTTACACATGCTATACAAAACCTTTGTCGCTGAACGCAAGTTAAATTTTTCATTTTTGTGCGAATTTGCTTCTGCGTTAAGGTCCATTTCAGATTGTAAATTGTTTGAAGTCATTTGATTTTAAATTGTTCTTTGTCTTACACATTAAACTAGTTGAGGATTCCCGTTTGGCACATTTTCACATAACTTTTGTGTTATTTTGACAAACATATGGCTTACTTCAGAACTTATTGAATGTGGCTGTAGAGCAGCTATGTGCAAGTTTGCCTCCTCTAAAATCACTCCCTGATTATATATATATAGAATTTTTTCAGTCAAGGAGTCAGTATTTTGCTAAATTTGCCACAAGCAATTGAGCGAAAGTTTTCAACTGAATGCTTTTGCATTAGACTATTGTGATTTGAAAATTAAAAGTATTTTACAGTTATTTGCAACATTATGGGAGCGTTCAAGCAATGTGGCGAAATTTCTGCAATTTCCAGACATTGCATGATTGTATTGTCGTGAATGGCATTTTCAAAAAGTATTATTACATCACACTGGCCTGTCCTATAAGTTGCTTTACTTTTTTTGGTGCTTTCAAAATGATTTGGCCAATGGAGCCAAACCTGGCGTTTTGCCCCCAGATCTGGGTTTTCAATGCCTTTCTGGGTTTTTCTTCTGAAGATCTGGGGTTTTTAAGATTTAACTGCCTAGCGGTGATTTAACATAGGGTATGATTTATTACAGTTCTTATTTGTAGCCTCAATTTTCTTCATCTTGCTTTATAAAGGTACCTTACCCTTCAGCATAACTGATGAATAAGCAACTGACACCGTGTAAGCTGTAAACATTAGCTATTGGTGCAATGAGTTCAAGTGGCAGAGATACTAATGAAGCAAGCCCAAAGAAAACATTTAGTGGTACACAGAGCAATTTTAAGGTGGAGTGGTTGAGAGATCCAGATCTCAAAGGTTAGCTGCAGGAGAACACTGGAAATTAAGATTTAATTATTGTAAACGCTGCCAGATCACCGTCAGAAATTCAAACAACTCCATGTTCCTGCGATATAATAATTCCGTCAAAGACAAAAATTCATAAGCAAGGTTACAGTATATATATGCAGTATATTCACTAGAACACTTAGTGATTACAGATGCCCAGGTATGGACATGGTAGTTAGTAGGAAAGGAATACTTACTTAATTTTGTGTCCACCTGGAATTTTCTTTTCAAATCTGGGTTTTTGGGTGAGTCTATATGAGACTTTGTAAAAAATATCGTTAGCAGCCCTGCATTTGGCATCTATTCACTAGCCATTGGGTAGTGCACATGTAGGCTAGTCATTTTTTACAGATGTGGAAAATGACTTGCGCATTTATTTAAATCTCACGGTGACCAACTGCAGTGGAGAACGGTCATTTTCTAAACTTAAGATGGTAGAATGAACAAAAGAGCACCATTAGACAAACAAACTGAAGAACGTGATTCTAAAGAGTACTATAGGGCATGAACTTCTATGTGACATAGACCCTACCACCACTATCATAAACAAATTCGCTAAGGAAAAATCTCGAAAATGCAATCTTAAGCAGTAGGTTTGCTGCTTTTATAATAATAATAATAATTCATGCATTTATAAAGCGCCGAAATCCGACATGTCGCTCTTTTGACAATCGATTTCGAAACGTATACTGTGTGACTGCACTGTATAAGTATAGCAATGATCAAATCTGTTGATGAATCTGGAAGCATCAATTACTGTGTCTGTACTGTATTTGTGAGCTGTACAGTAATGTATTCCTTCTTGGTAAAAATATATACGTTTGTACTTTTTGGTAAATACCATAATGTCCACCAGTTGCTATTTAGGACCAGGTGTTTCGCACTTAGGAAATTCAGTATGCTTGATGGTAGTCCCATGGATATCCGCCGGAGGCGTAACGAGGGGGGCAAAATTCCTCGGGCGCCGAATCACTACGGGGGGCGCCCGTACTGTGGGCGTACCGAATCACTGCGGGGTGCGGGAAAGTCGCAACAATTTCACAAGTAGGCCTACTTCCTTCAATAAAGTACATTTTCGAACATGGGGGGCAAACTTGTTTCTTGCCCCGGGCGCCATGTAACCTCGTTACGCCCCTGATGTCCACAGAATTTGTGCTTTAACAGTTGTTCACTTGTTTAAGTGTATTTTTAACTTGGGGCCCCGCGCTGTTATTATGCTGCGGGCCCCGCGCTACCTTAATCCGGTACTGCCCTAACTACATCCATGTTTATGACTAATATGCTGCTGTGGTGGACATTAGACAGTGTACCGCTACCACTCGCAATTAAGCCGAAAATTCTAAAGGAAACTCTGCAATGGAGATCTGAGCGGCGAGCGCAAGTGGAAAGTTACGTAGTTACCTCAATCAAACCGAACAAGCGAATTGAACTACAATGCAATATACTTCACTCTTATAAGAGTGAACGTCGCTTTCGTTCGAAGGACCAGGCCCCTAGCCACGGGGCGGGGCATTCAGGGCAGGGCCCCCAGGTTTTTTGTGCCCCTCCCAAATTGGCTGTGTTGTGTCCAGAAAAATTTGTCTTAAACATATAATAAAAACAAAACTATTGTCTCTTAAAATGTATTTTCCCCCCAAACCTTCAAACCTGATTACGTGCCTGCGAAGAATGATCGACTTGGAGAAAGTTGCTAACTTAAACTGATTAACCTTTCTCACTTTCGGCAACCACAAGCGCAGACGCATTCTTGTATAAAGGTAAGGTCTGGGCGCACGATCAACTGACTCTGTATGACGCAATACACGAAAAAAACAGGCTTCACTAGTGAGCAAACCATACATCCGCCCAAAGTTCCCCAAAACCCAATTTTATAGTCATTCTTAATGCATGGACTTGGATACCAGTGCAAACTGTTCTTCATGAATTAGAAATATTTCACAACTATCACGTCACAGAATGTAGAAAAAACGTACCAAACGCAATATATAATGCACATGGTTGATTGATGAAATAGAACCATATACTGTAGCGGCCCAATATGATAAGCAGGAACGAGTGTGCTGGATGACATTCACACTTTTTGCCTTGCCTAGTTAAGCCGCACTGAAGCTTTCATTCAGTGGTGTAGGAGCTGTGGGTGTCCTTAACGTTGATGTACTTGGACTTTGAAGTAGTGTTTTTTTTACCTATTTACATTCGCCAATAGCCAAACACAATGAAAGTTTGGTGGAGCGGCAAACGATAAATGTGATGACTGGAATCCAACGAGCAACCCTTTGTTAGTCTTCTCAAACCATTCAACACTTGCCTGTAAGTAACAAGTGGATTTGTCATGCTCAGCTAAGCGCACGCTAGCATTGGACCAAAATTGTTTTTTTCGGAGAAAAAAGTCAGATAACTCAATAGTAAGCAAGTGTGTCGAAACCTCTGTACCCGAATTTTCAGGATTTTCACCCAAATTTTCAACAAATCAAAACTTTTGGGGAGCACTTGCGCCCTCAGCTCTACACCACTGAATGGACAGCGCGACATAAACCTTAAAAAAAATTTACAAAAAAGCAAAATATCCAGTTTTTCCAGCTGAGTGCACCAGCCGTTTCAGTTGCATCAAAACAACAACTTGAAAAAATCCTGCCTGCTACATCTTAGTGAAATTCATTATTCAAATCTAACTTATCTGGGCTTTTAGCGATTGGAAAATCTCGCTTAGCTGTTGAAAGTGGTTTGGGTCACGACGCAGGATCCCACAGTTTTCGATAAAGCTAACATTAGGGCCATCACAAGTGAAAAAGTTTGGGGGCACTATGAAAATAAAGTCTGGCGCACTAGACATTTTTTCCCAACGCGAAGGCCCCAGCTTGCAATTTTTTTCAGAACGACCAGCAAACGTTTCGGCTCAACTAGAGTTGCATGCTACTCAACCAGTGTTGCCACTGCTAGTTTTTTTTCACTAGATCTGGGGTTTTTCTGTTTTATCTGGGGTTTTTATTGAAAATCTGGGTTTTTTTGACTCTGGTCAAATTCTTGTAAATGTATGTTGTATTACTGTATTTTCCATTCAAGAATACAGTAGTTTCACAGGCGTAATATGTGCAAATGAGAGTAGGGCTAGGCTTAACCAAATTGTTTGAAACATAATGGTTTACAGATTAAGCACTAACTAGGCATAGGTCAGCACTCTAATGTATTACTGATATGTCAAGGGCTGCTTGTGCATGAATTTGAAATGCTTTTTTTGGTTTTGAAGATGCTGTGGTTGAGAATCTGTTTATTGTTTTACGGGCGCACAGTGATTGTGATATGAATGTTAAATTTTGAATGTTAAATTAGTAGTCAAATATTGCAATGAATGCAAACAAAAATTACAGTGAAAAGAAAACTGTAAGACCTTGAATGTATCATGTACTTGTTTCAATTTGTGGATTTTGGTGAAAGTAAAAGAAAACATTACATGTTTTTATAGAAAAGATCTAACTAGCTTTTTCGTGTTACTTCACACATTTGATTTGCTGCTAGCCTACGTGTAAATTGTGTTGTCAGTAGACTTGAGCTTGTTAAAAATATGATGCAAATAATGCATATTACCTTAATTTTTATGTGCAAGTACTGGTAGCGTGCTTGTCAAGTTTGGTTTTGACTTTTTTTAAACATTTTGTATATCTGGGGTTTTTTATTATTTTCTGTTTTTTTTTTCAAGGTAAATTCTGGGGTTTTTCTTCATAACAGAGTGGCAACACTCTACTCAACATCGTTTGGCCGACTGCCCAGACAGGCTGGCATGGTTCAGTGTCCAGTACAGACCAAGCAAAATGCAAAATATAACACTTTTTGCTGCTATGGTTGAATGGCCAACTGTTGGAGCCTTCGGACTCGAATAGGTCTGCGTCTACGGGCTTAACCTTTCACCGTTTGTGGCAATGTTCATTCTAAAGAGAGCGTTGTTTGCCAACAATTAGATTTTATAAGCTGTTTCTACTGAACTTGAGCGCAAGGAGTATTTGGCAAAAATGAACAACTATCCAGACACATGATGCGGGACCCCCAGAGGCGCGGGGTCCAATGCAGCCGCATCGGCTTAAGGCCGGCCCTGCCTCTAACCGTTGCTAATTTGCCGCTGCACCAACTTTCAAAACGCCAGGTACCAAGTTTGTGAAGTTATTCAGCTCGTACCTTTTTCCCGAGCTGGTCCCCGACACACCTTGACGCCGACAGTGCTACTGCTGCAAATATTGCTCCAATCGAGTTTGTCGCATGAACGCCCACAATCACGCTTGCAATGTTCTTCACAGTAAATTCAATGGGCACACATGATGACAGCTTGCCAAACTCCATACCTGAAATGACAGGCCTGTCATACCTTTTCACGTTGCACTTTTTACATTGCTCGAGCCGTGCATTACCGTGGCATTCACCGAAGGTGTTCATCTTCGTGCGGCAAGCAATGCACGTCTGATTCTCGGGAACGTATCGAAAGTACCGAAACGAAGTGTAGAGTGGAAGCGAGGTAACTGCGATTGACATCAGTCCGGCGACGGAGGTAATGAAAGCAGTCATGCATGAGAATATTCCAAGCAGCAGCTGCACAATTGCAACAACAGTTAGACTGCCCTTTGCACAGTCTAAACGATGATTTTCGGACAGTAATTTGTTAGTGTTTCAGTAATTTGTTAGTGTTTCAGGGTCTACGAAAAGTGGCAAGTTTTCTGATGTATACTCGACAGTCTCTGTGACAGATTCTTGGTTGCCGTTAATCATTTATCAAATTGGGCATTGCACGCTATTCTATGACAATTTCTGAGCCAAAAGAGTGAAATATCTGTTGCCATATGTTGCAAGAAATGTTTTTCTTTTTGAAGTAACTACTTACAAACAAATAAATAAAAGGTCATGATCGAAAAAGGTGTTTTAGAATGCGAATGGTTTAGCGATTACAGAATGATGCAAATCATTGGTGTTAAATCAAAAAAACGAGAATTTACGAGGGCGTTATGCGGTATCTGCATCGCTTAGAATAAACCGGGAATTTGGTTAGTTTGATGCTGGTTCAATAGGAGTGCCGTCCCACTGAACCATCAAGAAATCCCTGAACGGTAAAAATGATTTCAAATGTCTTCCCGAAAAGCAGAAGCTCCAGTGATAAGTAATCGAACCCGCTGTATTCTGCTCTAAAAGCCGGAGCTCTATCGCTGCGACAAGCGAAAGACATAAGGCAGTTCGTGACTCAGGGGTAGAACTTGGGGACTGCTTGAAACGATTCGACCTTAAGTGCAAAAATCAACAGTACAGAATTGTGACCGCTGTTACAGCCATGAAACATGTAGCCAACAACAAGTAGCTAAAGGTAAATTTTGAGCTCAAACGCTTTAAACAGTGATATGTGAAGTAGACAAGCGCAAGAAAGTTAGTTGTACAAGATGGCTCCGAAAATTGATGCATTAAAAAATAAAAAAGTTTGTGTCGTTGCTGTGCAAATATCATAACCGGTTCTGCTAACAACAAATACTCTTTTCTCGCTAAAAAATATGACATCCTAAAATGTTAGTTGACCCCAAAAGCATGCAAGTCACAAGAAAACCACCCATTAACTTGTGCTTTTAGGTTACAGCCCTCTGAAACATTTCAAAACCTAGACACAACATGAGTATAAGAACAGGCAATTTTTGGGGGTGCAAGGAATATTTTGCCCGAAAAACTTTTATGCGACAAATTTTCTCTCTACAAATTTCCTGCAGCTGTTGGTAGCCTACATTCTATTTTCCTCTACCATGTTTCCATAGACCTAAAAATAGAGAATTTGGTACTTGAACTTTGATTTGTAATAACCGAACTGAAAAAAGTACGCTAGTCTGTGCACAGGCGTAACGAGGGGGGGCAAGGGGGGTGCACATATCCTGGCGCTGAAAGTCCTAACAATGTCTCAAATACTTTCTTCAACACCAGATTTGCTTCCGAAAGACCTTAGGTTCGAACATGGGGACGCCAAACTTGTTTCTTGCCCCCGGCGCCATCTAACCTCGTTACGCCCCTGTCTGTGCAAGAACACTGTCAGAAGCCAGCTGGCTCGGTTGTCTGGGCATCTGCTTCACAGTTCTAAGGTTTGGCGTTGCTTTCAGATTCCAGTTGTTGCTGTCAATGAGAAACCTCACACTTAGCTGAGGACATATATGCAACATATGACATACAGTATGGAAAAATGTGT
>Ga0210059_1011870_pt1 | contig 13262 bp, 8 predicted proteins | sample Ectturendosymbi2_FD_188042 | JGI IMG/M metagenome (GOLD analysis project Ga0210059, IMG submission 188042) | Ecteinascidia turbinata endosymbiont from Florida, USA - Sample 2 (SPAdes) (version 2) | ecosystem: Host-associated > Tunicates > Ascidians > Unclassified | place: Key West, Florida...
TGCATTAGGGGAGCCTAATAGCGTGATTTATACTTGCTGACTGCAATAAACTTACCCCGGTCTGTTAATTGCGTTAACGTTCTTCGAGAAACAATGCAGTTTACTTGCATAACCATTGTGCTTTCAAAGTAATGATGCTTTGCTCAAAGGGGATTTTGTATCAGCGCCTTCAACAAATACGTTTGCTGTTGTTTTTGTTGTTCGGCAGTTACTGCAGAATCAATTAATTGAAAGAATGATGGATGAGCAACTTTCTGCCCCAAATGCACTGGCAATCTAAGGTCATGTAGGCACTAATCTTTTACTCTTATGCGTTTGCTCCATATGCTCCTCGGCTTGTTGTGAACACGAATATCCGCAGTATGTGCCGTTAATAGATCAGCTTTCACTACATCCATAACAAGGAAAACGGAAACACGGGTTTGCATCCTGTTATTATGAAAAAGCTTAGCAGGCAGGTAGATCTTAAATCACTGTCAGTTTGGGTGACGTACCGCAAACGCACGTGATCAACCGTGAATGTACGTCGCGCCTTCAACCCTTTGATGTAGTTCAACTGTCTCTCTCCTACTGCCTTTGCCGTAAGAGAGCTAAATAACTCCAACTAACCCTTAAACCTAACCTAGTTTGTTAACGGATTTATGGGAAGGAACACTCACACCACGTGACGTGCATTCACGGTTGATCTCGTGCGTTCGCTGTTAACTGCGAAAATTGCCAATGTTTTAACACTTTGCAGTTACGGTCAATCGCGAGAAAACGCAAGGTGGTTTAATATCTACCACACAGCCACACTGATTTTGTCATCTCGCTCTGTCCACGTGACATGTTAGTTTTGAGTCTTCGCCACACTTGCCTGACAGTATGACGTGGAAGCAAACCCTTTACTTTTTTGCGAAAACTTTAAACCCTGTCACATTCAGTTACAGAATATTGTAAACGTTTTGATGTAACTGTTGCATGTCATCGAGTACTTTGTGCGGTTCGACTCGTACAGCGATTTTCTATCGCTCACCATAGTTGGAGAAGTAGCATTTATTGCTAAACTTAATTTCAGTCAGGCTTGGTTTTTACAGGTTACTTTAGGCTTCGATCAATTATAAGCACCCAAACCATTCCGATGCAACAGTACCTTTTTCCTATTTTCTATGATTTTAAATTAGTTGGGTGAAGGCCTAATCGACAAAATGACCTACAATACGTGGCTAACCTGCGGATTCACTGTATAAAATTGTTGATAGCATTTTAGTTTGCTTCAAGCATGCGCTGGTAGATGCAGAAATTTGGGGGAACGAGACAAAGATTTTGAGTGGCTCTTTTAACAGAAGTAGGCACTCAGGCTACTTGAAAAATCACAGTTAATATGAAACTTACATTCCTCGCCTGATTTGCTTATTGCATACCCTATTATTTCAAACTGCTCGTACATAACGCTATTGCCCCTGTCTTCCTTTGCATTAACTTTATCAGCAGTAGCAGGAGTTTCTGTATCTTATTCTAGCAGGCGCCAGTTGAAAAAAGACCTGTTCATAACAAACCACTCGAAACACACCACGTTCTTAACATACACATTCATAACAGACCACGTTCATGACAGATCACATTCATAACAGACCAGCATATGACAGACCAGGTACATAACCAGAGCCGAATTATGGGGAGAGGATAAATGAGTTAATTGCCCCGGGCCCCTGTTGTATTGTACCACCCTCAATGAAAATTGAAAATCAGTTGTTTGTTTCATGTTGATTGGTTATCTTAAAAAATGTCATTATTTTCAAATTTTTTGCACTTTTGTCACTCTCGTTTGTTTTACATGAGTCAGGGATATCTAGAACAGTGGTTGTCAACCTTTTTTGTATTGGTACACCCTTTCAAACTTGTCAGAAAACCTGTACACCCTTGCCATTGCACTAAAATTTAGTGCTGTTAAAGTATAAAATGTAAGCGATTTTTACGCTGTAAATGTTGCTTTCTTAGCAGATTTTTGCGTATCACTTCTCAGCATTCCTGAATACCGAAATCTCACCCAATAAGCTATTTTCGTTTTTGATCGCATGCCAACAACCTACCTTTGCGAGCAAGGATTTTCTGCTCTTGTCGAAATAAAATGAAAGAAACAAACTCAATCAAGGATGTTGATCCTATAATGAAAAACGCCCTTGAAACAGGGTTAAAACCACATTTTTGACAACTGGCGGATGAACTTCAGAAGGAGCAATCACAGTAAATGAGATGATTTCTTCTTTTTTATTCATACTGATTGTTGTACAAACTTCATGAGCAGGAAGATTGACTTTCATTAATTTTAGTGTTACGTGTGTCATGTCCTGCCGTTTTCTGTGTTGTTGCAGATACATGCGAAAAGCCCAAGTTAATTTCTTCATATGTAAAAAACTGCACAATCCATGACACAGAATTAAGATCCAAATAAATCCAAAAATTGCTTTGAAAATTAGTGGATATTGGGTATTCTTGTCGAGCAAGGAAAACCCGCAATTCTTGCCACAGTTGAAACACACGCTGTAGCACTTTTTCTCTGGATAACCAGCGTGCCTCCGTATGAAATATAACCTCACTGTGTCTGCTATCATGTCTTTGCACACTTCTGAAAACGTCCGATGCTTCTTCGAATGTGAGAGGATGAATTTCTCAATTTTTTGACATCCTCGGGAACAATCTCCAGACCTGACCTCTGGTTATTTTCTTAAATTAACCTCTAACCACAAATTTTCAATTAATGATGCAGTGAGTGGAAACCTAGGTTCATTTTCGCTGAGACTTTTGGGTCATTTTTCCAAAATAACTTAAAAATTTTCAGTCATTTTTTTATTTTGTATGACTGAAAATGGCATTCTGACCAACGTGACCTAAGTTTTGTCAGTCATTTCAAAAAACTTCGGTCTGTGACCGAAAGATTCCCCCAAAAAACAGGTTGAAACACAGTCAAGGGAAGTGTTTTTAATTTTTCGGACAACTCCATTAGTACAGTAATCTCCCAGTTAAGTTCGCAACTTGAATCCGAGCAGCATGTGCGAACTTGGCAATTATGCTTTGTGCTCTACACAAAAGCGTATTATTACGTTGGAAGGCCTGTATATGCATCAGCAAAAATGAAGACGCTGAATTGTTGATCAGGGTTGCCAATTTGGCTTTTTTGAAGCCAGAATTTGAAATTCTGGACACCTTTTGAACACCTTTGGCTTTTTTGGAAATCAAAATGCCAGACAAATACAGGCTTTTTCTGCCTTTTTTTCATTCGAACAGGCTTAGCTCTGGCAAAACATTGTCTGAGCTGCATATTCATTACATACATCTTCTTACGAGAGTCTGTGACCATGCAGGGGACAAAGAATATTGCAAGAATTTTACTGTTGCCCTAAAAATCATCGATGTTATTTATAAGTAACAAATGTAAGACAGTGTAATTACTGGGAAAGAAAATCCTTCTAAAGATTGGAATTGTATTATAATTATATTGATGTTTCTGACAAGTTTTAAATCTATTTTGTGTTTGATTATGCATGTTTTATGTGAATATACCTCACACTGTTATTTGGCTTTTTCTGGCTTTTTTTGGGACAAGGTCTGGCTTTTTTTGGTGAAAACTGGTTGGCAACCATGTTGCTGATCATTAGGGCTGAAGTTTCGAGACTGATTGTTGCATTGCCTGAAGCTAACTAATCTTGTTACCAAGGCTCATAGTGTTTACTTGAATTATACTATTCACATATAATGTCAGGTAAACCCAAGCATTTGAATGAGTCACAGAGATTGGAAGTAATCTCTAAGTTGAGCCAGACAAATCCTCCAAGCAAACGAAGTATCGCCACGGCAGTACAAAGTTAGTGAGGCTACTATTAGAAAAGTTTGGGTAAAGCGAGAAGTTATTCATGAACGTTCTGATCTGATGTTTGAAGAGATGAAAAAGAAAAAAATTAGAGCGTCTGTCGGAAGGTTTAAAGATATTTAAGATAAGTTATACATTTAAGGCAGGTGATTTTGAAAGCAAAACGCAAAAGAGAGCATAACATGTATCAGCTGACCATTCCTGACTTGTTTAAATGAACTTTAGCACCATATTGTTGCTTGTTAACTTTTTTCATGACAAGTTGTGTTGCCATGTTTGACTCACTGCACATACCAATAAATTAGTGAAAAAGTTGAATCCAGATTTTTTCAATATTTTATGCGAACTTAACTGGGATGCGAACTACAGGTGCGAACTTAACTGGGAGATTACTGTCGTAGTGCGTTGCATGGCTGCTGTTCCAATTTGGCGAAGATGGCTTGAGCAGTTGAGCAAACTTCAACGTTAAGACAACACAACTCGCCAATGGTTTTTGTTTCCTGATTGGCAAACTTACAACAAAAAATCAACTGAACCTCTTCTGAAACATCTGTTGTTTCATCGAGACAAACATCAAACAAATGAGCTTTCTTCAGCTTGTCCAGAAGTTGTTTCAACAAATCTGAAATATGAAGACATCTACGTTTAGTTGTATTACTTAATAGTGGCATTTTTCTTACTTTGGAAACGTGTTTTTTTCTCCATGGGAACGGCTTTCTTTCCTCCATCGACAACGACTTTCTTTCCTCCATCGACAACGACTTTCTGGAGATGCTTCAAAGAATGCCTTTGACTTACTTTGATAAGTAGAATGCTGTGACCTCACACGTTTTTGAGACGTCCTGGAGTCGAATGACTTTTATCAAATACTGTAGGTTGTATAAAATAGGCAATGCCCTGAAGGATACGAGTTCAGCATTTCTTCTTTTGTGGTGACAAAACCCATACACGATGCAGATACAAGCCTTTTTTCTTGAATAACTTTCTTTATAACCGCACACTGCTAAATCTCGACCTTACTCCCGGAAAAGTGGGCTACGTTGCACTCAGAATGTGACTTGCTGACTTCCATACTCTCACTTGATTCACTGAAGTATTTCCTTCGATAGTTACTATGTTCTTTTTTACAACTACCTTTCGCTACAAAGTTTTACTTTAAAACATTGCGCATGTCAATTTTCTTTGAGGATCAACAACTTACTGCAATACCTTTCAAAAGTATAAGATGATAACAGCTTAAAATCTGAATTGAAAAAGTGCCAAGATGAAATTAACATAGAGATTACTCACTTCCTCTTGGTATAAGTTGTCGCTTAGCTCCAGTTAACTGCTTAAAGTAATGTGGCAAATATTGTTGCGTGTCTTACTACAAAACAATAATCACAGCAGAGAAAAGCATGGTTGGTACATTAGCTTACAAGAAATTCAAGCTAGAGCAATGGTTCCCAAACATTTCTCACAGGCATACTCCCGAATGTTGCATTTCAAGAAAAAAAGAAGAATACATAGTGGTCATCTGACCAACGTCACAAACAAACAGCCAGGAAAAGACAGACAGTGCACCTCCCCGATTGATACGGTGTTAAAATCTAAAAAGTTAATACACTTCGCTGGAGCAAAAGACATATGTGGGACAATGTGACTGTTCTTGAAGAGCACACATTTGGCACACCCCTGTACACCCCACCAAGTTGGTACACCCCTGGAAAATTCTGGTACACTCTGGGGTGTACGATACACCCGGTTGACAAGCACTGATCTAGAACGAAGTTCTAGTTATGCCTTACATAATTAGGCTATATCTCGCAACTTCAGCAACTTTTGCATCACGTCATTAGCACAAAGCTAAAAAATAAAAATACATTAGGTATTGGTGGCTCTAAGTTTTGCGTCAATATCTGCTTGGTCATAAACGAAAAATCTGAAGATTGCAGCCATCAAAGCATGCTTCACATAATTTCAAAGTCATGTGTAGACATAGACGCATTCACCACGATAAGCTGTTTAAAACAACTGTTTGCGTGTGGTCCATAAGGTTTTGTTCAGCGCAGCGTTTATGCAGAGCTAGAGAGCAGTGTGAAAGGAATTGCTTGCCTACTATAACATGGGAAATGATGAGATCGATTGTAACATCAGAAGCCCAAATGCTCAAGGTGGCTGCGGAGAAAACAGAAAAATATCTAATATTTAGCTACGGTAAAATGCCGCGACTGAAGCTTTTTCTGAGCAAAACCGTTTTCGCTCTAGAAATGTCATAACTCCACCGTGATGAGTTGAGCGGTTTTTAAAGGAAAGTTCGTGGCATATGCCGGAAGCCGCACGCGTGTGCATGAGTACTGTAGCTGGAAACAAAATCACAATTTAGCAGAACGCATTTTCACGTTTCCTAATGTTGTTTAGTTCATGCTGCTTTTCAGAAAAATGGGTGGGTGGTAACGCGAATGGCCTACTACACAGGTTGCTGTCTCGTGAGTCTTCAATCATACAAGCAGTCATCTTTAGATCTAAAATCATCTGTCTGTTGTGAACGCAATAATTTATGTATTGGTCTGTCATGAAATAGTCTACCTACTGGTAACTGATTTGCTAAATATGTGGTCTTTTAAGAACGTGTTCTGTTTTGAAGCAGTCTATTATGACAGTAGTCTGTTATGAAACGTGGTCTGTTGTGATCTGGTCTACAATGAACAAGGTCTTTTATGAACGTGATCTGTTATAAACGTAGTCTGATATAAACGTGGTCTGGTGTGAACGGGTTTGTTGTGAATGGGTCTGTTTTGAACGTGTCCGTTATGAACAGGTCTGCTATGAACGGGTCTATTATGAATGGGTCTGTTATGAACTGGTTTGTTATGAACAGGTCTGTTATGAATGAGTCTCTTATGAACGTGGTCTGTTGCGAATAGGTCTGTTATGAACGTGCTCTGAACTGTGGTTTGTTATGAACAGGTCTGTTATGAACGGGTCTGTTACGAACGGGTCTTTTGTGAAGTGGTTTGTTATGAACTGGTTTGTTATGAAAAATGTCTGTTTTGAATGGATCTATTATGAACAGGTCTGTTACGAACGTGGTCAGTGCCGTAGCAGCCCAACTCTGGGCCCCCAAAAATGCTTTCAGGGGCCTACAAAGGGTGATTTCTAAAAACGATTTCGACATTATGGCACATCCTGAGGCCGAGTGGCCTTCACAACAAAGTATCTGTATTTTTTATTTTTTCTTGTTTCACTATTCCACTTGCTGACACAATTTCGGTAGAATCGTTATCAGAAAGTTGGGGGCTTCATGCTTGTGCAAGGGGACTAGACATTCTGAAAATTTACATTTAAGTCACAACACAGCGTAGATTTCTTGGTTGTTGCGGAACCGAATGTAGTCGGTCGATTTCGATCCCACAGAGATCCTTGCTAGTTGAGGGGTCAACCTAGTTGTTGCAGGAACACAGTCAGTCTCCCCAACTATGCGACCTAACTTCTTGAAGTTGCCAAGCCATTGTGATTGCAAGGCGAATTAAAGGCTCTCAAAACTTTGTTCGTTAACTCTCCAGTAGCACTCTAAGTTGGTTGTTTCTTTCGAATATATTCAGATATATAACAAAACGTCCAATACATTTGAGTGTGAAGTCGGCATAAAGTAACGTTAAACGCTTCGTTGTAGATTTTAGAACGGTCAACAAAGGCGTTGTGCGTTCACGTGCGCAGAGGAAACAGCGACCAACTGCGGTGATGCAGGTTTGCAGGTAACATGTCAACTGTTGGACTGTTGGCAAACCAGTACATTGCGTTGAATCACGAATGGAATATTACTGGAAATTACGCAGTAAGAATGCACAAAACATTAAAGCACTAAAGAGTCCACTACAACAGCGTCTACAAATTGTGCGAATTAATTATAAAATTATCAAATATTTTCCTGCAAATACCCATAATAGGCTCGTAATTTGCAACTAAAATTTTTTGAACGAGTTTAACGAAAGGAAGTGGGTTTAGTCATTGTTATTTAATTAACGACGATTATTTAGAGATGTGGTAGTGAAATGCAAATGTTAACAAACTTTTGCAGGAAATCAAGCCTATTTTTCAGTTATCAATACACTGTAATCGAAGGAACAAGCTTGAGGCCGGCAATGAACCGCGAAGAACGTTTTCTTTCATTAGTCTTAATTGTTAAAATTTACCATGAGCTAAGTGAATTTGTTTGAAAAGTATGCGCACCTTGCTTTTAACTAGCCAATATACGCGTACACAAACCTTTCTGATCTGAAGACTTGTTAATCTTCTGGTGCATGGCATATGTTTAGATTTAATAACATTTCATATCTCAAATAAACTACTATATAAATGTTAACAAATATAGACTAAGGCAGGGGTCTAGAACAAGCGGCCTGCGGGCCGCATGTGGCCCGCGAGGGCTTTTGTGGAGCCCGCGATGCTTTTCGGGAATTTTCAAATAGTTAACATTTACATTGTCAAGTGCCTTGAAAAAAATGCCGCGAAATAACTGAATCAAACCTAAATGAGTGCCGTATTCGTCCTGGCCGTAGCACTACAGACCAAATTTCACTCTCCAGTAAATTTATGAGAAATCTTGGGAGTATGCCAAAGACGTCTACATATGCTTTGTCGACCTCGAGAAAGCATTCGACCGGGTTCCTCGTGAAAAGATTTGTGAAGTGTTGCGGGAGCACGGTGTTGACGGCCGCCTGTTGTCGGCTGTCAAGTCACTGTATTCCTGACCAGAAGTTTGTGCCTGTGTCAGGAGAGTTAACAATACCGTTTGCCGTTGGTATTGGACTCCGAAAAGGGTGTGTGCTGTCATTCTTTTTCATAGTCTACTTGAACTGGATAGACAGTCACAGCCGAGTCGATGAGGGTGTCACATTTGGGAGTTGCAGGATCAACCGTTTGCTTTTTACAGACGATTTGGTGCTGCTAGCATCTTCTCAACAGAGTCTTCAGCATGCATTCGATCGGTTTTCAGCTGCGTGCGACCGAACCGGAATGAAAATCAACACTAAAAATACCGAGGTATTGTGTCTCTCTACAAATCCAAGGCAATGTATGCTGCAAGTGAGCGGCAATGCACTGCAGCAGGTGGAGAAGTTCAAGCACCTAGGAGTGGTATTTGCGAGTGACGGAAGGTGGAGCGAGGAGATTGATACACGGATTGGTGAAGCTAACGCAGTTCTGCATGAGCTTTACCGCTCTGTGGTCACAAAACGAGAACTTTCAAACACCACAAAGCTGTCAGTTTTCAAATCGGTCTTTGTTCCGATCCTTACCTATGGTCATCAATCTTAGGTAATGACCGAAAGAATTTTAACACAGGTGCAAGCGCCAGAGATGGGATTTTTGCGAAGAGTCCACGGTGACACGGGCGTACCGAGGTTAGATGGCGCCCGGGGCAAGAAAACAAGTTTGACCTCCCATGTTCGAACCTAAGATCTTTTGGGAGTAAATTTACTGTACTGAGGAAAAAACTTGCCACATTGTCGGGACTTTTCCGTGCCCCCCAGTGATTCGGCGCCCGGGACATTGTGACCCCCTCGTTACGCCCCTGATGTAACACTTCGCAACAAAGTGCGCAGCTGTGAAATTCGCAGAGCCCTGAATGTCAAACCACTTCTCTGAATCGAGAGATGACAACTACGTTAGCTCGGCCATGTATCCAGAATATCCCACGAAAGACTGGTTAGGCAAGTCCTGCTGGCTAATCCACGGGAAAACGGCCCAGAGGTCGTCCAAGGCCTAGGTGGAGTAACTGCATCTACGACCTTGCTTGGTCCCACGTTGGTGTGGAGCCAACAGAACTATCTTGAAATTGCTGTTGACTGTGAGGTACTCCAAGTCCTCATCGGGCTTTTGCTACCACGACCCTCCCTAGACGAAAGGCGGGCATGAAAATAAATGAAATGAATAACCTTTACCTTATTTAGTTTGTTCACCGGTGTTTAAGTGCTCAACTAGCGAGTGAACAAATTCCTTAGACGGTTAGAGCTGATTAATACGAACGTAGAGACGGCTAGAAATGATTTGCCTGTAATTCATGATGCCTTTCACAGGAAATAAGATGTAAAAGCTGTTTCTAGTAAGTACACGTACCTCTATTGTGGTGTCAGCATCATAATGCGGCCCGTGGGTTACCTTATAAGTCCTCATGTGGCCCACGGAGCAATATGAGTTTGAGACCCCTGGACTAAGACCTACGTTGACGCAACATTGCTAACATCCGTAATCCACTAATTGCACTACTCTGTTGGCACAAGCTTAGCTGTGATTGCTAAATAAACTCTTCTAACTACACTCATAACTCCATCTGGCTGTCTGAACAACAGGCTGTGCAAATGTGTAATTTTGTTCGTAAGCACCAGAGGTACTGTATCTTGCTTCTATGCAGTACAAAATACGAGAAGATTACCTGGGCTAGCAAATACATTTTTTCACAACAATCGCTACAAAAATACGTTTATTATCTCACAAACGTATCAAACTGATCCGGCGTTGTTATTTTATGTAACAGTTGCGGGTACTGCTCTGTCTATAAATTGCAGGACAGAACAGAATGGGTACGCGACTTTTCGGTCTGGCCGATTCGGTCTGGGCCGTTTCGGTCTGGGGTCATTTCGGTCAGACTATGAAATCTTGCAGAAATCTTACATGTTCACATTTTAATGCAAACATACTTAAATCAACGAGATGTTTTACTTAAAAAAACAACAAACAAGATTCAAGATCCAACAGTTAATCAGCATAAACATATGATTTTCATTATCATCAGCAAGCGAATTAAATCATTGTCGACATTTTGCAATCAAATACAAATTCTTCAAAGTCATAATTACAATTCAGATTTAATCGCAATCATGACTCCTCAAAGGGAGTTGGTACAACACCAGCTAGAGTGACGTTTCACCTGCCTATAGTCATTTAAATAAACGAATGTAATAAGTTGTTTATGTACAGAAATGTCGTGACCGAAATGTCCCCAGACCGAAACGGCCAGACCGAAATGTCCCGTGGCCGAAACGGCCCAAACCAAAACGGCTCAGACCGAAACGGCCAGACCGAAAAATCCCGTTCCGGAACAGAATGGGGATTAATAAAAAGTTCACTGATATTTTTGAATTTTGGAGGTTGAATTTTTTTGGGGGGCTAAGATCACATATTTTCGGGCCCCCTCTGACAGCATGCCCTCCAATTGGTGGTTATGGAAGCCGGCTGATACGGCTCTGAACGTGTTCGGTTTCGAGTGGTGTGTTATGAATAGGTCTGTTTTGAAAGGGAACCGTTCTATCACAATTTCAGCTGCTACTGTGCTAATTGCGTTTTTTTAATGTACACTACTAACATGACCTTTGGGCATGGGTGCGCATACGTATAATGCTGGCTAAGTTTTATGTTATAAGGTTACTAAGTTTTATGTTCTTCTGCAGGTGTGGGATATTGCATGATAACTGTATCTTTCGTGGTCTGCATCTACTACAACGTCATCATCGCTTACAGCCTGCATTATATCTTTCACTCCCTTACGTCGACCCTGCCGTGGTCAACGTGTGGCAATGACTGGAACACGAAAGTCTGCCGCGATAAAGACCACAGTAAGTGGAGTTAGCTGGTTACTTATAGTATGACGGTTTTTCGCTTGGATCTGATCTCATGCAGTTCTTTTGCATGGATGGCTTCATTCCCAAAACTTCGAACAGCATGTAGTTTGCGTTTCAGCTCTGAAATGCGTTTGCAGTTCTGTATAAAAGAATCTTCTCCTCTCGAAGGCAGCGATTGTCACAAATAAGGATATATCTGCAACTTAAAAACTTGTTGGCGCTTTGACTTTGCAAAACATAGCATTGCTTGCTTTATAACGGGATTTGTTTTGTTCTGTATGCAAAGATTGCTTGCATACCCTGCTTCAGCGTTCTCCAACATTCGTGGCATAAGCCGCGGGTGTGCGAGGAGAGCAAGTGCCGTAACTACGACTACTGCAAAAAGTCTCTCCTGCAGTGCATGACCTGCGTACGTCTCTTCATCAAGTACACGGAAAGTTGGCCAGATGGATCAATCACACGCTTGCGTTTTACGCTCACTGATCAGGGACAACACAGTGGTGACTCTGGTTTGCGTCTCATGCAAAACCTAGGGAACCTGATCAAAAACGAAGAGCTTCGTTCTGTCATCGATTCCGTTTCATGTGGAAAAGAACAGGATCCTTGCTAGACTCCTTTACAGGAAAACGTTAACTTGCTTTGTTGAGTCATCGTCCCTGCAAATGATAGACGGCTGTTTCTAAAAGCAATAAGAGACGCCAAGGTTGTCACTTTGTTCAAAAACAAGGACAAAAACGTTGCAGCAACTTCAGATAAAAATTTCCGTTGAATGTAGCAAGAAGAGTGTTTTCGTGAATCATTACTTTCATTTGGGATCCAATCCCTTGCATGAAACCTCCACTTAAATGCCAGTGAAGGTTGGACAGCAATTGATCTACAAATGATGTGTTTTCTCACGTTTCATCATGCTTTCCATAGTGCCGAGAATGAAACTAGTAAATCAAGATTTGTATGCATTCCCGTGATAGTGAGCCGCCGACCTTGCAAAAGCCGCTTAGTGAAAACAATAATGCCTTTTGGCTTGTGATGTACTGAGTGCAAATGTTATAGCATTTGTGGCACAGAAGGAAGTGGTTCTTCTGTTACTGTTGTCATTTTTAATGAACGCCAAAATCCTATTTTACGGACCACCAAACTGCCAAAATAAAAAAATAGCACCTGTTTTCGGCTATGCTGTCTTTATCTTGTTTCCCAGCTCTTGGAGGTTGCTTAACCTAAATGTTCTTTACAATGAACCAAGTTCAGTTGCTCGAGGTGCTAGCTGTTCTCTCCATAGATTCAAAGATGTTGCCAAAATAAGCCTGGAATAAAACAAAATTCCTCTGAAGTAATGTGCTGAAGATTGTCAAATCAGGTTCTGTGTGCTAAAAACATCTCTTGGGCGTGAATCCTATTGACAATATTTATCAGCATGCTATTGTTGATTTACTGTCTTCTACAAAGACAACCTTTGTTTTCACAAACAATTATCCTCTTCAGTTGAGACTCTGCCACATACCCACGTACACACACGCGGATACCGGAACCTGTTAAAAGTGGTTGGTGTTGAACTGTGTTCTTTTTTCTAACTTTGTTGTTATGCGTTGCTGCTCCATTTTCTTGAACAAGTTTGAATTGCAGAACTGTTCCCGAAGCTCCCTTATTCTCGCCTCGATGATTTGTTCTGCTTGTGTGTCGACGAACATCGTTGTTTACGTTTTCTCATCATGTTTATGCATTTTGGGCAAACAGCCTGAACGTGGCTGTTGTCAAATATACTTCCTTGTTCCACCTACCACCAAAAGTACATGTTGGGTCGGCCAGGCTACGAG